>Ga0310344_10000062_pt1 | contig 95432 bp, 80 predicted proteins | sample HC15DNA20200_MG_FD_203801 | JGI IMG/M metagenome (GOLD analysis project Ga0310344, IMG submission 203801) | Marine microbial communities from station ALOHA, North Pacific Subtropical Gyre - HC15-DNA-20-200_MG | ecosystem: Environmental > Aquatic > Marine > Oceanic | place: Pacific Ocean: North... | reverse complement strand
GTGAAGCTGTTCCTGGCCAAGGTCAACGCTGCTCCTGGCATGGTCGGCGGCGTCGACGCACAGGTCGACGAAGAGGCTGCCGCTCCCGCCGCGACCGACGACGAGGACGTCGACGACCTGCTCCCGCTCATCACCAGGGACGTCGAGGTCGGCCGCCGGCTGTACCGATCTGGCGAGAGCGAGTACCTGATCGATGGCAAGGTTTGCCGGTTGCGCGACGTGCAGGACCTCCTGATGGATTCCGGGGTCGGAGTCAAGGCCTACGCGGTTATCGAGCAGGGCAAGATCGGACAGATCCTTGGGGCTCGTCCTACCGAGCGTCGCCAGCTGCTCGAAGAAGCGGCAGGGGTCACCAAGTACAAGAGCCGCCGCCGCGCTGCAGAGCTCAAGTTGGAGGCGGCGGAACAGAACCTGACTCGGGTCGACGACATCATTTATGAGGTCGAGAAGCAGCGCCGGTCGCTGAAGAGACAGGCTGCCAAGGCTCGTCGCTACCGGCGCCTCCGTGAGGAGCTGCGGCGGTGGGAGACGGTGGGGTTTGCCCGTCGCCAGCGTGCGTTGGCCGATGCGATCGAGGCGGCGCGGCGCCGGCTGGAGGCTGCCCGCGAGCGCGACGAGGCAGCGGCCGCAGAACTGGCCCGAGTCGAGGGGGAGCGGGAGCGCTGTCAGATCGAGTTAACCGAGGCCGAGACCGGCGCAACCTCGGCGCGCGACGCTGCCCATGCCCGCGAACTGGAGGTCGAGCGGCGGCAGCAACAGATTACCTACGACAGCCAGCAGATCGATACGCTGGCGGTGACGCTAACCGAACTGGGGGAGGAGCTCGAAGATCTCCGCGCGCGCCGTGAGCCGGCGCGCCGTGAGCTCGATGCGCACGCGGCCGACGCCGAGCGCTGCGGTACCGAGCGCGACGAGGTTGGCACAACCCTGCGACGGAAGGAACAGTCTCTGGTCGAGGCGCAGCAGGCACTCGAAGGGCTTGAAGGCGACGTCGAGGCGGCGAGAAACGAGGTCTTCGCGGTTATCAATGCCGTGACGGCACTGCGGCATGCGGTCGAGCACGCGACCGCCGGGCAGACGAGACTCGGCGAGGTCGTGGCCAAGCTCGATGCCGAATCAAGGGATCTAGCGATGGAGACCGAGTCCCTCGATCAGGCACGCCGGCAGGCGTCAGATGAGGAGCGGACTACCCGCGGCGAACTGGAGCGGCTCGAGTCGGCCATCTCGGCGCGGGATGCCGAGCTGGCATCGCTTCGCAACACTCGCGAGACACGGGTAGGCGCGCTGCGAGAGCGCGAGCAGCAACTGGCGGCGCTCGATGGGCGATTGACCTCGCTGCGCGATCTCGAGAAGAGCCGCGCCGGGTATTCGGATGCGGCTCGTTCGCTGTTGGCGGACGGCGGGGCGGGCGTCAGGCACTTGGGCGCCGTGGCCGACCATCTCGAGGTGGACCCTGGTCTGGAGCGTGGGGTCGAGGCGTGTCTGGGCGACCTGCTGCAGCACGTAATCGTGGCCTCACGGGCTGATGCGCAGGCTGGTCTCGAGGCGGCGCGCCGACATGGTGCGGGCCGGGTGGGGTTCCTGGTGGCTGACGCTCCCGTCGAGGCTGCGACGCCGGCGTTCCCCGCGCCAGGTGTGCGCCCGGTGTCAGACGTCGTCCGAGTGAGCGGCCCCGATGCCGCCGCTATCCGCTCGGCGCTTGCCGGGCACTGGCTCGCCGACTCGTTCGAGGCTGCGGCGCAGGCGGCGTTGGAGATGACGGCTCCGGTCGCCAGCCCGGAGGGTGACGTGTTCCGAGGGCGGACACTGGTCAGCGGGGGAGCAAGCGAGGACGGTCTGGGTATCCTTGCGACGAAGCGAGAGCTCCGCGAGCTGGAGGGGCGGATCGAAACCGAGCGATATCAGGTGGAGGGGCTCAACGCCGAGATCACGCAGCTGAGGTCCACGGTCAGGCAGACCGAGGAAGGCCTCGAGCAACTCCAGGAGGAACGCCATCAGCAGGAGAAGGCGCTGCTCGGACACGAGATGCAGCGCGCGGCGCATGACGAGGACGCTGACCGTCTCGAGCGGAAGCGTGAAGTGATCGAGATCGAGCGCCGGACTACGGACGAAGAGCTGTCGGCGCTTGATACGCGTCGCACCGATGCCGAGACGTCCATCGCGAGACTTGAGGCGGAGCAGCGAGCCGCCGACGAGAAGCTGACCGCCGCGCAGCGTCGCGTACTGGACGCCCGCGAGTCGATCGACACGCTGGGCACCGAGGTGGCCGAGGCCAAGGCGGCGCATGCCGCGTTGGTCGAGCGCGCGTCGGCGCTCGAGGCAACGGCATTGCGCCTCGAGCTGGCCGGTCAGGAACTCGAAGGCCGTCTGGAGCGTCGGACGGCGGATCATGAGCGCGCGGGCACCGAGCGTACCGCTTTGATCGATACCGTGGCAGGTTCGAAGCAGCAGCTCGATGCCGACATTGCCGGGCTGACCGACCTGCGGGCGGCCGTGCAGACGGCCGACGAGCAGGTACTCAGTCTACGAGCCAGTCTTGAGAGCCGGGAAGGTGAGGTGCGCGAGGCCAGAACGCACCGGGAGGAGATGCGTTCGCATGTCGCCGAGCTTGATGTGGCTCGCGCGACCGCCGAGAGTGACCTGGGGCATCTCGAAGAAAGTTGCCGGGACACGTTGCAGATGAGTCTGGCCGAAGTCACCACCCGGATGACCGAGCTGGAAGCCGAGGGCTTGGTCAGTGCCGACGTCGTCAACATTTCTATCGAGCCTAGCGCGGGTGAAGAGGACGATGAGGCTGCGGGCGAGGCTCAGGAATCAGATAGTGAGGCGGTCTCCGACGACGCCTCTACGCGCCTCGGGCCCATGAGCGTGGAAGAGAGCATTGCCGCGCTGAAGGACAAGATCGATCGGATGGGGCCGGTGAACATGATGGCCATCGAGGAGTTCGACGACCTCGATGAGCGCTACGAGTTTCTCACCACACAGCGGCAGGATCTGGTCGAGTCGATCAGGGCTACCGGTGATGCCATCGCGCGGATCAATCGGACGACGCGGGAGCGGTTCCGAGAGGCATTCGATGCGATCAATCTCCATTTCCAGAAGACGTTCTCTACGCTTTTTGGTGGAGGGCGCGCCGGTCTCGTCCTGCTTGACGAAAGTGATCTGCTCGAGAGCGGGATAGACATCATCGCCCAGCCCCCGGGGAAGCGCCTCCAAAGCATTCAGCTGCTCTCTGGCGGCGAGAAGGCGTTGTCGGCGATGGCGCTGATGTTCGCCATCTTCAAGTACAGGCCGAGCCCATTCTGTCTCCTTGACGAGATCGACGCGCCGCTCGATGAGGCGAACATCGGCCGTTTCGTGCAGATGCTTCGCGGTATGCAGACTGACACCCAGTTCATTCTCGTTACCCACAATCGTAAGACGATGGAGATCGCCGACAGGATGTATGGCGTGACCATGGAGGAGCCCGGAGTCTCAAAGTTGATTTCGGTGCAACTCGGGCAGGCGTAATCCATAGACGACCTGTCGCCGACCGGCCGTGAACGAAGGCAAGGCCACTCGCTATCACCGGCAGCGTCGTCGCGCCCGCTCGGGCGCGGTGCTTGGCGGATTGACTCTCCTGGTCGGGTTCCTCGTCGGGGGGGGCGCCGCTTCCCTGCGAGGTACGCTCACTCTCTGGCCCGACGGACCGGGTGGGGCCTCCCCCTGGTATGGGCCGACTTGCTACGGCGGGCTTGTTTGGCTCGCCCTCGAGGCGTGGCTCTTCCCGTTTCGGTTCTATCAGAGCGTCATCCTGGAGCGACGCTACCGGTTGTCTGAGCCACGCGCGTTCAGCTGGTTGAGCACCACGCTCACCACCTCGGTATTGAACGTGGCGCTGGTGGCGTTTGCCGCGACGGTCGTCTTCACGGCTCGGTTCTGGTGGCCCCAGGTGTGGTGGATCGTGTGCGGGATGCTGTTCTCGTTGACTACGCTCGCGATTACCACCCTGGCGCCAGGGTGGATTCTTCCGTGGGTCTCAACAACCCGGCCCCTGGAACGCCCGGCGTTACAACGTCGACTTGCGGCGCTGGCGGCGCGCGTCGGGGTTCCGCCGATTCCGGTCGCCGAGCTGTTGGTGGGACGGCCCGGCCGTCCCGCGTACGCCTTGCTCGTCGGGCTTGGCGCTGGCCGACAGATTTTGCTCTCGGAGACGTTCCTCAGCGACTACTCGGATGCAGAGATCGAGGCGGTGACGGCCCACGAGCTGGGCCACCACGTCCACCTGGATCTCTGGCAGACGGCGATCTACGAGCTCGGGGTGGCGCTTGCCGCGCTATGGACCGCGGATCGTGTGGTGACAATGGCAGGGCCGTTGGTGGGAGTGACCGGGGCAACTGATCTGGCTTCGCTGCCGCTGCTGGGGCTGGCCGCCGGGGGGATCGTGGTCGTGGCCGCGCCGCTCGGACACGCGCTGTCGCGCCGTCACGAGCGGCGGGCCGATCGGTTTGCGTTGCGCTACTGCAGCGAGCCTGCGGCGCTTGCCTCAAGCCTGCGCCGGCTTGGCGAGCAGCACCTCGCCGAACCCAGCCCATCCCGCATGGTGGAGCTGTTCTGGCACAGCCACCCACCTCTTGACCGCCGGCTATCCCAGCTGGCGAATCCGTCGGGAGCTGGCTAGGCTACGACTTCGCCGGCTCTCCGGCAGCTTCCGATTTGTCCAGTAGTGCCTTCCGGCTCAGGCGGATTTTGCCTGACGGGTCGACGTTGATCACCTTCACGAGCACCTGATCTCCCTCCTGGAGCTCGTCCCGTACCTCTTTCACCCGGTAGTGGGCGATTTCGGAGATGTGGAGGAGTCCGTCGACTCCTGGGAGAACTTCGACAAACGCGCCGAAGTCGGTGATCCGTTGCACCGTGCCGAGGTAGCTCTTGTTCAGCTCCGGTGTGGCCGTCAGTTCTTCGATGATCGAGAGGGCCTTCTGTGCCGACTCATCGTCACTCGACGCCACGTTGACCCGCCCGTCGTCCTCGACGTCGATCTTGACCCCGGTGCGCTGAACGATGCTGCGAATGGTCTTGCCGCCCGGGCCAATGATGTCGCGGATCTTGTCGACCGGGATCTGAATCGTCACGATACGCGGCGCGTGGGTGGAGATGGTCTCACGCGGATCCTGTAGCGTGGCGGCCATCCGCTCGAGGATGTGTATGCGACCCGCGCGGGCCTGGGCCAGTGCCTGACGCATGATGTCGCCCGTGATGCCGCCGACCTTGATGTCCATCTGTAGCGCCGTGATGCCATCGGCGGTGCCGGCTACCTTGAAGTCCATGTCACCGTAGTGGTCTTCGGCCCCGGCGATGTCGCTCAGGACGGCGTGCCGGCCGGTCGCCTCATCCAGAATGAGGCCCATGGCCACGCCAGCCACCGGCGCCTTCAGGGGGACGCCGGCGTCCATCATGGCAAGCGTGCCGCCGCACACCGACGCCATCGATGACGAGCCGTTCGACTCGAGGATGTCGGAGACAACCCTTACGGTGTACGGGAAGGTCTCCTCGCCGGGTACGACCGGCAGCAGGCTGCGCTCGGCCAGGTTCCCGTGACCGATCTCGCGGCGGCCCGGGCCCCTGAGGAACTTGACCTCACCTACCGAAAATGGTGGGAAGTTGTAGTGCAGCATGAAGCGGCGGTAAATCTCGCCGTCGACCATTTCGACCTTTTGTTGGTCGTCAGCTGTGCCGAGTGTGGAGGTGACCAGCGCCTGGGTTTCACCCCGGGTGAACACCGCCGATCCGTGCGCGCGCGGGAGTAGGCCCACATCGCACGTGATCGTCCTGATCTCGTCAAATGCCCGACCGTCCAGACGCTGACCGCGTTCCAGTATTTCGTCTCGCAGCACCTTTTCCTTGAGCGCCTTAAAGACCGACTTGGTGTCGGCGCGGCGAGCGGAGTCCTCTTCCGGAAGTGTTGTCAGGTGGTCGTCCAGGACCTTGTCGACCGCCGCGTAGCTCTCCAGCTTGTCCTGGATCCGCATGGCGTCTGCCAGTGGACCAAGCAGCTTAGCCTCGACCTCCGCGGTGAGCTCAGGATTCGGTGTGGGGGCGCTGATCTCAAGTTTTTCCTTGCCCGCGCTGGCAGCCAGAGTATCGATCGTGCCGATGATGTCTCGGATGGCAGCATGGCCTGCATCGAGTGCCCGGACCATGTCTTCTTCGGAGACCTCCTTTGCCCCCGCTTCGACCATGACGAGCGCATCCTTGCTCCCCGCGACCGTGAGGTCGAGCCGTCCCTGTCGCCGCTGTTCGTAGGTCGGGTTGATGATGAGCTCGTCATCGACGAGACCGACACGCACAGCGGCAATCGTTGCCTGGAATGGAACTTCAGAGAGCGCGAGCGCAGCGGACGCCCCGGTGAGCGCCAGCACGTCCGAGTCGTTCTCCTTGTCCGCGGAGATGACGAAGGCAACTACCTGAGTCTCTCGCCGCCATCCATCCGGGAAGAGCGGGCGAATCGGCCGGTCGATGAGACGGCTCGTCAGGACCTCTTTCTCAGGAGGTTTGCCCTCTCGCTTGAAGAAGCCTCCGGGGATTCGTCCCGAGGCGTAGGTGTTCTCGCGATAGTCCACAGTCAAGGGAAGGAAGTCGATGCCCTCCCGCTCGTTGGGCGCATAGCACGCCGTCACGAGCACCATAGTGTCTCCCTGTCTCACGATAACCGAGCCGTTAGCCTGTTTGGCCAGCTTGCCGGTTTCGATGGTCAACGGGCGGCCGCCGACGTTTACTTCGCCTGTTTGCATGATGTCACTCCACTACACGTGCCGAGATATCGTGAGGTCGGTTCCCCGGTCCGTTCGCGCTGTGGCCGGACGCCATACGCACCAGAGCGTCTGGCGTCACCGCCTGCCTCGTGTGCCGATACAGAGCGCCGGTCGAGTACCGCGTGGGCCTTCATGACTGGCTCCCAGGGAACCGAGGAAGCGGGAAAACGTGAGGTCCGGCCGGTCCGCTACTTGCGGATACCCAGCCGGTTGATCAGGTCGGCGTAGCGATTCGAGTCCTTGGCCTTGAGATAGTCAAGGAGCCTGCGGCGCTGCCCAACGAGCTTCAGCAGGCCCCGACGCGAGTGATGGTCTTTCGCGTGGGTCTTGAAATGCTCGGTGAGGTAGCTGATCCGCTCGGTGAGCAGGGCCACCTGCACTTCGGGAGAGCCGGTGTCGGTCTTGTGAACCTGATACGAGCCGATGAGCTCGGTCTTCTGTTCCTTCTGTAGCACCACCGCTAGTTACCTCCGCGAACGGTCCAGACGCGCCCGGCTGTGGTCCGCCGGGTTCCGAACCGCCGTCGTCACGATGTTATCCCTTCTTCTCAGTTAACCTCTTAATCGTATACCAGCGCCGACGATCGAGCCAACCCTGCGCTTACTCCCCTACGATGGCCGCCAGTACCAGTTGCGGCTGCAGGTGTCCACCCGTCGCCGGTTTTGCGAGGCACAGCAAATGACCGTCGCTGTCGAGGACCCGGATGGCCGGCGTCGAACCGAAGAGAGGACCGTCGGTAAAATCGGCCGGGCGCAACGCATTCCCGTGGCGAGCACGTCGTGCGCCGGCATCGGTCACCTGCACCGCCGGAAGTTCCGGGAGCAGGGTATCTAACCTCATCAGGCGGGTCGTGAGCCTGGACCTGATCTCATGCCGGGCGGCCTCGTCGTCGACGATCTCCGCTAGCGGCACGGCGTCGGCCAGGGTGAAGCGGCCATGGGCCTCCCGAGTCAGCGCCTCGAGACAGCCGCCGCAACCGAGTCGTTGACCGAGATCGTGGGCCAGCGCCCGAACGTAGAATCCGCTCGAACTGCGGATTCGACATTTGACCTTCCAGGCGTCGACTGAGAGCAGGCTCAGCTCGTCGACACGCACCGGGACCGGCTTCAAGTCCACCGGCTGTTGTCGTCGAGCCAGCCGATACGCTCGGACGCCGTTGACCTTCTTCGCCGAGACCGGCGGGGGCAGCTGCTCGGTTTCGCCCAGGAATCCGTCGAGCGCATCGGCCACGGCGTCGGCGGATGGGGCGAGGGCGCTGGGGTTGAGCGTCAATGCGCCCCCCACCTCGGTGCCGGTGATGTCGTAGCTGTCGGTGACCCGGCCGAGCGTGATGACCGCCCGGTACTGCTTCGGCGCGCCGGTTAGCCAGGGGGCGAGGCGAGTGGCACGCCCGATGGCGACGGGGAGCACACCGGTAGCCATCGGGTCGAGTGTGCCGAGATGGCCCACCTTCCGGATCCCGGTTGCCCGACGTACACAGGCGACGACGTCGTGTGACGTCGGTCCCTGGGGCTTATCGACCACAAGGACCCCTTCGAGGGTCGCGTCTGAAGCCATTAGTTGGATGTGGATGGGCCGTCGGCCTCTGCGATCGCGGCGGCCACGCGGCCAAGCAGCGCAGCCCGAGCCTCGGCCGCGGCGTCGGTCAGAGTGAGGCCTGCCGCATTCCGATGGCCACCGCCGCCATACTCGACCGCGACTGCCCTGACGTCAATATCGTCCTTTGACCGGAGGCTAACCCGGAGTCCGTCCCCGGTGTGTTTGAGGAAGACGACCGCTTGTACGTTTCGGACGGCCAGCGGCATGTTCACGATGCCTTCGAGGTCATCCGGTGCGCAGCCGGAGGCGTTCAGCATCTCTCCGGTCAGCGTCAGCACGGCGATCCGGTGGTCGTCCTCGAGCTCCATGCGGTCGAGTAGCATGCCGGTCAGGCGGAGACGGCCCAGGCTCCCGTTGTTGTAGACCTGAGCCGCGATTGCTGCCGGTTCCACTCCGGTGGCGGCGATGCGACGGCAGATTTCGAAGGTGCGCTCGGTGATGTTGGCATGCCGGAATGAGCCGGTGTCGGTCAGGATCGCGACATAGAGCTGCGTGGCCATCGCCGGCGTCAGCCGGACACCGAGGGCGTCAATCAGCTCGAAGACCAGCTCTGCACAGGCGCACGCCGAGGCGTCGTGCCAGTTGATGGCGCCAAACATCGCGTTGCCCGCATGGTGATCGATGTTGACGACCCGGTAGCGGGCAAGCCCCTCGACGCCGGTGCGGACCAGGGTGCTGCACTCCAGCACGATGAGGGCATCGACCTTGGTCGGAGCGAGCGACGTGCTCACCTCGATTCGTGAGACGTCCGGGAGGAAGCCGTACAGGTCCGGCGCCTGGTCGGCGTTGACGATCCGCACCCCTTTACCGAGTTGATCCAAGGCTGCTCCGAGAGCGAGTTGGCTGCCGAGGGAATCTCCGTCTGGGCGCGCGTGCGAGCTGAGCAGAAAGCGCTGTCCGGTGCTAATCAGGTCGCAGATTTGGGTAACCTCTGGTGCGAGTTCAGGCATCGTCTGTGTCGGGTGTCGTGTCTGCAGGCGCCCCGTCCTCTGGCGCCGCGGTTTCATCTCGTAGTGACTCCAGCATCTCGGCTACCCGTTGCTCGCGTTCGAGCGACTCGTCGTACTCGAAGGTAAGCCCTGGCACGTGGCGGAGGCGAATCCGCTGCGCTAGCTGGCCGCGCAGATACGGAGCGGCACGGCGGAGTCCTTGAGCCGTCTGCCGTGGGTCGGCGTTGTCGTTCAGGCTCGTGTAGAACACCCGGGCGCTCTGGAGGTCCCTGGTCAGCCTGACATGGGTGATCGTGATCAACCGCAGTGTTGGGTCCCGCGCCGAGCGTTGCAGGATCAGAGCGAGTTCGGCTCGGATCTGGTCTCCCAGTCGTGATCCGCGTGACGGTTTCGGTTTCTCCACGTCGGTTCGCTCAGGTGAGCCACTCGGTCTCGCTCCGCACAAGGAGGCCAGGTTCCAAGCGCTCGACCTCGTTGATCACCGTTTCGAGGGTCCGCTCCGCGATCTCCTGGTCCACCCCTACCGTCACCAAGGCCAGCTCGGCCCGCTGCCGTAGATCGTGATGGTCGACTTCGGCCACGGCGACGTTTAGACGGCTGAGTCGATCCTTAAGTCGGCGCAGGACCGCGCGCTTGTCCTTCAGGGATCGCGCGCCTCTGATATGGAGCTCGACGGAAAGCAGCCCGACGATCATGTCGACCCCGCTCGCCAGTGGCCTCGGGTGTGAGTCCGCGCTGAGGTCAGACCGTGGCCGCGATCTTCTCGGTGCTGAAGATCTCGATCACGTCGCCCACCTTGATGTCGGCATACCGCTCGAACGCGATGCCGCACTCCAGACCGTTCTTTACCTCACTGACATCGTCCTTGAACCGTCGCAGCGAGCCGATCCGGCCCTCGTGGATCACGACGTTGTCTCGCAGGAGACGAGCCTGGGTCTCGCCGGTGCGCGTGATCTTGCCCTCGATGACAAGACAGCCGGCCGCAGCGCCGAACTTGGGTACCTTGAAGACGTCCCGCACTTCGGCCTGGCCGACCTGGATTTCCTTGACCGTCGGGTCCAGCAGCCCGGCCATGGCCTGCTTGATCTCTTCAGTCACGTCGTAGATGACCCGGTGCAGCCGAATGTCGATCTGCTCACGCTCGGCCATGGCCGAGGCATTCCGGTCCGGTCTGACGTTGAACCCGATGATCACGGCATTCGAGGCCGCGGCAAAGACCACATCGCCTTCGTTGACGGCGCCGGCGCCGCTGCTTAGGAGGCGAACCTTGACGCGCTCGTCGCCCAGCTTGCTCAGAGCATCGGCCAGTACCTCGGCCGAACCCTGGACGTCGGCCTTCACGATGATCGGCAGTTCCTTGGTGCCGCCCTCTGCGACCTGCTCCTGGAGTGACTCGAGTGTCAGGCGGCCGCCCTTCTCGCCGAGGGTCTTCTCCTTCACCTGTTGTTGGCGCAGCATCGAGATCTGGCGCGCCTTCGCGGCGTCCTCCACCCCCTGGAACGTGTCTCCTGGCTGTGGAAGTCCGGTCAGGCCCAGGACCTTAGTTGGGCTCGATGGACCGGCTTCGGTCTGCTGTTGACCCCGGTCGTCGTAGAGGGCACGGACTTTCCCGACGACAGGGCCGGCAATGAAGTTGTCGCCCACACGGAGGGTGCCGTCCTTGACGAGGATGGTGGCGACAGGACCACGCCCGCGGTCCACCTGCGCTTCAAGCACCGTTCCGGCCGCGCTGCGCTTAGGGTTGGCCTTGAGCTCACCCAGTTCGGTGACGAGCAGGATCATCTCCAAAAGCAGGTCGAGGTTCTTCTGCTGTTTGGCCGACACCTCGACAGTGACGGTCTGGCCGCCCCAGTCCTCGGCGGTAAGGCCCAACTCGGAGAGTTCCGTCTTTACCCGCTCCGGATTGGCGTTAGCCTTGTCAATTTTGTTGATCGCCACGATGAGGGGGACATCGGCGGCCTTCGCGTGATCGATCGCCTCTCGAGTTTGCGGCATGACGCCGTCGTCGGCCGCTACCACCAGCACTACCACGTCGGTGACACGCGCACCCCTGGCTCGCATCAGCGTGAACGCTTCGTGGCCCGGAGTGTCGAGGAAGACGATTCGCTTCTTCTTGATCTCGACTGCGTAGGCGCCGATGTGCTGCGTGATGCCGCCGGCTTCGCCTTCGGCAACGCGAGAATCTCGGATGGCGTCCAGCAGGGTGGTCTTCCCGTGGTCGACGTGACCCATGACGGTCACGACCGGGGCGCGGGAGACCAAATCTTCATCTTGCGCCGCGGTCGTCTCGACCTCGAGTATCTCCTCCTCGAAGGAGTGCATCTCGACATCGGCGCCGAATTCGCGCGCCACCATGGTGGCGGTCTCGGTGTCGAGCGTCGTGTTGATGGTCATCATCATCCGACGTTCGATCAGCTTCTTCAGGACGTCCTTCGCCTTCAGTTCGAGCTTGTCCGCCAGATCCTTGACCGTCATCCCTTCGGCCAGGGAGATGGTGCGTGTAATCGGCGGCGGAGGCGCGGGTGTGTGAGGTGTCGTCGGCCTCGGTGGACGCCGCTTCCCGCGCGGTGGCCTTGGCGGAGGCCGGAACGAGGGTCGGTATCCGACGGCGGGCGGACGGGCTCCGCCGGGGCCACGCGCTGGCTGGCCAGGCAGCGGCCGCGTGGCGCCCGGAGGCGTGGCCGGTCTGGTAGGCGCTGCTCCGATCGGGCGTGCGCCTGGCCGTGGACGTGCCGGCGCCGCCGGCTTGAGCGTCGGGCGCACCTTGGTGACCGGCTCGAGTGGTCTAAGCGACGGGGCTTCCTTCTCGACCTGCAGCTTGAACTTCGATGGCGCCACGCGCCCGGTTGGCGTGACCGGCTGCGCCTGAGGGGCCGAGGTCGTGGGTGACGTCTCGGGCGCCGCTGGTGCGGCAGCCTGCGGCGGCGCTTCGGGGAGCGGCGCCTCGGGGAGCGGCACCTCTTCCACGGGCGCCGGTGGCGCCGGTTCGGCCGGTAGAGCTGGTTTCGGCGTCACCACCCGAGCGGTCGGGGATGGAGGCGTGAGCGGTGGGGCGTCTCCAGGCTCCTCGACGCGCACGGTACGCCGCGGCTTGATTGCGCGGGCTGGTCGGGCCGGTTCTGGCTCGGGCGCCGGTTCTGGCTCCACCGCCTTGACCGGTTCGGGCAGCGTTGGTTCCGGCTCCGTGACGACTGACTCCTCCGTGACCTCGCCCTCGGGCTCAGGCGGTGGTGTTGGCTTCGGTGCCTTAACCAGCCGCGGCGGGCCCAGACGAGGCCGCATCGATGGTTCAGAGCTCTTGGCGGTCTTAGTGCCTTTCGTCTTGCTCTTGGCGGCAGGCTTGGTCGCAAATAGCTGGCCGGCCGGCAGGCTTAGGTTGCGCTCGCGGGCCGTCCGCTCGACGAACTGCCGCGCGACAATTTCCTCGATCGTGCTGGAGGCGCTCTTTACCTCGATGCCGTGCTCCCGCTTGAGCAGGTCGATGACATCGTGGCTCGGAATTCCGAGCACCTCGGCGACCTTGTAGATCCGGATCGTGGACAACGTTTACCCTCTGCGTTCCCGTGTACGTCCGTTGTGCGTTCGCGTCTGCGCGTGCCGACGCCGACAGCCGTCGTCAGACCGGCTTGTCGGTCTCTTCCTCTCTTGGCGGCTCGGCGTCGTCTGTCGGCTCCGCATCGTCTTCGGCCGGCGCGGCCGCGTCTTCCGACCCGTCGGTGCCTGGCGAAGCGACTGCTTTTAGCTCGTCGGAGACCGATTCGTTCTCTTCGGCAGCTTCAGACGCCGTCTCGTTAGCCGGTTCGCTCGCCGTGGCCTGGAGCGGCGGAGTCAGCGGCTCCACACCCTCTTGCGGAATCGCCTCTGTCATGCCGCTGCCTACGGCGCCACCAGCCGCCATCGTTGCGGCCTCCGCACCCTGACGCAGCGCCTCGGCGGCGCCCTCGGAGATCTCGAGCACGGCGCTGAGTTCGGAGGCGCTGGCCGAGATCATCCGCTCGACGGTCTCGATGCCGGCGGCATTGAGCTTGTCCACCATCGCCTCGTCGAGACCGGGGATCGACAGCGGTGCCGGCTCGGCCTCCAAGCCGTCGAGTTGTGCCTCGACCTCGCGCCGCTTCTCTTCCTCGCTCTTGATGTCGATCTTCCAACCGGTCAGCTTCGCCGCGAGACGGACGTTCTGACCCTTCTTGCCAATCGCGAGCGACAGCTGCCGGTCTTCGACCACGACCTCGACCACCCGCTCAGCGTCGTCGACCACCGACACTCGCTGCACGCGCGCGGGGCTGATCGCGTTGGTCACGAACATCGAGGCGTCATCCGACCACTCGACGATGTCGATCTTTTCCCCACGAAGTTCACGAATGATCGCTTGTACCCGCGTCCCCTTCATGCCGACACAGGCGCCCACCGGGTCTACTTCCCGTTCTTTGGACGCCACCGCCACCTTTGCCCGATCGCCCGCTTCGCGGACCGCGCCGCGGATGACGACCGTCCCGTCGTAGATCTCCGGCACCTCCTGCTCGAAAAGCTTGATGAGCAGGACCGCGTCGGTGCGAGAGAGGATGATCTGGGGACCTTTGGTGTTTTTGTTGACGTCCTTAATGACAGCGCGAACCCGGTCGCCAGTCGTGTAGTTTTCGGCGCGCGACTGCTCGCGGCGAGGCAGCAGCGCCTCGACCCGGCCGACTTCCACCACGATGTCGCCGCTCTCAAAACGCTTTACGAGACCGTTCACGACCTCGCCGAGACGGCCGCTGTACTCGTCGAAGACGTTATCGCGCTCCGCCTCCCTGACCTTCTGGAAGATGACCTGCTTTGCGGTCTGGGCGGCGATTCTCCCCAGGACATCGGTGGGCTTAGGAAACTCGATCTCCATGCCCACCTCGGCTTCGTCCCCATAGAGTTCCCGGGCCTCGCTCAGCGCGATCTCGGTTTCCGGGCTCGTGATTTCATCGACGATCGTTCGCACCGCGAAGAGCTCGACCTGTCCGGTTTCAGGATTGAACTTGGTGCGCAGGTTCTCGTCGCCCTTATAGAATTTGCGCGAGGCCGTCAGTACGGCATCCTCGATGGCCGTGATGATGACGTCGGCCTCGATGCCCTTCTCCTTGGCCAGCGCTTCGATCGTCTGCTGCAACGCGTTGTTCATCGTCTTCCTGTCCTGCCCCCGTCCGGCGCCGTCAGCGCCCGAGCGGCGTCAGATCTCGACCTCGAGCTTTGCCCGTGCGACCGACGTTTCCGGAACCCGTCTGGTCGTCTTCCCGTCCTTAATCACGATGGTCCGATTGTCGACCGCCGTGATCCGACCCGCGACGAAGTTAAGCCCTTCGACGGGGGCGGAGGTCACGATTTTCACGCGACGTCCCACGAACCGCACGAAGTCGTCGAGCCCGCGCAACGGCCGGTCCAAACCCGGCGAAGACACCTCAAGAGTGTAGGCGTGATCGAACGTGACTTCGACATCGAAGATCGCGCTCACGTCGACGCTCACAGCCGCACAGTCGGTGACGGTCACGCTCTCTTCAGTGGGACCCTCCGCGTCAGTGGCCGCCGGTCCTACCCGATCGACAACAATCCGCAAGACCCACCCGATCGCTTCGCGGCGAAACTGCAGGTCGAACAGTTCGAGACCGTGGCTGCGAGCCACCCGGTCCGCGATAGCCCTGACCGTGTCGAGCGTGCTAGTGCGTGACGCGGTCACCTGAGTGGCCCCGAAAAAAAAGAGTGGGCCAAGACGCCCACTCTCACCGTTCTCCGCGAACGTAACCGTGGAACTATATCACGGGCCGGGAGGGCTCCAAAGTGGCCGTCACTGCCGCCAGCGGGTCTCGCTACGGGGTCAACCGATAGAGCATTCGTGGAAACGGGATGGTCTCCCGTACATGGTCGAGACCGCAGATCCACGCCACGACCCGCTCGATACCCATCCCGAAGCCGGCGTGCGGAACGTTGCCGTAGCGACGGAGGTCGAGATACCACTCGAATGCGTCCTTGGGAAGATCATGCTCCGCGATCCGCTGCTCAAGCAGGGCGAGGTCGTCTAGGCGTTGGCCACCGCCGACGATCTCGCCGTAGCCCTCTGGGGCAAGAATGTCGACTGATAGCGAGAGCTCCGGTCGCTCCGGGTCCGGCTGCATGTAGAACGCCTTGGCGGCCGCCGGATAGCGGTGGATAGCGACCGGGCGGTCGAAGTGCTCGGCGAGAATGGTCTCGTCAGTGCCGCCAAAGTCGTCACCGTACACGATTGGTCGCCCGGCCTCACGCAGGATGTCCACCGCCTCGTCATAGGTCATTCTGGGGAAGGGTGCGACGACGCTGGCGAGCGGGCCGCGGTCGCGCTCCAGCACGTCAAGCTCTCGTCCTCGCTCTTCCAGCACCCTGCCCACAACCGAAGAGATCAGTCCCTCTGCCAGCGCAATGACATCGTCTAGGGTGCCGTAGGCCATTTCCGGCTCGACCATCCAGAACTCGGTCAGGTGCCGACGCGTCTTGGACTTCTCGGCACGAAACGTCGGTCCAAAGCAATAGACCCGTCCCAGGGCCATCGCGTTGGCTTCGTTGTAGAGCTGGCCGGACTGGGTGAGATACGCCGTGCCTAGATCGAAGTAGGGCACCGGGAAGAGCGTTGTGGTGCCCTCGCAGGCCGCCGGCGTAAAGACCGGCGTGTCGGCAAGGATGAACCCCTCCGTATTGAGGTAGTCGCGGACAGCGTTGACCACGCTGTGGCGCACGCGGAGCACCGCGTGCTGGCGCTCGGCTCTCACCCAGAGGTGGCGGTGATCCAGCAGGAAGTCTACGCCGTGTTCTTTGGGGGTGACCGGGTACTCGTGGGTTTCGCCGACCACGCTGATGCCGGTCGCGTCGAGTTCATACCCGCCGGGCGCCCGGGTGTCGGCGCGGACCACCCCGTCGAGAGTCAGTGCAGTCTCCTGGCCGAGGTGCTTAACCTGCAGAAACGTTTCATCGCCCACCGCCGCCTTGGACATGACCGCCTGGATAAAACCGGTGCCGTCACGGAGCGTCAGGAAGTGGAGTTTTCCGCTCGACCTGCGGTTGTGGAGCCAGCCCTGCAGGGTGACCGACTGGCCTTCGAATTCGGAAATGTGCTCGATGTGTGCCATGGCTGTTCGTAGGATACCGCCGCCGGGCGTTCAACGGAGTTCGGGGAGGACGGACGCCAAGACTTCGAGTAGCCGACCGTAGCTGGAATCGCCATGGAGGGTCAGCCGTAGATAGCCCAGCGTGCGGGGAATCGGCTCGTTGAACGACGTGCGGTCCCTGACGGCGACCTGGTGGCCGAACGTGCCCAAGGCCTTCAGGTGACGCTGAATCGACATCCGGTCGAAACGGAGCCGAAAGTCTGCGCCGGCCTGGCTGGGCGCGAGGGTTAGATAGCGGTGTAGCAGACGCTCGCTCAGCGTATCCGGGAGCTCTACATAGCAGTCCCGTAGGAGCGACACGAGATCGTAGGTCGCCGGTCCCAGTCGAGCATCCTGGAAGTCGATGACTACCAGATTGCCGTCTCGGACCATTAGATTCCTGGAGTGGTAGTCGCGGTGGCAAAGTACCCGAGGCTCAGCGGCCAGCTGGCTGGCTAGGCACTCGAACTCCTTTGTCAAGACACCACTTTGCGCCGAGTCGAGGTGTATCTGCCGGTGTGCTTCCAGAAACTCGGAGCGGAAGAAATTGAGCTCCCAGGTTAGCTTCGAAACGTCGAACGCCAGGTTGAACGGCGGGCCCTGGCTCCCGGTCGTCGCCTGGGCACTCTGTAGACGTGCGATCAGATCTACTGCTTGTGAGTACAGCGGCTCGGGGTCGTGCCCCTTGGCCAGCCAGGTGTGCAGGGTAGCGTCGCCGAGATCCTCCACGACCAGCACGCCGAGCTTGCCGGAGGCATCGAGCACGTCCGGGATGGGGATGTCGAGCCGTGCCAGCAGGCGGCCAACCACGATCTGGGGCAGGGCTTCGGGTGTGAACGGGGTCGGATGGAGCACGATGAGCCGGGATAAATGGCCGCCGCGGCTTGCTCGGAAATACACACGGCTGGACGCGTCACCGGCCAGGCGCAAGAGATCCACCTCAGCCGGGTTGACGCCCGTCTCGCGCAGGTAGCGCTCGATCCGAGGACGCAGGCTATCTTCGGTGGCGTCTGGCCTGTCACTCATCGTCGCGTCGTGTTTCAGTCCAGATCGACCAGACACAGATCCCCATCGCGCCGTTCGCGGCCACTGCCAGTGGCCGCGGGCGTCCACGGCACCACGGCCTGACGCGCGAGTCGGGTGCCGTCAGGCACTTGGACATCGTCCCCCAGGATGCAATCCGTGAGCCGGCACCCAGCGCCAACCTGCACTCGGTCCCAGAGCAGACAACCCTGGAGATCCGCGGTGGGGTCGATTAGGCATCCGTCGCCCCGCAGTGGGATGGACCGGTTCTCTCGAGCCGCGATGGCTCTGGTCGTCTTCAAGTAGTCGAGTGGGGTGCCGATGTCATGGAACGGTCCCTCGACCCGAAAGAGCCCGATCTGGCCAGAGCGTGCCCACAGCCGGTCGTAGAGTCCGCCAATGGTGGCGGCGGGCTTTCCGTCTTCGAGAGCCGCGAACGGCGCGGCTTCCGCCAGCTGTACCCCGACGAAGTGCCAGCCCTCGGCGCCGGGGGCACCGGCAGGTCGTACTCCGTCGATCCAAGTTCCGTCCTGGCTCAGGAGGGCGCCATAGCGGTCCGGTGCTGGGTTGGGGGTCGTGGCCAGTGTCACTGTTGCGTGTCGCTCCCGATGGGTTCGGGCGAGCGCGTGCAGATCGACGTCGCACAGCGTGTCTCCGTTTAACAGGAAGAAGCGTTCGCCAAGCAGCGGAAGGGCGCGTCTAGGCCCCCCGGCAGAGCCGAGGATCCGAGGCTCCCAGGAGTAGCGCACCTCACATCCGAGATCGCTTCCGTCACCGACCACAGCCGAGATGGTCTCGGGACGGTGATGCAGGTTGATCACCACCTGTCGAACGCCCTGCGTGGCCAGAGAGGTGAGCAGCCGGCGGATGAACGGCTGGCCCGCCACCGGGAGCGCTGGCTTGGCCCGCTGGGCTGTCAGAGGGTGGAGTCTTGTGCCGAGGCCGGCGGCGAGGATGAGAGCCGGAGGGAGGGGAGTCATGTCAGGTCGTCGAACTGCATGTGAGAGGCAGTGGATCCAGACTCTGCCTGAAACGTTAGGAAGAGCTCCCGGTAGGAGGCCAGGATGAAGTCGGCCGGCGACCGCCCGAGACGCTTCGCTGTTTCGATCACGTCATGTTCTTCGCCTTCGAGTTCGACGAACGTGCCGATGGGCGTTTCGTCGATCGTGACGACGAGCGCGCCACAGTCGAACTCTTCACGATACTTCTCGTACCGGAACCGCATCTCGAAGCCAAGGCGTGCAAGGAGTTGCAGGAGGCGGTCGGCGTCCTCTACTTCCGTCTCCAGTTCTTCCCGTGCCTTGGTGGGACCGGGCAGTGGGGCCCCCTTGAAGGTGAGCCAGGCCCGGTCGCCGTCCCGTCGTACACGGAGGGTCTGCCTGCGATCGACCAGGGGGTCCGTGCCGCGGTCGAGGAGGCTGTCCTGCTGAAGCCGTCGCTGGCGGCGCGGGGTCACTTCGAGCGCCATCACCGCGCGTCTGGCTTCATCTGGTGACGCGTAGGCGAGCTTGATCTCCCTCTCGATCGGGCCGGTCATAGTGACGGCTTGCCCTGCACACTCGGACTAAGAGACAGACCCGCAAGGGTCGGAGTTCCAACGCCGCGTCCGAAGAGCATGACCTGGTGTGTGCTGCCTAGCCCGCCGGGAACCAGCAGCGTCTTGAGAGCCAGTCGATGCCGCAGCTGCGCTTGAGGGTCGTGGTCCATCGCTGACTCGTCCACCGCGCCAAGTCCGAGAAGGAACCGGCTCTGGTCCACGACGCCGAGGAGATCCAGCCCGGCCTTGCGGGCCGAGTCGCACACAGACGTGATGTCCACGTGCGCCGTGATGTCGCGGTCGCCAGGCTCGCTAAGCCAGGCGGGCCCACGGGGCCCCTCGCCGGACTGCGAGGCGGCGTCGACGAGATGGCTGGTGAAGGTCGTCAGGGTGCCGCGTGCATGATGCCCCGCATAGAGCCGGTCGGCGGTGTGACCGTAGTCGACGAGAAGCATGAAGCCCCGGTGTAGCCGGTTCGCCGCGGTTCGGACCCACTCCATTGCGCTCAGGCAGATCTCCCCCCGCCAGCCGGGCGCGAGGTCCAGGTCGAGCCGCTCTAGATATGACGCCAGCGCCGGCGTCGACGGCGGTCCGAGACGTTCAACCAGGCGGTCGCCGTCAAGCGCGACGTAGATCTCGGCGAGTCCTGTCTCGGTCATGGTCACGGCGTGGGTGGGCAGCGCGTCAAGGAGCTCGTTGGCGAAGATGACCCCGGTGACGGTGTTGGGTAGTACCGCGGTCGACGCCTCGAGCTTGGCCTTATGCGGGGCCAGCGTGTCGGCATGAACCTGCCGCGCCGCCGGACTGGTCTCGACGAGATTGACCCGGAGTGATTCGTAGAGCTCAGGATACCGCGCGGCGGACGCATCGAGGATATCCCGGCTGAGCTGCCCGTTCCCGGCCGCGACCTCGACCAAGTCGAAGGATGGAGAAGCGAGCTGGCGGCGCATTTCATCGAGCTGCGCCGCCAGCAGGGCACCGAACTGCGGGCCGACGTCGACGCTCGTGTAGAAGTCACCCGCGCGCCCGGTGCGTTTGGACGCGCGGGTGTAGTAGCCGAGTGTGGGGTGATAGAGGGCCAGTTCCATGAACGCGGCCGCCGTGAGCGGTCCGGCGTTCCGGATCCGCTCGGCGATCAGCGCGTCCAACCGTATCGACATCCGGGGGCGGCAGCTACTCCTTGCGCACCCGCAGGAACACCTGACCGTCTCGTCGCTGGATAAGCAGGAACGCGGTTCGGCCAGACTCGATCCGATTTAGCTCGCGTACCGCCTCGGCCGCGCTGCCGACGTCCTGCTGGTTGATCGCGGTGATCACGTCGCCTGGTACCACTCCTCCGCGCTGGGCGGCCCCGCCGTTGTCGATCCCGCTGACGACGGCGCCAGAGACCCCGCCGCCGAGTTCTAGCTCGCGCGCGTTCTCGGCGGTCAGGTCCTGTAGGTTCATGCCGAACCCACTGTTCAGATCCTCGACTTCTCGCCGGGCCTGGCGCCCCTGGTTCTCGAGATCCAGCTCACCGATGGTGATCTCGACCGTCCCCGGCGCGCCGCCCCTATAGACGCCGAGGTTCACCACGGTTCCGGGCGGCGTCGCCGTCACCTTGGACTGCAGATCCTCGATGTTGCGCACTGGCTCGCCGTCATAGGCGACGATGACGTCTCCCGGCTCCAACTCTGAGTTGTCCGCCGGCATTCCCGGTTCGATGCGGGAAATGATCGCACCCCGTGCCTCGTCGAGTCCGAGCTCTTCGTAGTCGTCGTCGGTGACCGGGATGATCGACACGCCGATGACGCCTCTGGTGACCCTGCCGGTCCGGAGTTGCGGCAGCAGCTCGCGTACCGTGTTAATCGGCATGGCGTAGCCGATGCCGAGATTGCTCGGCCGATCGCTCACGATGGCGGTGTTGATGCCAATTACCTCACCGCGGACATTCAGCAGCGGTCCGCCGGAGTTGCCTGGATTGATGGCGGCGTCGGTCTGGATGACATTCTGCGCACGTCCCCGGACCTGTTCGAACGGCCGGCCGACGGCGCTCACCACGCCCACCGTTACGGTGTGACCGAGACCGAACGGGTTGCCGATGGCCATGACCCAATCGCCCGCCTGCATCTGACTCGAGTCACCAAAGGTCGCGACCGCCAACGGGCTGTCGGGCCGCTCGATTAGCTGGAGGAGCGCGCTATCAGTCAGGCGATCCTGTCCGACCACCTCCGCCTCGTAGGCGGTATCGTCGTCGAGGAACGTCACCTCGATCTTGGTGGCGTCTTCGACGACGTGGTTGTTGGTCACGATGTAGCCCGCTTCGTCGATTACGAAGCCGGTGCCAGCTGCCACCGTGGTCTCCTCGCGCGGTTCTTGGTCTCCCTCGGGCGGGTCTCCGAAGAACCGTCGGAATAGCTCGTCGCCGCCGTTGCCGCCGAACAGCTCGCTCAGGTCGCGGCCTTGCCGTGTCGCCTCGGTTCTAATGTTGACCACCATCGGGCTTTGCGCCGACGCGATGTCACGGAACGTGGTCGCAGTCAGCTGGCCCTCGATGGGGGCGCTATTCATAGGCGGGAGGGTCGACGCAATGAACGTCTGGGCCGACGAGCCCGACGCAAGGTCGAGCCGTGCGGCGAGCACCAAGCCGATCGCCATCGATGTGACGGCGATCAGGACCCCCGAAAACAGCCGATTCCTACCTGTAGGCATCCTGTCCTCCACCTATATTCCCCTACCTTACCTCAGCGGCCGGATTTCGGTTTGGCGCGGCCCGGTCACCCGTGCTCCATCGGTCTCGACGAACAGGTTGATCTCCGTTCGCAGACCAAAATCCTCGAAATAGACTCCCGGTTCGACCGTGACGCCGGAACCGGTCAGCAACCGGCGGTCGTCATGAGTCTCGAAGTCGTCCAAATGCACCCCATTGCCGTGAACCTCCTCTCCCAGGCTGTGACCCGTGCGATGGACGAAGTAGGCGGCGAGGCCGGCCGCTGCCACTCGTTCACGTGCGGCTCGGTCCACTTCCCACCCCCGCAGCGGCTGGCCCTCACGTAGGCGACCGTCGACGAGGTCGATTGCCGTGTCGCGAGCATCACGGATCACGTTGAAGGCCCTGGCATAGCGCGTCGGAATCTCGGCGCCGGTGTAACCCATCCAGGTGATATCGGCGAACACGGCGCCGGGGCGGTCCAGCTTGCCCCAGAGATCGAGCAGCAGAATCTCGTTCTCCCCCAGGCCGCGATGGCGGGCGGGGGTTGGCAGGTAGTGTGGGTCTCCGGCGTTCTCCTGGGCCGCCACCACCGGGCGGGAGTCGCTCACGAGTCCAAATTCTTCGAACCATGCGGCCATGGCGTCCTGGATCTCGAGCTCGGTGACCGGGGTCGCGCTGTCAAAACGCTGCCGGACCAAATCGAAGGCGTTGTCCTTGATGTGGTAGAGCGCCTTGGAGGCCGCGAGATGGGTTTCGAGTGCTGCGGCGTTCCACACCGCTTCGAAGCGCTGAATGAGGTCGCCTGACGAGCGGACCTCGATGTCGTGGGCCCGGATGGTGTCTATCGTGCCGGCGTCCACGCGCGAGACATACGGAATCGCGCAGCGCGGCGAGTACTCCATGGCGACGGTGCGGCACCCAGACAGCAGCTGCTCTAGACCAGCTGCCAATGCCCCATGGCCGGCGTAGGTCACGGTCTCTCCTGGCAGATGATCCAGTCGGTCCCGCTCGATCGCATGGACGAGTCCCCGGGGGGTGCCGGACGCTGGGATCAGGTAGTACCACCGGCGGGTGGTCAACGCCCCCGAGGCGGCGAGTCCGACGAGACCGCGTGCGATCGGATTCGACCCGTGGAAGTCGTACAGGAGCCACCCGTCGAGTTCGTCGTCGCACAACGCCTGCTGGATTGCGGCGATGTCGAGTCCCATGGCGGGGAGTATAGCAGCGGCTGTTTCCTGGGCTCTCTGACTCCCGATCCTCACATCAAGTAGGACGTGCGAGCGCCGAGGATGGTTTGGTGGGCGGTCGTGCGTACACAAAAAGACCGTCCTGGACCATCGGTCCGGACGGTCTCTTCGTCTGTATGGCTTCTACCGAGATCAGGCAGCCGGGTCGGCTTCTTCTTCAGCTTCAGGCTCGACTTCGGTCACTTCGTCGCCGTCGATGAGCAGAGTCGGCTCCTCGACCTCGTCGAACAGATTGGCTTCGATCACGCCGCCCTGGTGCGAGAATTCCCAGTTGCTTCGGCTGGCGTTCGGGCTGCGAGGCGTATGCAACGTGACCTGGATGACCTGGTCCTGCATGAAGGGCTGCTTCATCCGGTAGGACGACCCAGTCAAGGTGTCACCGGCGTCGTTATACCAGAATTCGTCGATCTTGAATCCTGCCAGGTGTCCCACAGACACGTTCTTGATCACGAAGGTTGTAACCACTTCACTACCTTCGCGGCGGGGTTGTGGCTGAAGGTAGCCGATCTGGCCTGGACCGCGCACGGTCGCGACCAGCTGCACAGCGTCGTCATCCTCCATTGCCTCGAGGAGCGGTCGCAGCTGCACGTCTGGGAGCGACAGATCAATCATCGCGCCCTCAGGCACTACTTCTTCTTCTCCGCCGCAACCGGTCGCCGCCATGCTGACGACCATTACTCCGAGCAGCGCCGCTAGCTTCGCGCGTCTCATGTGCACCACCTCCGGGATTGTACCCAGTAGAACGAACCGGCGGATTATATGGCGCTCCGCCGACAAACTTCAACCAGCGATCAGGATCTTCCTACATCTCACCGTTCCAGTCTTCCGGCTCGGCGTTGTTGGTTCGGAAGATCTCCAGATGCCACTTGCCACCGCCCCACGGTTCGATGACGTCGGCCGCGACCACATCAACCAGGATCTCGGCGAACGAACGACCGTCAGGGTCGCCTTCCAGATGATACGCCGGTTCGTCCCAGCCGAACGTCTGGTATAGCACCAGCGTCAGAAAGAGGTCGTATCCGTCATCGACCACGATGAGCTGACCACAGGGCCGCTTCAGCGTCGAGTGGTAGACGAGATACTTCTCGGCGCTGTGCGCCCTGATGTAGCGTTTGAGCGCCAGCTCCCGGGCCACGATGTCCTCGACAGCGATCTTCTTGTCCCAGCAGTCGTGGCAATACTTCGCTTCGCCGCGAGGTTCGGACACCTCCTTCGCGCCGCAGAGGGTGCATTTGGACTGCGCCGCCGATTGAGGGGCCATCCAGCGATCTTACCCCGAGACGAGGGGGGTGAGCTCAGCTGATCGGGGGGTGGTGGATGATCTGGACGATGTTTCCGTCCGGATCTCTGACGTAGAGGGAACGTGCGCCGTCCCGGTGGGTGCGGGGCGCGGCCTGGAGCGCGATGCCGTGCTCGCCGAGGTAGGTGGCCCACCGGTCGACGTCGTCGGCCGTGGGGACGATCAGCCCGATATGATCGAGCGGGCCGCCGTTCAGGACTCGGTCGCCGGCTGCGCGGTGCAGCGCGAGGTTGTCTGAGCCGGAGGAGAGGTAGACGTTGTCGCCGTCCGGTTCCCACTCGATCGCGAACCCGAGGCGCTCGACGTAGAACTGCTTCATCTGGTCGTAGGCGGTCGTATAGAGCGCGACGTGACGCAGGCCGAGATGTGGGGGACGTTCGATCATCGGTTCAGTGTATCGCCGCTCTCTTCGATGGCCGGTGTATACATCGTCTCGACGTACTCCTAGACCACGCCGCGGGTGGTGAAGCGCGGCACCAAGGCTCGATCCGCGCCTGCAGCGGGTTAAATTCCTCGAGCCCCATCGTGGTCATAGTGTGGCGTCTCCAGGTGCCGCGGGCGTCTCACCCTGCAAGATTGTCGCGAACACGGTAGGGTCGACGTTGCCCCCCGAGACGATGGCGGCGATCGGTCCCGGGCCGGCGCGCCCGGTGAGTGCGGCGGCAACGGCGCATCCGGCGGCGCCCTCGCTGATGACGTGCGCCCCCGCGGCGGTGGCTCGCATGGCGTCCGCGATCTCGTCGAGCGAGACCACGATGGTGTCGTCGACGAGGTCCCGTAACAGCGGCCACATCGAAGGGGTGACGGACTGCCCGCCGCAGCCGTCCACGAACGACGCCCGCCAACTGGGCGCGACGCTGGCTCGGCCCTTGGCTAGTGATGCGGAGAGCGGCGCGGCGGTTTCAGGCTCGGCCGCGTAGACCCGTACCCCAGGCTTCAGCGCCTTGACCGCGGTAGCCACGCCGGAGATCAGGCCCCCGCCACCGACCGAGACCACGACCGCGGCAATGTCCGGCAGCTCCGCCATCAGTTCCAGGCCCACAGTCCCATTGCCGCAGATGAAGTCATCGTCGTCGAAGGGATGAATGAAGTGTCCAGGAAGCCGGTCAGCGACGCGTGCCTCCACGACGTGCCAGGCATCGTCGTAGGTGGTGGTGACGATGCGTGCCCCCAGTCGCTCGATCGCGTCGATCTTGGCCGCTGGGGCGGTCTCGATCACGAGGGCCGAGCAGGAAAGTCCCGCTTCGCGTGCCGCGAGCGCCACGCCCTGCGCTGCGTTGCCCGCGCTCACGGTCCAGACGCCAGACGCCCCGGCGTTCGTACCCAGTCGGGCAACGGCATTGGCAGCCCCGCGGACCTTGAAGGCGCCGATCGGTTGCAGGTTCTCGAGCTTCAGATACAGGCGGCTCCCGGGATCGGTGGCGCGGCGGGCTCGTTCCCGGACCGGTGTGAGGGGGCGAAACGGTACCAGTGGCGTGCGCCGAGCGACTCGATAGACCGCGGGTGCCGCGGCCATGATGCGCTCCAGCGTGACGTCATGTGGCATCGGCACCCTGCCAGTGTCCGCTCGCCGGACCCGGCTCAGCGCTCGGCCCAGCGAAGCTTCTCACGCAGCACCGCGAAGTAGGGACGCGCGGCCGCACGGATGACCCGGAGTGGCCGTTCGGCCGCGTCGATGGTGACCACGTCGCCGCACTCGAGCCGATGGCCCGCCTGACCGTCGAAGCTGACGAACGCTTCGGTCGAACGTAGGTCGAGTTCGGGGCGGATCTGGATGGCCGGGTTTTCCGGCAACACGATGGGCCGATTAGTCAAGGTATGCGGCGCAATGGGCGTCAGCACGACGGACTCGACCAACGGGTGCACGATGGGGCCGCCCGCCGACAGGTTGTAGGCGGTGGATCCGGTGGGGGTGGCGACGATGAGCCCGTCGGCGCGGAACCGGGCCACGAACTGATCGCCCACCGTTACCGAGAGGTCTAGGATGCCGGACAGCGCGCTCTTGGTGATTACCACGTCGTTGAGGACGATCTCCTCCGCCAGTACCTCATCCTCGCGCACGACGCGCGACCGGAGCATCCGTCGGCGGTCGACCCGGGCGGCGCCGTCCACCACTGAGGCCAGCGCGTCGGAGAGCTCCGGAAGGGTGGTCTCGGTGAGGAAGCCGAGACTGCCGAAGTTAATGGCCAGAATCGGGGGATCGGAGTCCGACCGTGCGATCAGACGCGCCATGCCGAGGAGGGTGCCGTCACCCCCGAGGACAAGGATGAGGTCCGTGGTGTCCGGGAGGTCTGCGGCGTCGCAGGTGTTGATGCCGGCCAGCCCGGTCATATCGGCGGTGGCACGCTCCACGACTGGCTCGATCTGCCGGCTTTCCAGCCATGCCACCACGTCGGTCACGACTTGCGCCGCCGCCTCAAGCCCGGTCTTGGCGACGATCCCGACACGCGCGATTGTGGAGAGGGACGACTCGGACACTGGTGCACTAGCCCCCGGCGCCCGGCGCTAGGCGGAGATGGAGGAAGAACTCTCGATTCCCTTCGGCGCCCCGAATGGGCGACGGGGTCGTGGCCACAGATGTCAATCCTACCTCAGCAGCTCGAGCCGAGACATCGTGAACGACCCGCTCGTGGATCGCGGGATCACGCACCACACCCCCCCGTCCCACCTCGATGCGTCCAGCCTCGAACTGCGGTTTGACGAGCGCGACGAGATCGCCGTCTGGCGCTAGCAGGGCCGGGAGCCGGTCGAGAAAGTAGCGGACCGAGATGAAGGACACATCCACGGTGATCACGCCAAACGGCTGCAGCTCCGGTGGCAGGGTCTCGGGTGTAACCGAGCCGATGTGCTGGCGCTCGCGAACCACTACCCGCTCGTCACGGCGGAGCTTCCAGGCGAGCTGGCCGTGACCCACGTCGAGAGCCACTACCGCGCGGGCACCGCGAGCGAGGAGGACATCGGTGAAACCTCCGGTCGAGGCGCCGACGTCCAGTCCGGTGCGTCCCGAGGGGTCGACCGCAAAGATGTCGAGCGCGTGTGACAGCTTGAGCCCGCCGCGCCCCACCCAGGGGTGGTCGGGGCGCTCCAGCGAGACTTTTGCCTGGGCGTCGACCATCGAGCCCGCCTTGGTCACGGTCTGTCCGTCGACGCGAACCTCCCCGGCCAGGATCAGGGCCTGACCGCGACTGCGTGATTCGACAAGACCTCGCTCATGAAGGAGCGTATCCAGTCTGATTCGAGCCGGCATCGCTGACTAGTGGGTCCGCCCGACAACCCACGCTGCGATGGCGTCCAGCCGTTTCCCGCTAAGTCCGGCGGTGGCGAGCGCCGCTCGAGCCGCCTCGATAGCTTCGGACGCCAGGGTTCTAGAGCGATCCAGGCCGTAGAGGGCGGGATAGGTCGGCTTTCCCGCGGCGGCATCCTTGCCGGCCGTCTTGCCGAGGTTGGCCGCGTCGCCTTCGACATCGAGAATGTCGTCGACGATCTGGAAGGCTAGGCCGAGCTGCGCCGCGTAGGTGTCCACAGCATGGGTGGCCGAAGTATCCGCTCCGCCCAGGATGGCGCCGCTGACCGCCGCGGCACGAATCAAGGCGCCGGTCTTGCGCGCATGTATCTCACGGAGCGCCTGTCGCGCCTCCTCGCTTGAGGCACCGTCGGTGGCTTCCCCGGTTGCGGCGAGGTCGAGCGCCTGTCCACCGACCATCCCGATCGCGCCTGCGGCCTTAGCAAGACAGACGGAGGCTCTGAGGTGGCGAGCCACGAGCGTAGGCGACGCATCGGGGGTGTGCCGCCCGAGTACGACGAACGCTTGTGTCAGGAGGGCGTCGCCCACGAGAATCGCCAGTCCTTCACCGAATGCGATGTGGGCGGTCGGCCGGCCACGGCGAAGATCATCATCGTCCATTGCCGGCAGGTCATCGTGCACGAGGGAGTAGGTGTGGATCAACTCGATAGCGCACGCGGCCGGCATTGCCTCCGCGCGAGCGGCGGGCTCGCCGACTGCCTCGGCGGCGGCCAGAGCCAAGATCGGCCGCAACCGTTTACCTCCGGCCATTAGGCTGTAGCGCATCGCCTCGGCCAGCCGTGCCGGGCAGGTGGGGGGGCGGGGGAGCGCAGCCTCAAGCGCAGCCTCGATCTCAAGGCGTCGCGCTTCGAGATAGCTCGCGAAGTCCGGCGCCTGACTCACGCGTTCTCGCCTCCGAGTCCGTCTGACACGGACGGTGGCGCCGGTTTCGTCTCGCCGCGCTCATCAAGGACCTCGATGCGTCGTTCGGCATCTTCCAGCCTGGTGTGGCAGAAACGAGAGAGTTGAACCCCGCGCTCGTACAAACGAAGTGACTCCTCCAGCGTCAGCTCGCCAGACTCTAGGGTTTGCACGACGCCCTCGAGCTCTCCGATTGCCGACTCGAAGTCCTGGATCTTTTCTTTCTCGTCCATTTAGTCCCTTCCCGTGGTCTTGGCTCGGAGCCGACCTCGTTGCAAGGTGATCGAGATCTCGTCGCCGACCGCGACGGCGTCAGCATTACGGATGACCGCCGTCCGGTCTGTGTTCCAGCAGACGGCATAGCCGCGCGCCAGCACGCCTAGCGGACTCAGCGCGTCGAGCCGACCCGCGAGGGTCGCGATCCGGCCGGTCGTGAGGCGAACTCGTTCTCGTGAGGCGCTCTCCAGCCGCGTGCTCGCCTCGACCAGCCGGGTGCGGCCTGCAGCAAGTCGCCGACCCGGTTCGCGAGCCTCGAGTGCGAGCCTCGCGTTCTGGAGCCGTCGGCCGTCGCGGCCGACCCGCGTCCGTACGCTCGCTCTGAGTGCATGCGTGAGTTCGGCCGCGTGGCGCCCCCGGCCGGCCAGCCAGGCGCGCCACCCTGCGAGCCCGGGCCGTCGATCGAGTTGCTGGAGTGCCGCGTGTCCGCGGCGGAGTCGGTCGCCCAGGCCAGCGCGGAGGCGCGCCAGGAACCGATCGACGCGGTCTCGTAGTTCGTCGCGTCCCGCCACGACAAGTTCGGCAGCCGCCGACGGGGTCGGGGCCTGGACGTCGGCGACGAGATCGCTAATCGTGACGTCCGTCTCGTGACCAACCGCCGAGATGATCGGGACGCGGCACCCCGCGATCGCGCGAGCCACCTCCGTTTCGTTGAAGGCCCACAGGTCCTCTAGCGAGCCTCCCCCGCGACCGACGATCACCACGTCAACTCCCGCTTCGTCAGCGACCCGGTCTAGCGCTCGAGCGATCGAGCCGGCGGCGCCCTCTCCTTGGACCCGCGTCGCGCTGATTAGCACCTGCACTGTTGGGTGCCGTCGCGTCAGCACATGCAGAATGTCACGGATGGCTGCGCCATCGAGCGACGTCACGACTCCGATCCGCCGAGGGAGGACGGGCAGTGTGCGCTTTCTGTCGGCATCAAGCAGGCCTTCTTTTTCAAGTGTGCGTTTCAGCTGCTCGAAGGCCAGCTGCAGCGCCCCTTGTCCGTGTGGCTGGAGATGCTCGCAGACCAGCTGATAGTCGCCTTTGGGTTCGTAGACGCTGATTCGGCCTCGCGCCACCACCCGGAGGCCGTCCTCCGGCGTGAATCGCTGGTGCCGCACCGCCGATCGATACATCACCCCTTTGAGCTGGGCACGATCGTCGCGAAGCGTGAAGTACAGGTGTCCCGTCTTCCACAGCCGGCAGTTGGCGAGCTCACCCTCGACCCAGACTTCTCCATGGTTGGACTCGAGCAGAGTCCTGATGCGAGCGGTCAGGGCGGTGACCGTCACGACGGGGCGTCGCGTGGGCGCTGCCCGTTCTGGGCCGTCGAAGGGCAGCGACGCGCGTTCGGTCACGAGTCCGCCACCGCCGACCGCAGGGCGTCGACGTCGGCTTGGGTCAGGCTCAGTCGTTCGATACCGGTCGCTAGGCCTGTTTCTGGATCGGTCGTCACGATCACGCCATGGATTCTAGGGTCGCCCCGAGCCGTATCGAATCGGCCGGGCAACCCCGTCTTGAATCGTTTCAGGACCACCTGCTTGTCCACACCGATGACCGAGTCGTGCGGCCCGCTCATTCCGACGTCTGTGATGTAGGCCGTGCCGCCCGGCAGTACCCGTTCGTCCGCGGCCTGCACATGGGTGTGCGTGCCCACGATGGCGGTAACGCGACCGTCGAGGTGCCATCCCATCGCGATCTTCTCCGAGGTAGCTTCGGCGTGGAAGTCCACCAGGATGACGCGCGCCTGCCCGGCGAGCTTGGCCAGCATGGCGTCAATGGTCGTGAAGGGATTGTCCAGCGGGGCCATGAAGACCCGGCCCATCACATTGAGCACGGCCACCGTATCTCCGGTGGCGGCCCGCGCGAGCACATGGCCGAGTCCAGGGGCGTCGGGATAGTTGCCGGGACGGATCAGTCGGGGTTCGAGCTCGATGTAGTCGAGTGCCTCGCGCTTGTCCCAGATGTGATTCCCCGACGTCATGACGTCGATGCCGCAGTCCCGCAAGCTTTCACCGATCTCGCGGGTGATGCCGTTGCCGCCCGCGGCGTTCTCGACGTTCGCGACGACGAGGTCGATGCCGTAGTGGGACACCAGTGGCCGCACTGCGCTCTGCACGAGCGTCCGACCCGGTTTCCCGACGATGTCTCCGATAAACAGTATTTTCACGCCAAACCAATGATCGCACAGCCGAGGCAGCCAGAGCTAAGGATCTTCTCTCCAAGCGACGTGGAAAGCTGTCGCGGGTAAAGATATTTATATGAGCAAACTATACTAAGATTAAATTATTGATCTACGCTCATAAATTAGCTATCATTACTTTCGTCGTCCCGGAGTCGGGGCGAAAAAGTCACTTGAACGGTCAACTCAAGGAGGCATCTCATGTCACTTGTTCGATGGAATCAGATTCGTGAGCTCAGTCTGTTAGACGGCGCGTTCGGTCCCTTCTTCCGTCCCGCGAATGTGGGTACGGGGTCGGCGGAGTACGGTCGCTGGAACAGGCTGCCGGCGGTGGATGTGTACGAGACCGACGATCACGCGCTCGTGATCAGCGCTGAACTGCCTGGGATCGAACGCGATGCGGTCAATGTCACCCTCGAGAACGGGGTGCTGACCATCGCGGGAGAGCGCAAGGTCGACGGCGAAGTGGAAGACGGTCGGCTATATCGGTCGGAGCGAGCCTATGGAGCGTTCCGGAGGTCGTTCACGCTGCCTCGTTCCGTCGATGCGGGCGCGGTAACTGCGGAGCACAAGAACGGTGCCCTGCGGATCAGGTTGCCGCTCAAGGAGGCCAAGCCCCATCGGATCGATATCAAGGCCGCCTGAGTTTGGATGCCGCTGCTCCGGGGGCCTGTCGCCCCGGGGCAGCACCAACCTTCGCCCTTACTGGACACTCCCTAGGAGATCGACCGTGACCCGACCACCGACCCTCGATGAGCTGGCTTTGACTGGGGCGATCGATGCGCGTCTTGTCGTGCCGGTGACCGATGAGCACGGCGGGGTCACGATCTACTACGGCGGTCGGCCGGCGCAATACCTGATGAATGGGGAGTGGTTCGTCGCCCGACCGGTGCCCACCATGACCGAAGCGTTCGACGACGTTGCGCCAAGGTCGGCGCTGTCTCCCTGGCCGGCGGTCGACTCATGAGGCGTTTTCGACTACGATCGACCGGATATGAGCGACGAGTACGATCCGCTTCTTGAAACTGACGCCGAGTCCGCGGTGCCGCGGCCGATCCCGATGCCTCGGGTTCCCGACGAGCGGATGCCTGAGATCACGAGCCGCTTCCTCTTTGTCGACGTGGCCGCGCAGCGGGCGAAGCAGCTTCGCCGCGGCGCCCTGCCCCGTCTCGAGCCGTTGCGCCCGAATCCGGAGACTGGTGAACGGCCAGACGTGAAGTCGCGACTTGAGCGGGTTGCGATGGACGAGGTCGAGGAAGGCTTGGTCGTCTACGAGTTGCCTGAATACAAGAGTTCGGAAGAGAAGTCGTGAGCCCTGCCGAGGTCCAGACGATCGTCTTCGGACTCCTCCGAGGTCTCCTGTCGTCCAGCCTCTTCCTGTTGGCGCTCTTTCTCGGCTTCTGTGTACTTTTCAATTTCACTAAGCTGCGCGCGATCAACAAGAACAGCCAGATTATCCGCAGTCTCGATGACCGTTTGTCCGGAGCTCGCTACCTTTCCCCAGACGTGCCCCGCGGTCCCGCCGATCAGCTCAAGACTCCGGAACTTCAGGAACATACCGGTCGTTAGATTTCTTAGCGACGGCGGATAGACCGCTCACCGGGGCCCGATCGTGCAGGGGGGCAGGCACGTTCCACCTGCTGCTGGGCGCTCTCGCTTGGCTGGTGTTCTCAGCTATGCGGAGAGGCCAGCCCCCACTGTGCTGCCCCTTCGCCTTGACGGCGTCCTAGGCGCTTCGGTCTAGACTGGGCGGCCGGCCGATCGGTTCCGAGCGCTCGCTTTCAAACCGCGCCGCCAGATCGAGGATCGTGACCTCGTCGAAGGCTCGTCCCACCAACTGCAGGCCGATCGGAAGTCCGCTACTGTCGTTTCCGGACGGTACGCTCAGCGCGGGGAGCCCGGTCAGGTTGGCGCTGGCGGTAAAGACGTCGCCCACATACAGTTGCAACGGATCGTCGGCGTGCTGGCCCAGCGGGAACGCGGTGGTCGGAGTGGTTGGGAGGGCTACCGCGTCGACGGTCGAGAACACGGTGTCGTAGTCCCGCCGGATCAGGGTCCGGATCTGCTGAGCCCGCAGATAGTAGGCATCGTAGTAGCCGGCACTGAGGGCGTAGGTGCCCAGCATGATCCGTCGTTTGACCTCATCGCTAAAGCCGCTTTCGCGAGTGCGATCGTACATGGCGGTGAGGTCCGCGGTGTCGGTGAGCGGGGCTCGGACGCCATACCGGACACCGTCATAGCGGGCCAGGTTTGAACTAGCCTCGGCTGGTGCGACCACGTAGTAGGTCGGGACGGCGTAGGCTGCGTGAGGAAGCTCGATGTCCACGAGCGTCGCTCCGGACGAGCGAAGGGTGTCGAGCGCGGTCCGGAATGAAGTAAGTACGTCGTCGTCGATGCCGTCGTTCAACAAGGTCCATGGGATCCCGATCGCCGGAGTTTTGGTCGCCGTGCCAGATGGCCACTCGGGTACGGCCTTGGCCGCCGATGTGGCATCGGCAGGATCGTGGCCTGCGATAACTCGAAACACGGCCGCCACGTCAGCCACCGTCAACCCGAGGGGCCCGATCTGATCGAGGGACGATGCGAAGGCCAGGAGGCCATAGCGTGAGACCCGCCCGTAGGTTGGTTTCAGACCGACGAGCCCGCAGAACGCCGCCGGTTGTCGGATCGAGCCTCCGGTATCCGAACCCAGCGCGACCGGCGCCAGCCGTGCCGCGACCGCCGCGGCCGAGCCTCCGCTCGACCCGCCCGGCACGCGATCGGGATCCCAGGGGTTACGCGTGATGCCGTAGCACGAATGTTCGGTCGTCGACCCCATCGCGAATTCATCGCAGTTCGTCTTGCCGAGGATGACGGCGCCGGCGGCGCGGAGACGCTCGACGACGGTGGCGTCGTAGGGGGGGCGGTAGTCGGTCAGGATGCGCGAGGCGGCCGTGGTCGGCAGGCCGCGGGTGCAGATGTTGTCCTTGATCGCGATTGGCACGCCTGCCAGCGGCTGGCTTGGATCGTCGGCGCCCCGGGCGTCGACCGTCGCAGCTTCCTCCAGGGCAGTGTCGGACGCGACATGCGTGAACGCGCCCAGTGCGGCGTCGCGCTCCTGGATCCGCTCAAGGAAGATAGTGCAGACATCGACTGCCGACCCGCCGCCTGCGAGCGCCGCGCGAACGTCTGCTATGGTCTCGATCGCGGAGGCGTCCGTCATCCGATGACCTTCGGGACCCGGAAGAGCCCGTCGGCGGCATCTGGCGCCCCGGCGACCGCCTCGTCGCGCGGGAGCGACTCGCGGCTCTGGTCGTCGCGCATGCGGGGCCCGGCCGAGACCGGGTGGGTGGTGGCTTCGACGCCAGACGTATCGACTTCGCGCAGGCGTTCGAAGTAGGTGAGGATGTCACCCAGCTGGCGGGTCAGGCGGTCAGCCTCCGCATCGTCGAGTTCGAGATGGGCCAGGCGGGCGATTCGCTCGACCTCGGTGCGGGTGAGTCGCTCGGTCACGGCGCCAAAATCCTACCATGTGGCGATCCGGGTGCCTTTGCCTTGCGCGATCGGGTCCGTCATGATGTGAGCCATGTGCGAGCCGGCCCAGGGTGTCGAGGGCGGGAGACAAACCAGCCGGGAGCCGACTGGGTCGCTTTTCGGGCGCCCTAGGGCCGAGGTCGACGCGGCGCTCCCAGATAGAGAATCTGCCGTTTGCCCCATTTGTCGGGTGGATCCGCACCCGTTCGCTTTTGATTTTCAGGGGTTTTCCCTGGCGCGTTGCCCAACGTGCCGTCTGGAACTGCACAGCCCTCGTCCGACCCTCGAGCAGATGGCGACCGCTGTGTATGGCGCGCATTACCACCGTGCGGACGAGGCCAACGCCGATGCCCGCCATCGTCGCCAGTACGACCGTCAGTGTGACCGGCTCGAGCGGTTGCGGCCGGGCGGGCGGCGCCTGCTGGATGTCGGCTGCGGTGCCGGGGCGTTTCTCCGCTTCGGCCGCGAGCGTGGCTGGGACGTGGAAGGCACCGACTACGTCGTGACCTCCTGGGCCCGCGACAGCGGTGCGCGGGTGTGGGAGGGAGAGCTTCCGGCGATTGAGTTCGGCGGCGCGCGGTTCGACGTTGTGCGGTTTAACCATGTGCTCGAGCACACGCGCGATCCACTTACGGAGCTGCGGGCCGCCCGCTCCGTCCTTGCACCTGGCGGCGTGTTGCTCATCGGCGTGCCCAATCTGGCAGGTGCGAGCCTGAGGGCGAAGAGCTGGCAGAGCCGGCTAGGCCTGAAGGGCAAACGGTGGCGGCACTATGCGGCGTTGCATCACTTGTGGTTCTTCACCCCGGCCACGCTCTCGCGATTGGTTGAGACGGCTGGGTTCGAGGTTTTGCACTGGGAGACCCCTGTCCTGGCGCTCTCTCGCGGTCTGCGTCTCACCTATCACCGTCTAGTTGAGCGGCTGCGGACCGGCGGCATCCTGGACCTCTACGCGCGAGAGCGTTGAGGCGTTCCTGCAGTTCTCGCGTCACCGACCGAGACAATCTAGCAGTAAGGAGAGCCGTGATGAACAGCCATGGTTAGTGCACCTGCTCATCATCGGTGGGCGGGAGTAGGGACAGACCGGGCAGTCCCTCGTCCAGCGTGACCGCCTTCGGGCGAGCCAACTCCGCGCCACGCCGAAGGTTAGTGGGCACCCGGCCCAAGGTAGTTCTTCTCGCCTGCCTCGATCCTCATGTCGAGACGGTTGTCTGGGGGCGGAAGCGGGCACGTCGTGTGAGGGTTGAACGCGCACGGCGGGTTGTAGGCTTTGTTGAAGTCGACCGTCGTCCAGCCATCGTCGTCCGGGACATCGGCGTACAGGAAGCGCGCGGCCCCGTAAGTCTCTTCTCCGCTCGTAAGGTCTCGCATGATGAACCAGAGGCGCTGGCCTGAGTTGACCGGAAGCATGCGGACCTCACGGCCTTCCACCGACAGGGTCACGTAGCCGCTGCTGATGTAGGTCTCGACGTCGCCCAGGATGTTCATCGTCTTCACGGTGATCGGTTCGCTGTGCGGCGTGAACCGGCCGCGCACACGGTAGCGGTCGTCGACAGGAAACCACTCCAGCCCGGTGAATTCTTTCCTCAGCGCCGCTTCAGTGTCGCGCACCCGGATGGCCAGGCGGGCTCCACTTAGGTGGACCCAGAATGAGACCGGTCCGGAGCGCACCGCGACCCGTTTTTCTGATGGGTACAGCTGTGCCCCTTCGGACTCTTGGTCGTCGATGGTCAGAGTGTCGCCCGCATGGGCCCGGACGGTCACGCGACCGTCTTCGAGCGTCAGGACGCCGGCGTCCGCCGGGAGGCCGGGGACGACCAGGTCGTTGCGCGGGCTCGAGCCGAACGTGGTCTCTCCATCTCGCAGGAAGAAGAGTGCCGACACGGTGAGCCACCCGTCGTCGGCGGCGAGTCCGGCTTCTCGTTCAACCCGCCAGGCCTCGATCTCGGTCACGTAGTCGTTGGCGAGGATCGCCGTGGTTCCGAGCGTGCCGAGCAGGACGACCATCGGCGCGTGGCGCATCAGGTTCCGCATGGGGCTATCGAACCACACCACCCCGAGTCGGTCAACGACCGCGTGCCGACTGTGCCACAATCGAGCAACCACCAATGACTGACCAGCGTCCGGTGTTTCAACATCCGCCGTGGATGGTAGGCATCATGCTCATCCTGGGGGTGCTGTCGCTCGTGGTCGGGCTCGCGCTCGACCCGTTCTGGCTCGTCATGGGCAGCCCGGCCATCCTCACCCTACTCGTCTTCATAGGCGTGCGGCTCGTGCTGCTTCGACAAGCTATCGCAACCCCGCCTGGCTTGGAGTCGGAGGAATCTCCGCTCGACGAGACCGAACCTCAGGTCGAGGACAGACCGTGAGATTCGGCGGTGTCCGGCCGGTTGCGGTCGTCGGTCAGTGGTATCCCGGAGACGCCGAGGCGCTCATCGAGGCTGTGAAGGGGTACCTGCATGATGCCGCCGCGACCCGGTACCGGTTCGAGGCGTTTGTCTTCGTTGAACGAGGTCTGGCTTAGCGGTCCGCTAGCAGTTGACGGAGCGTTCGGAGATTCTCGAGGTCCATTTCGTCAGCTTCCACCCCGCCGGCACGTCGGTTTCCCGCCTTCGGGGTTTCGAGCACCATCGGGTGGTCGGCGAATCTCGGGTCGGTCAGCACGTGCCGGAAGCCGTCCAGTCCCACGTGTCCGGCCCCGATGTGGGTGTGGCGGTCGACCCGACTGCCGCGCGGGGTTTTGGAGTCATTTAGATGCCACAGGCTGACCCGTTCGAGTCCGATCCTGGTGTCCAACTCGCCCAGGGTGTCGTCGTAGCCGGCCTGCTCGCTAAGCTCGTAGCCAGCGGCTACCAGATGGCAGGTGTCCAAGCAGAGACCGAGGACGGGTGCACCTGCCCCTTCGGCCTCTTTGATGATCACCTCGAGCTGTTCGAACGTGTGACCCAGATTCGTGCCCTGGCCCGCGGTGTGCTCGAGCAGGAGCCGGGTGTCGAAGGTTGCCCGAGGGCGGAGGACGGAGACGGTCGCGTCAGCGATCCGGCGCAAGCCTTGCTCCGGGGTCGCGGTCGTGAACGACCCTGGGTGCAGCACGACACCGGCCAGCCCCAGCGCCTCGGCCCGGTCCATCTCCTCGCCCAGCGCGGCCATCGAGCGGTCACGGAGGGTGTCGTCCGGCGAGGCGAGGTTGATCAAGTAGCTCGCGTGGGCGAAGACGGGCCGGACGTCCGTGACGTCCATCCCTTCGCGGAATGCCGAGATCTCGGCCGGTGGCAGCGGGCGTGCCCGCCACTGGCCAGACGATTTGGTGAAGATCTGCAGGCACTCACACCCGGCCGCGTTGGCGCGTTCGATCGCGCGAGGTAGGCCGCCCGTGATCGACATGTGGGCTCCGAGGCGTGGCATAGGGGGCTAATTGTGTCAGAGGCGCTGCGCGTGCCGGGTTGCGTGACCTCTCGCGGCTGACGGACAATGGGTGGTTCCAGGGTCGCCCTGACCCCCAACGTCTCGCTGAGAACACGGGTATTCCATGAGCACGCAGAACAGCTTCGGTACTCTTGCCACCCTCCTGGTCGACGGCGCGACAGTCTCGTATCACAGTCTGGCGACCCTGGCGGCGCGGTTTCCCTCCGTGTCGCGACTCCCGTATTCGCTCAAGGTACTGCTCGAGAACCTGCTTCGCCGCGAAGACGGCTCGCGGGTGACAGCCGACGACATCCAGGCCCTGGCGAATTGGGATCCGCAGGCGGGAGTGACCAAAGAGATTGCCTTTATGCCGGCCCGCGTGCTCTTGCAGGATTTCACCGGCGTGCCCGCGGTGGTCGATCTGGCCGCGATGCGGGACGGCGTGGTACGGCTCGGCGGTAATCCGGATCGCATCAACCCGCTGCAGCCGGCCGAACTCGTCATTGACCACTCGGTGCAGGTCGATCACTTCCGCGAGGCGAACGCCTTCGACCTCAACGCTCAACTCGAGTTCTCGCGTAACAAGGAGCGCTACGCGTTCCTGAAATGGGGCCAGCAGGCCTTCGATAACTTCAGGGTGGTGCCGCCTGATACCGGCATCGTGCACCAGGTGAACCTCGAGTATTTGGCGCGCGTCGTCTGCACCGAGCCACATCGGGACGGTTTGATCGCCTATCCCGACACGCTGGTGGGCACCGACTCGCACACCACCATGGTCAACGGGCTCGGCGTTGTGGGTTGGGGTGTCGGTGGGATTGAGGCCGAGGCGGCCATGCTCGGCCAGCCGGTGTCGATGCTGATTCCCGATGTCGTCGGTTTCAAGCTCACCGGACGACTACCGGAAGGCACGACGGCAACTGATCTCGTGCTGACCATCACCGAGCGTCTGCGGCAGCACGGTGTGGTGGGTAAGTTCGTTGAGTTCTTCGGTCCTGGGTTGGCCTCGTTGACCCTGGCCGACCGCGCCACTCTGGGCAACATGTCGCCCGAATACGGTTCGACGGTGGCGATCTGCCCGATCGACCAGATGACGATTGACTATCTGGTGTTGACTGGCCGTGACAAGAGCCAGGTGGCGTTGGTCGACGCCTACGCCCGGGCCCAGGGTGTGTTTGGCGGCGATGCGGACGAGCCGGTGTATGCCGCCGTGGTGGAATTCGATCTTGCCGAGGTCGAGCCGAGCATCGCGGGCCCGAAGCGCCCCCAGGACCGGGTGGCGCTCGCCAGCGCCAAGACGGCGTTTGGCGATGTCCTGAGCGACTTGGCCGGCGACGCCGCGGCCGGGAACGGCGGCAGCGAGACCCTCGACCATGGCGCGGTCGTAATCGCTGCGATCACGAGCTGTACCAACACGTCAAACCCCAGCGTCATGATTGCGGCCGGCTTGTTGGCGAAGAAGGCGGCCGAGCGCGGGCTCAGACCGAAGCCGTGGGTGAAGACCAGTCTGGCGCCCGGTTCCCTCGTGGTGACCGAGTATCTCGAGGCGGCGGGGTTGATGGCGCCGCTGGCCGAGCTGGGCTTTGGTCTGGTCGGCTACGGGTGTACGACCTGCATCGGCAACAGTGGTCCGCTCCCCGAAGACGTGTCCGCCGAGGTGAGAGAGCGCAACCTGGTGGTGACCTCCGTGCTCAGCGGCAACCGAAACTTCGAGGGCCGGGTGCAGCAGCAGGTGCGTGCTAACTATCTGGCCTCGCCGCCGCTGGTCGTCGCCTACGCGCTGGCCGGGTGGATGAATACCGATCTGACCACCGAGGCGCTAGGGCAGGACGCCGAGGGCAGGGACGTATTCCTGTCCGACATCTGGCCGACTGCGGCCGAGATCCAGTCGGCCATGGCCAGCGCCGTGCGGACCGAACAGTTCACCTCCAAGTATGCCGGCGTGTTCGACGGCGACGATCGATGGCAGGGCCTGCCGGCCCCCACGGGGCAGCGGTTCGCCTGGGACGACTCGACCTACGTGCGCAATCCGCCGTTCTTCGAGGCGCTCTCGCCCGAGCCCTCGCCCCCGGGGGAGATTACCGACGCTCGGGTGCTGGCGCTGCTGGGCGATAGCGTGACCACCGACCACATCTCTCCGGCCGGAACGATCCCCGCCGATGGCCCGGCGGGCCGCTATCTGGTCTCGTGTGGGGTCGCCCCGGGCGACTTCAACTCGTTTGGCAGCCGGCGCGGCAACCACGAGGTCATGATGAGGGGGACGTTCGCCAACATCCGCCTGCGCAACCAGCTCGCGCCGGGCACCGAGGGCGGATGGACCCGCTATCAGCCCGACGGCGAAGAGATGAGCATCTACGACGCCGCGATGCGGTATCGCGAGGCTGGCGTCGGCCTGCTCGTCCTGGCCGGCAAGGAGTACGGCTCGGGGTCGTCACGGGACTGGGCCGCCAAGGGCACGATGTTGCTCGGAGTTCGGGCCGTGATCGCAGAGAGCTTTGAACGGATCCACCGGAGCAACCTCGTCTTCATGGGCGTCTTGCCGCTTCAGTTCCGGGACAGCGAGACGGTGGCGTCGCTGGGGCTGACCGGGCAGGAAGCGTTCCAGGTGACCGGGATCGGCAGCGGGCTAGTTCCCCGGAGCCAGGCGACAGTCGAAGCCGTGGCCGCCGACGGTAACCGCCGGTCGTTTGCGGTCGACGTGCGTATCGATACCCCCGACGAGCTGAGCTATTACCGGCACGGCGGGATCCTGCCTTACGTGCTCCGTCAGCTGGTCAACCCTCAGAGTTGACCGAGTTCGGGCAAATGGCGACGCCGTTCGGTTTTCGGGGGAGGATCGTCTCAGGAGGAGCAGCATGAGATGGCCACGCGGTGTCTGCCCCGCGCTCGGCGGGGCACTGACGATGGTGACGACGATGATGATGACGACAGCGGTCGCGGAAGCTCAGGAGACGCCCCCCGAACAGATTGTCTGGGATCTGAGCGAGATCTACCCGAGTTTCGACGCATGGGACGCGGCGAAGGCCCGCCTCGAGACCCGCGTCGAGGGGCTGGCCACCTTCCGTGGCCGACTGGGCGAGAGCGCCGCCGTGCTGCGCGAGGCGTACGACGAGATCTCCGACACAGAGAAGGAGCTGGCCCGACTCTACGTTTTTGCGTTCCTGAAGGCTGACGAAGACCGTCGCGTGTCTGCAGACCAGGAGCGGCGGGGACTCGCCGCCGCGCTGTTGTCCGAGTTCGGCGAAGCCGTGTCGTGGGTGTCACCGGAGCTGCTGCGTGTCGGTTCGGCCACCATCGAGCGGTATCTGGGCGAGGACCCCGGCCTCGAGAAGCACGCGTTCAATATTCGGAACACCCTGCGGCAGGAGCCGCACACCCTCTCCGACGAGGCCGAGCAGATCCTCGCGGCCACCGGTCCGGTCGTCCAGGGCCCCGAGCGGATCTATGCGCTGCTGACCAGCTCGGACATCACATGGCCGGTCCTCACGCTGTCGACGGGCGACGAGGTCACCCTCGACCAGGCCGGCTACTCGCTGCACCGGGCCTCTCAGAATCGAGACGACCGCAAGAAGGTGTTCGACGCGTTCTGGGGGACCTGGAACGCGTACCAGAACTCGATCGGGCAGACCCTCGACACGCACGTCAAGTCGCACGTGTTCCAGGCCAAGACCCGCAAGTACGAGAACGCGCTCGACGCGGCCTTGTCCGAGCCCAACATCCCGACGGCCGTGTATCGCAAGCTCATCGAGGCGACCCATCGGCATCTGCCCTCGCTCTATCGATATTTCCGTTTGCGACAGCGGATGCTCGGGCTCGACGACCTGCACTACTACGACATCTATCCGCCGCTGGTGGCGTCGGATCGGTCCTTCGACATCGAAGAGTCGAAGGCGCTGACGCTGGCCTCGGCGGCGCCTCTGGGCAGCCACTACCTGTCGCTGCTCGAACGCGGGTTCGCCGGCGACTGGATGCACGTCTATCCGCAAGCGGGCAAGGCACCCGGCGCCTACATGTACGGCAGCGTCTACGACGTGCACCCGTATCTGCTGCTGAACCACAACGGCCAGTTCAACGACGTGTCGACGTTCACCCACGAGTGGGGACACGCCGTGCACACGCTGCTGTCGACCGAGAACAATCCCTACGAGACCTCGAGCTACGCGACGTTCACGGCCGAGATCGCGTCGACCACCAATGAGGTGCTGCTCCAGGAGCACATGCTCGGCCAGGACATCTCGGACGAGGAGCGACTGTTTTATCTGGGCACGGCGCTCGAGGCCGCTCGTGGCACCTTCTTCCGCCAGACCATGTTCGCCGAGTTCGAGCTGCGCATCCACGAGATGGTGGAAGCGGGCGAAGCGCTCTCGGGCGAGAAGATGACCTCGGTCTACGATCAGCTCCTCCGTCAGTATCACGGCGCCGATGAAGGGGTGATGAACATCGATCCGGCCTACGCCGTGGAGTGGGCCTTCATCCCGCACTTCTACCGGAACTTCTACGTGTTCCAGTACGCCACCTCGATCGCCGGCGGCACGATGTTCGCCGAGCGCTTTCTCAACGGTGACGAGCAGGCGCGCGACGACTATCTCGCCGTTCTCTCCGCCGGCGGCTCACGCTACGCCTACGAGCTGCTCCAGGAATACGGCATCGACCTGGCCATCGACGCCCCCTACGACGCCCTCATCGCCCGCATGGACAGGGTCATGGACCGGATCGAGGAGATCTTGGATCGGCAGGGGAACTAGGCTAGACCGCTCGAGGGGGGACCGTCGTGGCGAGGTAATCTCCAAACGACGAGAGCGCGGCAAACCCAGCAGTCACTTTCAATCGCTTTGCCAGGGGCATCGATCGTATGAGTCTGTACGACGCCGACGATCCTGCGGTACGAGCGCTGGCCAACGCCGGTCGAACAACCGTAATCTCGTTCGCGCGGAGCGGTGACCCCACTGGCGACGAAGACACGCTTCCAGTCTGTTGATGGCGAGGGCCAAAGCGGGCACGAGGAGCCTCGATCCGCTGTCAGTCGCCGGGCCACGTCAGCAGGGCGACCGTCACACGGTGACGCCCCCCGCCTCCGGACAACCCCCACCGACCGGGGGGCTCCGAGAACTGCTATCGTCTTCGAGGAGTCGTGGCAGCGGCTCACAGCCGTACGGCCGCCATGCTCCATCTGCGTGTGGATGTGGTGCGGCGACTGAGCCGCGCAGTGCTCGGCCAAGAAGGAGAGTGATGTGGCTGCAGAGTCTCAACTCGCGAGGGGCACACGGCTTGGCGCGCGACTGACGCGGGGGATTGCGGTCTGCCTGGCCTTGCTGGTCTGTGGTGGCCTCTTCAGCCGAGGAGTAGCCGGCGGCAGCGGAAGCGAGACTGCCAGGGGGGTGACCATCCAACTCCCCGAGCGGGACCCGAACGTCTGTCGCAGCGACCCGGCGATGGGCCCGGAGATGGTCGTCATCGAGGGCGGTCATTTCAGGATGGGCTCGCTCGACGGTGACAGTAACGAGAAGCCAGTGCACACGGTTACGGTGAAGTCGTTTGCCCTCGGTCGCTGCGAAGTCACCGTGGCGGAGTTCTCGGTCTTCGTGGAGGACTCGGGGTATGTCGCGACGGCCGACAGCGGGAACTGTCGCGCGTTGAACGACGCTGGCATCACCTTTGTCGACGGCGTGGACGCGTCCTGGCGGGATCCACGCTACCCGGACGTCGCCCAGGTCGCCTCGATGCCAGTCGTGTGCGTGTCCTTCGACGATGCGCTGGCCTACACCGAGTGGCTCGCCGCGCGCACGGGTCAGCACTACCGGTTACCCACGGAAGCCGAGTGGGAGTACGCCGCGCGCGCTCGCACGACCACCGCACGCCATTGGGAGGTCGAGGGGTCCGCAAGCCCGTGCGATTTCGCCAATGGCGCCGACGAGGACGCCCAGCCGCGGCTCAGGGAGCGGTCGACCGTAGATTGTGCTGACGGCCATGTGGTCTCAGCCCCGGTGGCGAGCTATCGACCGAACGCGTTCGGCCTGTACGACATGCTGGGCAATGTCTGGGAGTGGACGGCAGATTGCTGGCACGAGTCCTATTCCGACGCCCCGATCGACGGCGACGTCTGGCGGGACGCGGGCGACTGTTCGAGGCGTGTGGTTCGCGGCGGCTCCTGGTTCTACGGACCCATGGGCGTGCGGTCTGCCAAGCGGAGCACCGACGACACCACGAGAACGTACAACAGCGTAGGATTTCGCGTCGCCAGGACGCCCTGACTCTATGGCCTCTTCGCCCCCTCCCTCTTCATTGCCCCTGTGCTCGGCGTTTCGCCGTGCGGGCGGCCCGTGGCGCTGGCTGGCGGCAGCGCTGCTCATCGTGCCCCTGGCCGCTGTCGCCTGTGCTGCCCCTTCCACGGACCGAGATGGTGGTGAAGAGCCCGGGAGAGGGACTGGCACGTACACCAGGAACCGGGATGTGGAGGGCGAGCGCTTCATGCTCGAAGCTGGCGCGGAGTTGTTCAGCGAGCATTGCGCCGTCTGCCACGGCGAGCGCATGGAGGGGGCGGCCCAGGGCACGCCGCTCGTCGGGGCCGCGCTCGCCGGCGGCGCGTCTGTCGACGAACTGGTGGCGAGCATCAGCAACGGCGTCCCGGAACGCGACATGCCGGCCTGGTCCGCTATCATGAGCGCCGACCAGATCAAGACCCTGGCGCTCTGGATAGCCGAGGTTCGGGACGGGTTGGTCTACTCGCAGTTCAACTATATGGACGAGCTCACCATCCCGGAGGGCGCGATCCGAACCCAGGCGTACGACCTCGAGATCGACGTGCTGATCGCGGGGCTCGACCCACTTCCATACTCCCTCGCGGTGCTGCCCGACGACCATGTGTTGGTCACCGAGAAGAAGCGCGGCCTTCGGCTCGTCACGCCGGAGGGAGAACGCTCGATGCTTATCGAAGGTACGCCGGCGGTCTACGACGACAGCCAGCTCGGTCTGGGTGGTGTCGAGGAGGGCATCGGCTGGCTCCTGGATGTCGCTCTGCATCCGCGCTATCCGGAGAATGGTTGGATCTACCTGGCCTACACCGACCGCTGTGGAGGCTGCAACGAGGCCAGGCGAGTCTCAGAGCGTCCGGTGTCCATGGTCAAGCTTGTCCGTGGTCGCATTGAAGACGGCCGCTGGACAGACGAGCAAGTGATCTGGCAGCCGCCGCTCGAATCCTACTCGCCCTCGAGCGACTCGGTGGCCGGTGGTCGAATCGCGTTCGACCCGGACGGGTACGTGTTTCTGAGCGTGGGCTACAAGAGCGACGACGGGATTCAGGACCTCACCTCGCCGCACGGCAAGATCCACCGGATCCACGACGATGGCCGAGTCCCGGCTGACAATCCCTTCGTCGATCTGCCCGGCGCGGTGCCGAGCATCTGGAGTTATGGCCACAGGTCCCCGCAGGGCCTCGAGTTCGATGCTCGCACCGGTCGCCTGTGGGGAACCGAGCACGGACCCCGGGGCGGCGACGAGCTGAATCTACTGCTGCCTGGACGCAACTACGGCTGGCCGCTTTTCTCGAACGGACAGAACTACGATGGGACAGAGGTCAACTGGGACGGGCGCCACGGCACCGAGGTGTCGCTCGAGGATGTCGCCCAACCTGTCGTGGATTTCACCCCGTCGGTGGCCGTGTCGTCATTCGTGGTCTATGAGGGTGACGCTCTTGCCGCCTGGCGCGGGGATCTACTGGTCGGCTCGCTCAAGGCAGCGGACCTCATCCGGCTGCGAATCGAGGATGGTCAGCTGCTCGAGCGGGAGATCCTGATCGAGAACGTGGCACGGATCAGAGACGTCGAGATCGGCCCGACTGGCGAGCTCTACCTGCTGCTCGAGCACGCCTCTGGCGGTCAGGTCGTTCGGGTCACGCCCACTCAATCAAGGCGCTGAGCGATTCGCTGCGCTGATGCTTCTACGTACCCCCTTTTCGCGCGACGACCACGATGCCGAGCGCCCACCGAGGTAGCCAGCGGCCCAGCGGATACAAGCGCCGCATGAGCGACAGGTGCTCTTTCGTGTTGCCGCCCCGTTGCAGGTGGTCGTGGACCGGTTCGGCGCTGAACAGGTTCTTGAGCCACAGCTCGAGATAGAGCCCCGACTGCTCCACGACCCGGAAACCGCTCGCAGGGAGCAGCTCGCCCGTCAGTTCCCGATACGACAGTTCTCGGAGGTGGTCCCGGCTGTAGGGGCGCTCCATTCCGCCAACCACCGAGACCAGACGGTCGCGGTTCGGAGTGGTGATGATGGCGACTCCTCCGGGCTTCAACACCCGGCCCCATTCGCGGAGCGTGGCTTCGACGTCGGTGACGTGCTCGATCACTTCGCCGGCGAAGAGCGCGTCGACGCTGGCGTCGGCGAGCGGCACGGCTGCCGCGTCGAACACGCCCCACCGTTGAGACGGCACTTCGAGCGCCCGGGTGTGCACCGAGTCGTAGTTCAGGTCGCCAGCAAACACCGTGAACGGAAAGGCCGTGTCGATGTCCGAGAACAGCGACCGCCCACAGCCAACGTCGACGACCCACCCCCCTACGGGGATGTGTTTCGTGAACAGGCGCTCGAGCTGGTCCAGCTTGTAGGCGTGGAGGTTCGGTAGAAACGGGGCTTCTTCCGCCGAGGCATACCCGTCGTTCGCGAAGTGTCGCGCGTAGAATTGCCGCAGCCCCTCACGGTCGCTGAACTTAAGCAGCGCCGGTTCGATCCGCTGCACCTCGCCCTGGGCATCCCGGAACACCAGTTCGAGATCGGCGAGCGGGTCGAACGGATAGTCAGGGTTCTGCCACCCGTCGAGAGCTTGATAGTTCGCACCGTCGACCTGGAGCGTGACCGACGCCATGCTGATCGGGTCGAAGTCGAGCGTAAGCTCCGCGTGCCACTTCCCGGATGGGAGCTCGAACCGCCACCAGCCGAGGTGCTGGTCCGGGTCCCGCTTGTCCAGGTAGGCCCAGATGTCGACGGTGAAGATGTAATCGTCACCGGTGCCAACCGTATAGTGGAACGGCAGCGTGCCCCGCCGGCCGTCCATGTGCAGGCTGCGACGGTCTGGGATGGCCCGGGGCGTGAAGCGTGAGAAACCGAGCACGGACTCCTAGAGCATCGGCGGGATGAGGAACATGGCGATCACCGTTACCGCGAACAACGCGAGCGCAACCAGGCCGGTGTAGCCGAGCACGTCCCCGAACTTCATCCGGGTTACGGTCAGGATCGGGATCGCCCAGAACGGCTGGATGAGGTTACTCGTCGAGTCGCCGTAGGCATAGGCCAGTACAGTGGTGGTCGGCGACACCGCCAACTCCCGCGCAGCCGGCAGCAGATAGGGCGCCTCGATCAGCCACTTCGATCCGCCTGACGGCACGAACACGTTCACGATACCTGAGTAGACATAGACGATCAGCGGGTAGGTCTCGGTGGTGGCAATAGTGACGAAGATGTCGCCCAGCCAGTCGCCCAGCCCCGTGCCGTTGATGACCCCGAAGATCCCGGCATAGAACGGGAACTGCAAGATGACCCCGGAGGCGGTCCGGGCGCCGTTGGCGAAGGCGCGGACGAGGTTCGCCGGGCTGCCCTGGAGCAGCAGGGCGCCGATCAGAAACACCGCGTTGTAGGCGTTGATGGTCCAACTGGCGCCGAAGCCCTGGGTCACGATGGAGTGGCCGAGTGGGTATCCGATCAGTACCACGGCCAGCAGGGTCCAGCCCCGGAACGCCTCCATCGACGCCGCGGGGGTCGTCGGTTCCTCCTCAGTCGGCATAACCGGCATCATCCGGTCGATCTCTTCGGGGGTCAGGGTCCGGGCGTTCTGGCGTGGATGCAGGATGGCGACCATGCCAAGGCCGACGGCTGCGACGATGACCAGATAGGTGAGGTTGAAGGCGTTGAACAGCGTCTCGGTAACTGGATACAGCCGGTCGACGAGCGCCGGGTTACCGCCGGTGGCCGTCGTGATCGGGTTGCCGGAGGTGGCCATGATGAGCGGCGCCGATCCGGACAGTCCGCCGTGCCACACCGTGCCCATGCCCAGATAGGCTGCGGCGATCAGCAGGCGGATGTCGGCTTTCGGATTCCGTCGCGCTATGAAGGGGACAAAGAGCGCCGATGCGACGACGCTGGCCGCCCAGTTGAAGTAGGCGATGATGATGGAGTAGAGCCCGAGCAGCACCACGGCCTGGACGGGTCGCTCCACGTCGGGGCGGCTGGCCAGCCAGTCGAGAAACCGGAACGCCGGCCCCGACGACACGCAGGCGTGCGCCGCGATCATGGCGATGGTGAATTGCATCGCCAGCGTGAGGAGCGACCACATGCCGCCGCCCCAGGCGAGCACGGTCTCGTTGACGCCGGCGCCGGCGCCCGCGACGGCCAGCAGCATCGCCAGGACCGTCAGCATCATGCAGACGACCCACGAGTCTGGAATCCAGCGCTGTGTGAACCGAGACAGAGAGTCACCGAGGTTGCCGACTAGACGAATGATTGAAGACATGGTTTCCGAGACTCGAGGCGCCTAGGCGGCGCGGGCCGGGCTTTTCGCCGCGTAGAGGCAGCCCAGGGACAGGACAGATAGCACCGCCGCGCCGAAGAACGCGTACTGATAGTTGCCGAAGGTGTCGAAGACGAAGCCGGCCAGCTGCGACCCCGCCACCGCCGCGATACCCCAGGCGAGGAAGAGCAGACCGTAGTTCACGCCGAAGTGCTTGGTGCCGTAGAAGTCGGCCGACGTGGCAGCGAACACGGCCAGTAGCGTGCCGTAGCAGTAGTAGACGGCGAAGACGCCGACCACGAAGAACAGCACATTCGAGCCGAACAGATACAACGCCGGCATGGCAATGGCCGAGACCACGACCATCAGGCGCAACACATTCAGTCGTCCCATGCTGTCGGACATGGCCCCTGACAGGACCCGTCCGGTCGTGTTGCCGATCGCGCCCACCGCCAGGCCGATCAAGGCCACGCTTCCGATACCCACCGAGGTGCCAAACGGCACGAGCTGACTGATCAGACCCAGGCCCGCGATGGCTCCGAAGAAGTAGGCCAGAAACAGGAAGTAGAAGCTGCTGCCGCGGAGCATTTCGCTCGGCGTGAAGTCGCGACCCACCGGGGTCACCGCCGCCTTCAGCTGGCTCGGGTCCCAGCCCTCCGGAGCGTAGCCGTCCGGGGCCGGTTTCAGCATCCAGGCGGCCACCAGCGCGATCATCAGGAACACCACGCCGTAGATCCGGAATGTGGCTTCCCATCCGAGCTGCGGGATCAGGATTTCGTCCGCGAGCGGTCCGAAGACGCCTGAGCCGGCGCCATACCCACCCACGGCGATACCGATGGCTAGCCCCCGCTTGTCGGGGAACCACTTGGTCACGACGGGGGTGGCGATCGAGTAGCCAATACCGTTGCCCGCCCCGGCGATCAAGCCGTACGCCACATAGAGCACCGTCAGCGACGAGGTGAAGCTGGCCAGGAAGAACCCGATGCTGAAGAGCACCCCGCCGATCGCGGCCAAGGGGCGGAATCCGACGGTCGCGTGCAGCCGCCCGGCGAACACGAACGTGATCGCCATGGTCAGGATCCCGATGCTGAAGGTCAGCGAGGTCTCCGAGCGGGCCCAGCCGAACTCCTGCTCAAGCGGGAGCACGAAGACGCTCCAGGCGTAGAACGACCCGAGCACCAGATTGAGCATGGTGCCGCCGATCAGAGGGATCCAACGATTGTCGGTCGGAGTATCTGACATCGTGTCCTACTTCATGGTTGGCATGGTCAGACTGACGCCGTCCTGGTGGACGGGCCAGCGGGTCGTGACCACTTTGGTCCGGGTGTAGAACTTCACGCCTTCGGGGCCATGCACGTGCAGGTCGCCGAACAGCGAATTCTTCCAGCCGCCGAACGAGAAGAACGCCATCGGCACCGGGATAGGGACGTTGACGCCCACCATCCCCACCTGAATCTCATTGGCGAACCGCCGCGCGGCGGCGCCCGACCGGGTAAAGACTGCGGTGCCGTTCCCGTAGGGGTTCCGGTTGATCAGGTCGATCGCCTCGCCGAGGGTCTCGGCCCTCAGCACGACCAGCACCGGACCGAAGATCTCGTCCCGGTAGATCGTCATCTCGTCGGTCACCTGGTCGAAAAGGGTGGGGCCGACGAAGTGTCCCTGTTCATGGCCGGCCACGACCATGCCGCGCCCGTCCACGACCACCTTGGCGCCTTCGTCAGCGCCGGTGTCGATGTAGCCCGTGACCCGGGCTGCGTGTTCGGCGGTGATGAGCGGGCCCATTTGCACGCCTTCTCGGTCGCCAGGGCCGACCGAGAGCGCCTGGGCGCGCTCGGACAGCTTCGACACGAGCGCGTCGCCCGCTTCGCCGACCGCCACTACGGCCGAGATCGCCATGCAGCGTTCGCCGGCCGAACCGTACCCGGCCCCGATCAGCGCATCTGCTGCTCCGTCGAGGTCGGCGTCGGGGAGCACTACTGCATGGTTCTTGGCGCCGCCGAGCGCCTGCACGCGCTTGCCCGCGGCCGTGCCGGTTTCGTAGACGTGGCGGGCGATCGGGGTCGAGCCAACAAAGGAGACCGCGGCGATGCCGGGATGCTGGAGCAGCGCGTTCACGGCCTCCTTGTCGCCCTGCACCACATTTAGCACGCCGTCGGGTAGACCGGCCTCCTTCAACAGGTGCGCGAGCATCACACTGGCCGACGGGTCTTTCTCAGACGGCTTGAGAATGAACGTGTTTCCGCAGGCCAGCGCAACCGGAATCATCCAGAGTGGGCACATTACCGGGAAGTTAAATGGCGTGATGCCGGCGCACACCCCGAGAGGCTGTCGCACGGTGTGCGAGTCGATCCCGGCGCCCACGTCCTCCGAGTGCTCGCCCTTGAGGAGGTGCGGGATACCGGTGGCGAACTCGACCACCTCAAGACCGCGCTGCACCGAGCCTTCGGCGTCCTCAAGGGTCTTGCCGTGTTCCTCGGTCACGACCGCGGCTATCTGGCCCTTGTGCTGTACTAGGAGGTCGCGGAACCGCATGAGGATGCGCGCTCGCCGTAACGGAGGCGTGGCGCGCCAGCCGGCGAGGGCCGCCTTTGCGCTTTCCACCGCCAGGTCGATGTCGGTGGCGTCTGCGCACGGGACCTCACGGACCACCTCGCCGGTTGCCGCGTTGGTGACCGGAAGTCGCCGGGCGTCTTTGGGGGTCGCCTGACGGCCGTTGATCCAGTAGGGAACGTTCGCAACAGTTGTTTCTGTCGTCATTGGGGCGCGTAGGATCGTTCGGATTCGGGTCGGCGTCAAGCGCCGTGGCGTCGCGGGTTCGACGCCCGCCCCCGGGGGTGGACTAGTAGCTCTCGTCAGGGGCTGCCAAACTTCGGCTAATCTATTGAGCAACAGAGGCTTGCCTTCTTGACCCTCAACCTGGCGACGCATAGAATGGCCGTTTTCGTTGTGAAAGCGGGGGAGTGACAATGGTCTACCGTCTGGCGGTGGTCATCTTGGCGGCCACCGCGGTGCTTAGCGTACCGTTGTTGGGTCAGAGTGATCTCACCGGTGAGTGGGAGATGACCTTGCGGACCCAGACGGGTGAGACCAATTGGCAGGCGCGGTTCGAGCAGGACGGCACCGGTATCGGCGGAGAGATCGACATCGGGGATCGAGAGATTCTTTCGGTGGACGGGACCCTCGAGGGCTCGGCACTAACCTTCACTGTGGTCGTACCGGACCTTGACGGCGATCAGCCGATCAGTTTCGAGGGCGAAGTGAGCGGAGATTCCATCCAGGGCGCGAGCGGAAGCTTCTCCTGGTATGGCACCGGAGACTGGATCGCCTTACGCAAGTAGAGGCACGGAACCTAGGACGATTAGGGGTAGGGACAAGGGAGTTCGCCATGACGAAGACGAATCGCATCGCTGGAGCGCTGGCGACGTCGGCGCTCGTCGGTCTCTCGTTGGTGTGGGCTAGCGTGCCCGGTCGGGCGGCGGAAGGGGACATCGCCGGTACGGTGACCAGTGCCCAGGGGCCCGAAGTGGGCGTCTGGGTCATCGCCGAGACCACCGACCTCCCCACGAAGTTCATCAAGAGCGTGGTGACCACTGACGGTGGTCGTTTCCTGGTCCCCGAGCTTCCGGCGGCCAGCTACAAGGTGTGGGTCCGTGGCTACGGGCTCCTCGATTCGGCTGGCGTCACTGCATCGCCCGGCGACAGCATCGAGCTGGAGGTCACGGTTGCTTCCGATCCGGTCGATGCAGCCCGCGTTTACCCGGCCAACTACTGGTATTCGCTGATCCAGCCGCCGTTGGTGAGAGAGTTTCCCGGCACAGGCGACGACGGGAACGGCATAGCAGCCACGCTCGAGCACCAGGAGCAGTGGGTCGACATCCAGAAGCAGGGCTGCATGCTCTGTCACCAGCTGGGCAACCGCATCATCCGCGAGATCGACAACCTCGGCCAGTTCGACTCCACGCTGGCCGCCTGGGACCACCGGGTGCAGATGGGGCAGCGCGGCTCGCAGATGACCAATGCGATGAATCGCTTCGGTCGTCAGCGCGGGCTGCAGATGTTCGCCGACTGGAGCGAGCGTATCGCGTCAGGTGCGGTTCCGAGCGTACCGCCGCGGCCCCAGGGAATCGAACGCAACGTTGTTATCTCGATGTGGGAGTGGGGCGCCGAGATCGACTACGTCCACGACGAGATCGCCACCGACAAGCGGAATCCGCAGGTCAACGCCAATGGGCCTATTTACGGCGTCAACATCTCGAACGATGAGCTGACCATGCTCGATCCGACCACGCACCTAGCAACGAATCTGAAGGTGCCGCTGCGGGTCGATCCGTCCACGGTGCCAGGCATGATCGCCCAGTCGATGCCCGCGCCATCGCGCTTCTTTGGCGATGAACTCATCTGGAACGACCCGGCGAACCCGCACAATCCGATGATGGACCAGAAGGGGCGGGTCTGGATGACCTCGGCGATCCGAAATCGTGCGAATCCGGACTATTGCCGCGAGGGGTCGGACAACGCGTTCGCCCAGTATTTCCCGCTCGACAACGGGTTCCGCTCAGCCGTGTACTACGACCCGCCGACCCAGAAGTTCGTCATGGTGGACACCTGCTTCGGGACCCACCATCTTCAGTTTGCCGAGGACGAAAACGACACACTGTATTTCAGCGGCGGCGGACAGGTCGTCGGTTGGATTGACACCAAGCTCTACGATGAGACCGGTGACGAGCGCGCGTCGCAGGGCTGGTGCCCCACGGTCATCGACACCAATGGCGATGGCCGTATCACCAAGCCGTGGAATGAGCCGGCGCGACGCGGCCAGGAGGCCACGGCCGACCTGGGCCTCGACACCCGCGTGATCGTGGGGAGCTACGGGGTCATCGGCGATCCGACCGACGATCGGGTGGTGTGGATTAGCGCCAATCGGTTCCCCGGTACGCTGGCGCGTCTCGACATCGGCGACAATCCGCCAGAGACGTGCGTGACTGAGATCTTCGAGGTGCCTTCTGTACTCGACTCTAGCGTGCCGCCAGAGAAGCGGGGCTTCGGGGCGCGGGGTATCGACGTGGACCGCGCTGGCGTGATTTGGACGGCGTTGTCCGGAAGCAGCCACCTGGCCAGCTTCGACCGCACGAGGTGCGAGGTGCACAACGGACAAGAGACGGCCCAGGGGAGGCACTGCGTCGAGGGGTGGACCCTCTATGAAACGCCGGGTCCGACCATTGCGGGCACTGACCCGCCGGTGCGAGCCGACTTCCACTACTACAACTGGGTGGACCAGTGGAACGTCCTCGGTCTGGGTGCCGACGTGCCGATTGCGACCGGCTCCAACTCTGATTCGTTGCTGGCTCTTGACCCCGACTCCGGTGAGTGGACCGTCCTCCGGGTGCCGTACCCGCAAGGGTTCTTCACTCGTGGGCTCGATGGTCGGATTGATGATCCAGACGCCGGCTGGAAGGGACGCGGCCTGTGGGCAACCTACGGCGAAGCGGCAACCTGGCATATCGAGGGTGGCCAGGGCGTGAAGCCGGGTATCGTGAAGTTCCAGATGCGTCCCGACCCTCTGGCGAACTGACCGGTCTGCTGTCGGGTAATTGAGGCGTTCCGGAGAGTACGATAAGGGTCTCTGTGTAGTGGGGATGCTCAAGGCCCCTGTTCAGTTGGTGTTTGTTCTCCAAGATGCGGCCGGCACAGGCAAACTGAAGGTAATAGGGGGTGGTATTCGTGGAAATGAGCACCGTTCGACGTTCGTTGAAGTTGGGCGCATGGGTGGCTGTGTTGCTGGTTGTTGTGTTGGTCGCCCAGGCAGCCGCACAGTCCGGACGAATCGATGGAGTCACGCGGGACGAGAGCGGCGCGGTGCTGCCAGGGGTCACCGTGACCGCGACCGCGACCTCGACTGGCTCGGTCAACGTCGGCGTGAGCGACGGTCTTGGCCGCTACGAGATCCTGAATCTGCCGGCCGGTACCTATGCCGTGCGGGGCGTGTTGCCAGGGTTCGGGAGCGAAGAGCAGTCCACGACCGTGGCAAACGTGGCTGTGACGGTCGATATGACCCTCGGGCTGGCGCCGCTCGATGAGACGGTCGTCGTCACCCGGACCGACCAGGATCTATCAGGCGTTCCGAATTCAGTTGCCGTCGTGTCCAGGGACCAGATCGAGTTTGCTCAGCGCCGATCGTCGCTCGACGAGGCGCTCCGCGGCATTCCCGGGCTCTACGTGCAGAACCGTCGCAACTACGGGTTGTCTGGGGGCATTGGACTCAGCATCCGCGCTCCGCAGCCTCGCTTCGGCCTACGCGGGGTGGCGATCATCCAGGACGGTATTCCGATCACGACCGCGGACGGGACGACTGAGCCGGGCAACGTGGACCTCGGGTCGGTAGGCCGGATCGACGTCATCCGTGGGCCGAGCTCGGTACTCTACGGCAACGCGGCGGGCGGCGTGATCAATCTACAGACCACGTTTGACGAGTCGAGGGCCCTGACCATTCGCCCCGACGTACAGTTTGGTAGCTATGGCTACAACCGCCAGCAACTGCGGGTCGACGGCGGCAGCGCGAGTACGCAGTTCATGTTGAGTGCCAGCCGTTTTGAAACCGACGGTTTTCGGGACAATGGCGCGGCCGAGATTACACAGGCCAATTTCGTCATGCGGCATGAACTAGGCGCCGACACCGAAATCCGGGGCATTTTCAACCTCTACGATTCGCCATTTGCTGAGAGTCCGAGTTTTCTTAACGAGTCTGATGCGCGCGGGGACCCGGTCCGCGGTAGTGACGGGAACTGCCTGTCTGGCGCGTGTTTGGCCCGAGGCGTCGCCGCGTCTCGGAACTGGGGCGAGGCTGCGACCCAGGGACAAGGCGGCATCACCCTCGAGCACCGGCTGAGCGGAACCCAGGTGTTTCGTGCCACTGGTTGGGGCATGTGGCGGGATCTGGGCGCCGTCGGTGCGTTCCGGAACGTCGACCTCGGTCGGAACGGATTCGGGTTCCGTTCCGAGTACATCGGCAGCACGCAACGCGGCGGTACCGGCATCGATTGGGCTGCCGGCCTCGACGTGGCCTCACAGAACGACGACCGAATGGAGTTCAGGCAGGTCGCGCCGACCACAGCCGGTGGGCGAGCTACTAGCGGCAGTCTGCTTGTGGACCAGACCGAGGAAGTAATGTCGGCCGGTCCGTTCGCCCAGATCGGCATCTCGCCGACAGACCGGGTCCGCCTCAGTGCCGGCGTGCGCTGGGATTACTATGATTTCCAGGCCGGAGACCGGAAGCTGGACGATGGCGACCAATCTGGCGAGCGCACCATGAATGCGGTGAGTCCCTCGGTGGGCATTACGTTCGCTGCTGCGCCTGGGGTGAACTTGTTCGGGAACTTCTCGACCGCCTACGAGACGCCGACCACCGTCGAGCTGTCGAACACCGAGGACGGCTCGGGCGGATTCAACCAGAACCTGGAGCCGCAGGATCTCCAGAGCTTCGAGGTGGGTGTCCGCGGTCTCGCCGAGGCGGCTCGGCTTCGCTACGAGGTGGCCGTTTATTTCTCGACCGTCGACGGTGCCCTGGTGCCGTTCCAGAGCCCGATCACCGAAGAGACGTTTTTCCGCAACGCCGGAGAGACCTCGCGCGACGGATTCGAACTGGCGCTTGACTGGGTGCCGACCCCTAGCTTCGACGTTCGCGTCGCCTACACCTATCAGGACTTCGTGTTCGAGAACTTCACGCCCGAGGGGGACGACTTCTCTGGCATGCTCGAGCCGGGTGCGGTGCCCCACCGGTTATTCGCAGGGTTCAACTACACTGCGCCCTTCGGTCTACGCTCTGGCGCGACCGTACGTTGGAACGACGACTACGCTCTGAACAACGCCAACACGGTGTTCAACTGGGCCTATACGGTAGTGGACCTCCGCTTCGGCTGGGACGCGCAGATCGGTGACGTCGACGTGCGGCCGTTCGTCGGCTTCGACAACATCTTCGATGAGCGCTACAACTCTTCGGGAATTACCAACGCATGGGGTGGCCGCTACTTCGAGCCGTCGCCGGGGCGTGAGTTCTATGTCGGCTTCACCGTGGGTGGGGGACCCCGCTAGGCACCCGGAGTCGGACACCCAATACCCATCTTGACGGTCTGGCCGCACGCGGCCAGACTTACCGCCGGCAGGCGGCCGGTCTTGCGAGCGGCCGCCTGCCACGTTCGAGGCGCCCGGAGCGCGAGAGGATTACATGGCCGTTCAACCGACACGCACTATCGACTTCGACCGCGCCAATGAAGTGGTCCAGCGGTTTCAGAAGGAGTCGACCAAGTGGCTCTATGGTCTCGACGATGCCGCGCGCATCCTGTCCTGGGCGTTCTTCACGCTGCTCCCCTACACGGACAAGCTTAGCCAGAGCAAGCTGCTCAGGCAGCCGCACGTCATGTTCAGGGGGCCGACCGGCACCGGGAAGACTGACCTGGTTAGCGCCTGCGCCATGGCGATCGACGCGAAGTTCGAACGGATCCAGGGGCTGCCGACCTACATGCCCGAGGACATCCTCGGCTACGAGACGATCGTCGAGCAGAAAGACGGCAGCCGCAAGCTCGTCTTCAAACCGGGCAAGCTGATGGCCCACATCGTCCTCATCGACGAGGACAACCGGTTGTCAGGCAAGACCAAGGCGGCCGTGCTCGAGGGCATGGAGGAGAGCTCGGCCACCCTTAGCTCGGACTACGGCAACCTGGCCGAGGGCAAGGTATTGCCCCTCTTCCCGCTGTCCTGTGACTTCAGTGACATCACGGGACCTCGGTTCTTCATGGTCATCTGCACCGAGAACATCTTCGGCGAGGAAGAAGGCACCTTCGCCAACCCTGTCGCGCAGCTCGACCGCACCACCATCTCCATCAATATGATGGACCCGGAGAGGGAAGAGGACGAGTACAACATCACCGCCGGCAACGTCGTGGGACGGAAGGTCGAGAAGCTGACCGACCTGTACGAGGTGCTCGATATTGCCCGTTATATCTACGACAACGTCACGATGTCGGAATACGGGGCGCAGTACAAGGTCCGGCTGATCCGGAACACGCGTCCCCATCGGGTCCAGGGCCGGGCCGCCCGAGCGGTGAAGGAGTATATCCGCGTCGGGATCTCGCCTCGTGTCCATTTTCACCTTGAGGCCGTGGCGCGGACGTTCGCCTTCTTCAACGGCGACCTGCAGGTCACGCCGGATCACATTAAAGAGGTGGCGGGGCCGGTGCTCGCCCACCGGCTGGTCCTGCGCGAAGGCATGGAGTTCTCCGTCGACAAGGACGAACTCCTGCAACAGATCGTCCGCGATATGGAGGTTCCTCCTTGGAAGTAGAGGAGGTCTACGCCCGGTTTCGTGACATCAAGCACGGGATCCGAGCTCGCAAGCCCTCCACGAGCATCCATTTCGGCGAGCACAAGAGCGGGTTCAAGGGGGCCGGCTACGACATCGTCGGCGTCGATCAGTGGCGGCCGGGCCAGCCGCTCAAGGACGTGGCCTGGAACCTGAGCATGCGCACGTATCCGGAGAAGCTGTTCCGGATCGAGCGGATGGAGCCTAAGGAGATGCGGACGCTCATCATCTGCGACCTCTCCTACTCGACGCTGTTTCAGGTGTCCCAACGGTCCAACAAGGCGCTGTTGATGTTGGATCTGCTGGGCAACATCGGTTTGACCCGGTCCAACGTGCGTGACCCGGTCGGGTTGCTCGGCTACTCGGATCGGATCGAGCTTTACATGAAGCCCAAGATGGGCAGCTCGCAGGTCTTTTATATGGCGCATCAGATCTTCGAGAAGCTGAAGCTCGAGCGGGAGTTCCCGTCGCGGCGTCCGGCGAATCTCAAGGTGGCCATCGATTTCATGCTGGCCAGACTGAAGATGCGGCACTCGGTCGTGGTGCTCACCGACCTGGTCGATCTCGTCAACGACCACGACACGATCGACTTCAAGCTCCTCAGCACTGTGGCGGCGAAGCACGATATGATCGTGCTCATTCTGGACGACCCCGAGGAGTTCTCGGTCAAGAGCCGCCTGGGTTACATCCGGATCTCGGATATGGAGACCGGCAAACAGACGGTGATCTCTGCCAGGAAGGCTGGAGCGATCCGTCGTCGGATCGAGGAGTCACGCGAAACGCTGCAATACAAGTTGAAGTATTGGGCGGGGATCGACTCGGTCGTGCTGACGCCAGAGAACCACATTGAGGAGTTGCCTAAGTTCCTGATTTCGCGCACGGCTCGCTAGATCGGACATCGATGACCAGGGATGGACAACCGGTGAACATGACACGCACGTCGGCGTTTACACTTGCCTTCGCTCTGTTGCTCCCGACCAGCCTGCTGGCCCAGCCGCCTGACGCGATCGACGCGCCCATGGGCCCGGTGCGGGTCGAGACGCTCGAGCTGGAACCGACGGTGGTGAAGACCGGCGACCTCATCACCCAGCGATATCGGGTGCGGTTCCCCGACCTGATCGACGATGGGCAGGAGATCATCGTGCTGGAGGATCGGGTAGCGCCAGAGACCCTGCCGGTGCATCCCTTCGAGGGCGTTTCGCTGACGGTGGAGAAGACCCGCGTCGAGGACGAGCACATCTGGGACTTCATCTACGGGTTCAGGCTGGTTGACCCGAACAAGATGACCTACGTGCTCCCGAACTTCAGCTTCTACTACCTGGTGCGCGACCTCGGTGAAGACATCGAGGACGCCGAGGTGCAGCAGGTGGACGGCGGACAGGGGCTGGTGCGGTATGTCACCTCGGTGACCGACGAGCCACTGCTCGACATCCGCGACACAATCGAGCTGGGCAGCTTCGCCAATCAAGCGACATTCTTCCGGACAATGGCCTGGACCGTCGCGCCGTTGCCGTTGGTGCTCTGGCTCGTCATGCTGGTTCGCTTGGCCCGCAAGCCGAAGGGTTTGTCGGTCGAGAAGCAGCAGGAAGAGGACGAGCTGGCCCAGATCGAGGCGCAGATTCCGACCCAGCCGTCGATCTGGGAGGCGCGGCGGGCTGTGGGCCGGGAGCTGGGGGGCTTGCAGGATCTGCCGTCCGGCGTCGAAGGGGACCGGGTCCGCGAGGTCCAGCGAGGGTTGGTGCTGGCGCTTCGAGACTACCTGCAGGCCGACCTTTCGGACCTCAATTCGGGGGATACGGCGCTCGGCATCCAGCGGTTCGTGGCCGGTCTCGATGATGGCCACCGCAAGGAGGCACTGGCCGTGCTCACGGACTTCCTGGTGGCGTACCAGCGAGGATTAGAGTTAGGCGCGCCGTCGATCGACAACCCGTCGGCAGACGCGGACGCAATCTCGGGAGCCCTCGCCGACCTGCGGCCTCACGTCCGGCTGCTCAACTCGGTGAAGGGTATGTTCGGCGGCTAGACCTGCGAGCGATCTCATGTTGATGCCATGGAACGAGCTGGTCGCCTTCCTCGATAGCGGCTTCCGCGAGCTGCTCGAGACCGACTACGCCCAGGTGCGGTACGGCGATGTCGGTATGGCCGTGGCGCTGGCGGTGGCGGTCGGTGTGGTCCTCGCTCTGACGCTGGTGCGGCTAGCCGCGACCCGCAAGCGGCATGCGCGACAGCACTCTGGCCATCTCATCGAGGCGGGGCACCGGAAACGGCTCTGGGTCCGCGTGCTGCACACGGCGCCGAAGGCCCTGCTCGCCGCTGCGCTCGTTATGCTCGTCGTCTCGGTGGCCGATCCGTTCCTCACTGCGACTGAGGAAGTGAGTGGGTCGGTCGAGTCGCGTGTGCGGATCGATCTCGTCGACACGTCAGGTTCGATGGCGTGGGAGTTCCCTGACACGAACAAGTCGAAGGCCGAGGTGGCTCGAGACGCGCACCTCGAGTTTCTCGAGATGCGTCGTGAGAAGAACGACCGTGTGTCGCTCTGGTTGTTCTCGACCTATCCCTACATGGTGGATGACTTCGTCATGGACGACGAGCTCTACTACTACCAGGTCTGGGATGCGCCGTATGTGATGACCCAGCGGCTCGATAAGGCGATGGTGGTGCCGCGGGACAAGGTGCGGATTATTCCCGCCGAAGGGGACACCAACATCATCCGGCCGCTGCAGGACATCGTGAAGCACTTTGACCGGGACGAAGCGGTTCAAGGGCGCGGACGGAATCAGAATCGTGCCGTGCTCATCATCACCGATGCCGCGGTCGACGAGTTCCCTGACGCGGAGTTCGAAGAGCTCAGCAAGCGCAACATCGTCCCGTATTTGATCTACATCAACACCAGTGATGCCCGTACCGCGAGCTTTCTGAATCCGAGTGTGCCGCAGCTGGTGGCCCAGATTCAGGAGTATGGCGGCGACTACTTCGACGTCACCAGCGAGGACAGTTTGCTGCGCGCTTACCAGGCGATCGACGAGCGCGAAGCGGTGCGGGTCGAACTGAAGCACCGTGCTCTGAGAGTGCCCATCTATTCTAGATTCCTGCTCGTGGCTATGGGACTGCTGGTGATCGGGATTCCGCTCGGATTCGTTTCGGAGCTGCTCTGGGGGACGACCCCCTAGGACCGAGGAGTCAGGCTGGCTCAGCGGCCGGTCCTGAACAGACAACATGCGACTGACAGACCTGCTCGACAAGGAACATTCCTTCCGTTACCTCATCGGCCTCGTGCTGGCGGTGGCGTTCTTCGTCGCCGTGTGGGTGCCGTCCCGCAGCTTGGCCGTGTTCTACGACAACCTGGAGGGGCTTAGCGACAGCGTGCAGCGCGCCGACTATGAGACCGCCGAGCAGCAGCTCGCCGAGGTGTCAGCGTTCTACGAAGGGAGCCGTGCCTGGGGTGTCCAGCAGCTGGTCGACTCCTATCTCTTCCAGGATGCCTTCTTGCAGCAGGCGTCCTACAGTTATCTGACTGGCGACCTCCAGACGGTCGTGGACGATCTGTCGGATGAGGTGGACGATGCGCGGGCGTCGCATCTGCTCGCGAACGCGAAGTTCATGCTGGCCCGGGAGCGCTATCGAGCCATCGATGGTGAAGACCCGGATGCCGCGCGTCTCAAGGAAGCCATCATCGTGGAGGTGATGGAGACCATCAACCCGGACTACGAGCGGGCGCTCCGGAGTGACCTCACCGACCGGTTCGACTACAAGTGGAACTACGACCTAACCAGTAACCCCGAGGCGGTGCGTCGGGCCCTTGAGGCGCCCCGCGAGATCGAGCCGCCCGAGCTCGAGCAGATGAAGGGCGAGGGTACCCCGGTCCGCCGCCGCCGCGGCTGACCTTGAGACGCACTGCAGTCTGAGGAAGCCGAGCGGTGGACGCCATCACCAGCCTGTTCCGGGACAGTGTCGAGTTCGCCAACCCGGAGTATCTGGCTATCGTGCCGATCGCCGGGCTGCTGCTGGCCTTCGGACTGGTCGTCTTTGCGCTCCGCTTGCAATTGAGACCAGCCCGCACCGAAGGGTCGAACTACCCCCTGTTCGGTCACATCAAGTTCTGGTTCTTCGCGATTGCAGCACTCACGCTCGTGGCGGTGGCCGCCGCTAGGCCGTTCTGGGTCTACGGTGCGTCGAGTTTCAAGCGCGGCGACGTGGACGTCATCGTGGCGGTCGACGCCTCGGCCTCCATGTGGGTCAAGGACCTCGGTCCATCGCGACTCGAGCTCGCCGTGCGGGAGGCGTTGAGTCTGTACACGCAAGACCTGCTGACGCCGGGCGACCGTACCGCCGTGTTCGTCTGGGGCACCACGGCACTACGCCGGGTCCACCTGTCGTCCAACGCTGAACGGTTCGTGGAAGAGGTGGGGCGGATCGGTCCGCCGGTGACATTGTCTGGTGATGCGTTTCCCTGGGACAGCGACATCGCGACCGCGTTCGAGTCGATCTATCTGTCGCTCGACAATCAGGATCGGTTCGAGTCGGGTGAGGACGACTGGCAACCCGAGGAGCGCAGCGACCGTCTGGTCCTGTTGTTCACCGACGGAGACTTTCTGATCGACGCCGAACAGCGGAGCCGCCTGGACATCGCGCTCGGTGAGTTCAACCGCCGGGGGCTCGCGATCTACCCGATCGGGATCGGCAGCCGGACCGGGGCCAACGTGGACACCGTGCTGCTCGACTATATTCGCGGTGTCGACTATGACGAGACGCTGGAGGCCGACCTCGACGGGCAGCGGACCCGGCTGGAGCAGGACGGCATCAACATGGTGGTGCAGCGCACCGGCGGGCGCACCTTTTCCATGGACAGCCAGCAGCTAGAATCAGCCAACTTCCTCCGCAACGTGGTCGACAGCCACCGCAGTATCTCGTTCCAGCTCATCCCGTCCGACGATAAGCAGGAGGTCTGGCAGTGGGTGGTGATGCTGGCTATCCTGATGTTTGTCGTCGCCATGCTCCTGTATTGATCCCCTCCGTTCGCGTCTCGGGCCAGCTTGCCCGCGATACACTTCCGGCGTGAGTCTGAAGCGCATCGTCGAGGATACCGACACCTTCGCCGGTCGTCTCTTCGACGCCGTCGTGGTGGGGGTCATCCTTCTCACCATTGCCGCGTTCTCGATCGAGACCCTGCCGGATCTGTCACCGGAGACCCTAGAACTCCTTCGTCGCCTGGAAGTGTTCTCGGTGGTCGTGTTTACCATCGAATATCTGCTCCGGTTACTGGTGGCGGACCGGAAGCTCACGTTCGTCTTCAGCTTCTTCGGCGTGGTCGACCTCCTGGCGATCTTGCCGTTCTATGTGGCGCTGGGGGTCGACTTGCGTTCGATCCGAGCGCTGCGGCTGTTTCGTCTGGCCCGCATCCTCAAACTGGCCCGCTACGGCGACGCGATGGCCAGGTTCCGACGGGCTGCCATCCTCGTGCGCGAGGAACTGATCGCCTTTCTGGGCACCGCCATGGTGCTCATCTATCTGTCCGCGGTGGGCATCCATTACTTCGAGAACGCCGCTCAGCCGGAGACTTTCGCGTCGGTCTTCGACAGTCTCTGGTGGGCGGTGGTCACCCTGACCACAGTCGGCTACGGAGACGCCTTCCCCGTGACGGCGGGCGGGCGTATGTTCACGTTCCTGGTCCTGATGGCGGGGCTGGGGGTGGTGGCGGTGCCGACCGGGCTCATCGCGTCAGCGCTCACGCGCGTGCGTGAGGAGGAGCAGGCCGAGAAGCAGGCTCTGGCAGCCGAGGAGAAGGTAGTTGCGGTGATCGAGACGGCGCTTTACGTCGCCGATCTCGGTCGGTCGGTCGAGTTCTATCAGCGTGTGCTGGGCTTCACCCGCGCTATGGAGCCGATGGAGCGGATGGCGGCCCTCGACGTTGCCGAGAATCAAGTGCTGCTGTTGTTCAAGCAGGGCGCGTCGGTCGAACCGACGGTGACGCCACATGGGACGATTCCGTCCTCAGATGGTCGCGGGCAGCAGCATGTGGCGTTCGGTATCCGCCCGGCCGATCTGGACCGCTGGCGGTCGCGTCTTCACGATGCGGATATCGAGATCGAGAGCGTAGTCGACTGGCCGGAGGGAGGGCACAGTCTCTATTTGCGTGACCCAGATCGCCACGTGCTGGAGCTGAAGACGAGCACCTGGCGCGGTCGTCCCCTCGACTTCGGTGTGTCTCAGTAACGCGGCGTGTACAGCCAGGTGTCGGCACGCGCCCAGCTCTGTTCGAGGTCGGCATCCACGTCGGCGTCGGTGCGACCCTGGGATTCGATCGCTGTCTTCAGGCCGAAGAGGGACCACCCGTTGTGCGGGTGGTCATTGAGCTCAGCTCTGAACACCTGCTCCGCGTCGGCCCATCGTTCCCGTTCGAGGAGGAGCGCCCCCAGCCAGTGTCGTGCGGCAAAGGGCAGCGGCTCAGGTTCGTCGTAGGCCAGGCCGTCCTCAAGCTCAACGGCCTGCTCTAACGCGGATTCGGCGGCGTTCAGGTCGCCTTCCTCACGATGGAGCTCGCCCTCGAGGATGCCTGCGGCTACGCCGAGCAGGGTCTCTGCCGGGTGGAACCGCATCTGTGCCTCAGAGGTCGCCGCTAGCTCCTTCACCCGATTCAGATAGACCTCCGCGAAGTCGACGTCGCCCTCGCGCAGGTGCGCGTATCCCTGCGCGAAGTCCCACAGCCCGCCGGCAACCTCACTGTCAGGGCGCTCGGTGACCTCGAGGACTTCGTCGAATCTCCCGAAGCGGATCAGGGTTAGGGCATGATGCACGCTGTTGCCGGTCAGCTTGTGGAAATCCTTGCCGGCCTGGATGGCGACCGCGCCCTGCCCGTCCATCGACGCGGCGAAGAGCAGCATGTGCAGGTTGTGGGTCGGGTAAATGGCGACCCCGGTGCCGAACTCGGACATCTGGTCCGAGTGCCAGGCGCGCAGGTTCGAGCGGACGCCATCACCCCAACGGCCCACCTCGTTCCAGGTGTGCGACGGCATGTGGTTGATATGGCTTGCTCCGGGGATGGCCAGCCCAAGATGCTCCGCACAGGCCTCGGCCTTGTCCGGTCGCGAGGTCGACTCGGTGGCGTGGATATAGAGGTGACAGGCGCCGGGATGTTTGATGTCCCGTTCGAGCACGCTCTCGAGCACCGCATGCAGTCGCTGAACCCTGGGGTCGTTGAGGTCGCGGGTGCCACGCCTGGGCTCCAGCAGAAAGAGCGCATCGCCATAGAGCGTGGTCGCGTCGAGGTCGTCCGGGAACCGGTCCACCAGTAGTCGCATCGCTTCGGCGTAGGCCTCGTCCTGATCGCGCCGTTTGTCGACTTCGAAGTTCTCGACATAGCGCACCGACAGCGCATCGATGTAGGCCCGCTCTTTCGCGTTGGCGTGCACTTCTGACAGCCGTCTAGCCTGCTGTGCGGCGGAGTAGGCGTGCGGTGCCTCGGGCGGTCGCATTGGCCCGTTCAGATACGAGCCCCAGGCCCACGCCTCGCCCCAGTAGCAGATGGCGCAGTTTGGATCCCGCTTCCACGCCTCACGGAACGACCGTACCGCGTCCGCCTTGGCAAAGGCGAACATCAGTTGCATCCCCTGGTTGAAGAAGTCTTGCGCCTCGGCGGAATCCGAGGAGATCTCGAAGGCGTAGGTGCCGAGCACTTCGGCCATCAGGTCGATCGGATCGCGATACTGTTCCGGTAACTCGGGCGGATCCTGTGCGATGGCAATCGGTGCGCTCAGTAGCAGCGTGACAAGGGCGGCGCAGCAGGTGCGCTGGCTCAGGGTCGGCATCGGGCTCTGGCCTCCGGTGAAATCTTCTCAGCGTAACGAAGCATTAATGATACGACGACCCTCAACGCGTTGCGTATCTCGGTCGGCATTCGACCAGTATTTTCCCAGTAAGCAAATTAGCAGAACATGAGCCGAGACGTATTCAAGGCGTTCTCAGGTCCGAGGCGCCGGCGGGTGTTGTAGCTCCTTCGCGACCGACCGCTGTCAGCCGGAGACTTGGCCGACAAGTTCCAGTTGTCGAAGGCAATTATGTTGGGACATTTAACGTCCCGCTCGAGGCCGGCTTCGCCGAGACCGGCCAACAGGGCGTCACCGTGATTTGGCGCCTCAAGATGACCGTGCAGGAAGACACCCTACTGGGATTCGCCGAGTCGTTCGGGCTGTGGGGTACGAAGCTGCACCCGGCGGCCAAAATCGTCAATCAGAGAACCCGCATCGCTATTGCGGATCGGTGCGGCAGATGGGCCGCACCGACGGAAGCCTAGCCGTGCTGCAAAACCGATACCACTAGACGCTGATCTCTGGGATGTCTCCGTGTGTGAGGAGTGCGGGTTCGGTTGCGGCGCGTATTTCGTCAACCTCGACGCCAGGCGCACGTTCCAGCAGCCTGAGGCCGTCGCTGGTTACCCCGATCACCGCCAGGGACGTGATCACTTTACTGACCACTTGCTTGCCGGTCAGCGGCAGGCTGCATTCATTGAGGATCTTCTTGTCGCCGCGCTTCGACAGGTGATCCATGACGATCAGCACCTGCTTGGCACCGCTCACCAGATCCATGGCTCCTCCGGGGCCTTTAACGACCGCGCCCGGAATCATCCAGTTGGCCAGATCTCCCGTGCGCGACACCTGCATCGCGCCGAGGATCGCCAGGTCGATGTGGCCTCCCCGGATCATGGCAAAGCTCTGCGCGCTGCTGAAGAAGCTCGCCCCGGGTACCGTGGTCACCGTTTCCTTGCCGGCGTTGATGAGATCCGCGTCAATCTCCGCCTCGGTGGGGTAGGGGCCGATCCCTAGCAGGCCGTTCTCACTCTGCAACTTTACATCGACGCCGTCCGGAATGTAGTTCGCGCACAGCGTGGGGATGCCGATGCCGAGGTTGACGTAGAAGCCGTCCTTGATCTCCTGGGCGGCGCGGGCCGCCATCTCCTCACGGGTCAGGGCCATGCTGCTATCCTTCGCGCGTCGTGCGACGCTCGATGCTCTTCTCGGTGTACTCGCCTACCACGATCCGGTCGACGTAGATTCCTGGGGTGTGCACGTGGTGCGGGTCGATCTCGCCTACGGGTACGATTTCTTCGACTTCCGCCACCGTCACCGCACCGGCTTCGGCCATCGGTGGGTTGAAGTTCCGCGCGGTCATCCGGTAGACCAGGTTGCCCTCCTCGTCTGCCTTCCAGGCCTTCACCAGCGAGACGTCGGCATGGAGCGCGGTTTCCAGCACGTAGGGCTTCCCGTCGAACTTCCGGGCCTCCTTGCCCTCGGTCAGTGGCGTGCCATAGCCGGTTGGGGTGAAGAACGCCGCGATACCAGCGCCACCGGCCCGTATTCGCTCGGCGAGCGTGCCTTGCGGATTCAGCTCGACCTCGAGAATACCGTCGAGGAACTGCTTTTCGAACAGCTTGTTTTCGCCGACGTAGCTGGCAATCATCTTGTCGATCTGTCTGGTTTCAAGCAGCAGCCCGAGACCATCGCCGTCGATGCCCGCGTTGTTACTGATGCAGGTGAGCGCCTTGACGCCCGAATCTCTAAGTGCCCGGACGAGGCTCTGCGGCACCCCGCAGAGCCCGAATCCTCCGACCATCAGGGTCAGGCCGTCATTGAGCAACCCGTCGAGGGCGGCGGCGGAGCTTGGATATACCTTCCTACGCATGTCGTTGTCCGTGCTACGAGTCGCCGGCAGAGAGCGGGCCGTCCGGCACGCCGGCGCCGCGTCGAATGAATCTGGCCAGGTTGGACATGTCTTCGTCACCGAGTCCCTGAGCAATCAGACCGTCCTCGATGGTGGCGACCAGGCTAGCGACGGGCACCGGCACCTCGAATGTGCGCGCCGTATCGAGGGCGATGCCGAGATCCTTGCGATGGAGCCTGGTGCGGAAGCCGAGCGGATAGGTGTCGTTGAGGACGTTGCCTGACCGGTTCTGCATGATCCACGAGCCGGCCACTCCACCACCGATCGCTTCGACGACCTTCTGCGGATCCGCGCCCGCTTTGGCGGCGAGCGTCAGTGCTTCACCAAGGGCCAGATAGGTGCCGGCAATAACGACTTGGTTGGCGACTTTGGCGACCTGGCCAGCGCCGACGTCGCCGATGTGGGTAACCTTCGAGCCCAGTACCTCGAGCAGCGGGGTGGCGCGTGCGAAGTTGTCCACGGTGCCGCCGCACATAATGGCCAGGGTGCCCTTGATCGCGCCTTCGGAACCGCCGGATACGGGGGCGTCGACAAAGCCGATGCCCTTGTCGGCGAACGTCGCCGCAATTTCGCGGGTGGCGGCGGGTGCGATCGATGAGCAGTCAATGACGAGCGAGCCGCTGGTCAGACCATTGATTACGCCGATCTTTGGGTCGAGCAGCACCCGCTGCACATCGGGCGTATCGGAAACACAGGTTAGGACGACTTCGACGCCGGAGGCCGCAGCGGCCGGCGTCTCTGCCCGGGACGCGCCGTCAGCCACCAGCGGTTCCTCGCGCTCGCGGGTGCGGTTGTGCACCACCACGCTGTGGCCTGCCTTCAACAGATTCCGTGCCATCGGGGCGCCCATGGTCCCCATCCCGATCACCGCAATGTTCATGTCGTCCTCTCTTTCACCCCGCCTGGTCGCAGGGGGGGTGTGTATAAATCGTCAGCCGGCGAAGCCCACCGGTTTCCTGCTGACACCTGTTTCCTTGGAGTGCAGTTCTAGGGTCTCGCATGCACGATGCCACGTCCCGACTGCGGTCGCATCGTTACGAGCGCCATCAGCTTCTTCCAGTAGCGAAACGATGGCCGGTAGCGGATGTCCACTTCATTGAATCCGGAGAAGCGGAGCATCTCGGTTAACGCGGTCATTGTCGGGATGCCGCAAAGATCGTAGGTCTGTTCGTCCGTCCGCTCGTCGCCCGGAAAAAACGGGACCAGAGGATAGCGTTCGTGGATGAACGGCAGCAGCACGTGAGTCTCGCAGATGAGCAAGCGACGGGTCAGTCGAGCCATCCGCTCCAGCGCCGCCACCGGGTTGCGCAGATGGTAGAACACTCCGAGCACTAGCACCAGATCGAACTGCCCTATCTGGTCCACGTCGAGCTCGTGGGCATCCAGGTGCTGGTATTCGACCCGCGACTGATGGCGCTCGTGTGCCGCCAGGAACTCGTCCATCCCGAACTTGTCCCATGCGAACCGATCGACGGCGAGGACCCGGTCGGCACCACGGCGTTCACATTCGAACGAGAAGTAGCCGTGCCAGGCTCCGACATCCAGGACGCTCCAGCCAGTCAGATCCTCCGGAATACCTAGGAGACGCAGGCGCCGGTCAAAACGGCGCCGGACCCGCCACTCTTTCGTGAACGGAGCGGAACCCGAATCGGGCCCCGTGATGAACTCGTGAGTGCGAGCCATCGAGGATCCCCGTCAGTGGTGAGCGTTGGGATGTGCGGAGGCTGGTTCCAATCGGGGATCGGCCACCGGGATTACCGGGAACGTCTGCAGGAAGGTCAGGTAGCACCAGGCGAACAACCCGCCGACGCCAACTGTGACCAGCAACTCGACCAGACCGAGGGGAACGCCGTCACCCTGCCAGAGAGACGGTGACACCAGAATGAACCGCTCGAGCCACATCCCGACGAAGGCCACGAGCGCGATGATGGTCAGGCCACGGGCATTCGTCTTGACCGCCCGGCTCAGGAGCACCACGAACGGGATGACGAACGCCATCGCGAACACGATCCAGGCGACCGGCGCCCAGGCGCCATGCATGCGGTGATAGATGAACTCGGTCTCTTCGGCCAGGTCGCCGTACCAGATGACGAGATACTGCGACCAGAACATGTATGCCCACAGAATACAGAAGCCGAACAGGAGCTTCCCGATGTCGTGGAGCTGATGCGAGCCGATGTAGTGGGCCAGCTGTAGCTTGTCGCGCGACCACACGGCGATCACGCTGAGGAACGCGATCCCGATGAAGAGATTGCCGATGAAGTAGTAGCCGCCCGCCAGAGTGGAGAACCAGTGCGGTTCGAGCGACATGAAGAAGTCGAAACCCACCAGGGTGAAGATCCACCCGTAGGCGATCAGGATCGCGGGGGCCAGCCGGCTCTGGGACCGTTGTGAGGCGTCGCGCTCGGCGTCGGTTCCCTGCCACCCCTCGATCAGGCGTCGGCTGATGCCGGTGGCCTTGACCTCGGCCGACTCGTCGAGCTGACCGATGTCCGCCCGGAGCGACCGGTAGACATAGAGGGCGCTCAGTCCGGAGAGCAGGAAGAATCCGACGAGTTGCCGGCTCACGAAGAACGGGATGTTGAGCCACGGCGTCTTCGCTTCGACCGGATGGTGCACCCAGGGCATCCACGCGCTCGTGCCGAGCAGGAGCACGACGAGCAGCACGAACGAGATGGGGAAGAACGCGGAGGTGGCTTCTGCCGTGCGCTTGAGACCACGCCCCCAACGAGACGAGGTGACCTGCATGATCGCCGAGACGACCACGCCTGCCTGCGCCAATCCGCCGAAGAACAGGAAATTCACCAGCAGCGACTGCCAGGCCCGGATGCTGTCGCCGATGAACAGTCCTGCCACGAACGACAAGGCGCCGACCAGGCCGGCGCCCAGACAGAGACGGCGTGTGCCGTCGGGCACGATGGGGGTTCCGACCGCGATCATTGGCGTCTCTGGGGCCGGACGGTCTCGAACGACTTCACGTAGAGCACGACCGCCCACCGTTCCTCGGGGCTGAGCTGTGAGGCGAGCGGAGGCATGTTGAAGCCACCCTCGCGGATGATGGCGTAGATCCAGCCGTCGGTGTAGTTCTCTTGGATGTGCGGCAGCCGCAGGTCGGGCATCCGACGAAAATGGCTGGCGATCTGGCCATCGCCCTGGCCGGTCTGGCCGTGGCACACCGCGCAATAGGTGCCGTAGAGTTGCTCTCCGTCCGCCAGCACGTCAGGAGTGGGCTCGAGCGGATTCGGAAGATCTTGCGATTCGATCCGGTCGCGGAGACGGACCCCGTCCACGGCAATGGTGTCCTCAACCGGGGCGCGCGGGTCTGTCCCGGGCAGCACGACCGGGCCTTCCCACATGTTTCGCATGATGGCCGGCTGCGCCGAGGCCATGGCGGTCGCCAGGACGACGAGCATTCCCGCGCGGAGTCCGTGACCGACGAGCGTTCTCATTCCAGTCATGCCTACTCCCGGATCTCGGTAGCTCCGTACTGCTCGAGCTGCTCACGCACCGCGGCCGCCTGCCCGGCGTCGCAGACCACGCTCAACCCGAACTTGTCGTTCGTGAAGCTGGGGTCTGGCGCCGGTTGGCCAGTCAACCGGGGCAGCCCCGCCATGCCCAGGAACGACAGCATGCCGCTGATGGCGCCGATCAGGATGGTCAGCTCGAAGGCGATCACCACGAAGGCGGGGATCGAGATGAGCGGTTTGCCGCCCGTGATCATCGGCCAGTCGAGGACGGTGTAGATCGGGAACGCGAAACCCAGAAAACAGCCGACGAGGCCGCCGACCAGGACGAATGTCCGGACCGGGCTGACCGAGTCGTGCATCGCGTGCTCCACGTTGTGGTCGGGCACGGGTGAATAGGCCGTGATCTGTCCGAGCCCAGCCTCACGCAGCGCCTTGGCCGCATTCGCGGCCGGCTTGCCGTCGTCGAAGATGCCGAGCACCGTTGCCTCAGTCGCCATGGTCACTCGTCAGGCCGAGGTGGCCTCGTGCGGTCGGTCCAGCGTTTCCGCTTCCTTCATCTCGGTGATGGAGACCGCCGGGAAGTTCTTCACGAACAGCAGGAACAGGGTGAAGAACATGCCGAAGGACCCGATCGTGATCGCGCCCTCGATCCAGGTCGGCTGATAGACGCCGGCCCAGTTGGCCGGGTCGAAGTCGTGTGACAGCGAGGTCACGATGATGACGTAGCGTTCGAGCCACATGCCGATGTTCACGAAGATCGACACGATGAAGAGGGGCGCCAGATTGCCGCGGACCGCCTTGAAGAACAGGCTCAGCGGCAGGATGACGTTACAGAAGAACATCATCCAGCTGTAGGCCCAGTACTGGCCGAACATCCGGTCGTAGAAGGTGCCCTGCTCGAACCGGCTGCCGCTGTACCACGCGACGAAGAACTCGACCATGTAGGCATAGCCGACGATGAGCGAGGTGGTCAGCATCAGCTTCGCGAGGTTCTCGAAGTGATGGACGGTGATGTAGCTCTCGAGCTTGAAGATCTTGCGCATGGGGACAAGCAGGGTGATCACCATGGCGAGACCGGAGAAGATGGCGCCGGCCACGAAGTAGGGCGCGAAGATGGTGCTATGCCAGCCCGGCAGGATCGACACCGCGAAGTCCCACGAGACGACGCTGTGGACCGAGATGACGAGCGGCGTCGCCAGCGCGGCGAAGAACCCGTAGAGCGCGGTGTAATGGCGCCACTGCTTGCTCGTGCCGAGCCAGCCGAACGACAGCAGCTTGTAGATCGGTCGACGCCAGTCCTTGACCTTGTCTCGGGCCGCCGCGATGTCCGGCATCAGGCCCAGATACAGGAACATCGCGCTGACGGTCAGATACGTCGTGATGGCGAAGACGTCCCACACCAGCGGCGACCGGAAGTTGACCCAGAGCTGACGTTCGTTCGGATACGGGATGAGCCAGTAGAAGAACCACGGGCGACCGATGTGGATGATCGGGAAGAGTCCCGCGGTGCACACCGCAAAGACGGTCATCGCCTCCGATGCGCGCGCCACCGCGGTTCGCCATCTGGCCCGGAACAGGTACAGCACCGCCGAGATCAGCGTGCCCGAATGTGCGATCCCGACCCAGAAGACGAAGTCGGTGATGTAGATGCCCCAGAGGATCGGGTGCTCGTAACCGGCGACTCCCAGGCCGGTCGTGGCCTGGATCATGAACGCGTAGGCGCCGAACGACAGGGCGGAGAGCGCTGCGAGGAGCCCGACATACCACCACCGCCCGGGCGCGTGCAGCGTCCGCAGGATGTCGTCGTTGACCTTCGCGAAGCTCATGCGTCCCGGGTCACCTTCTTCAGGTACGTCACCGCCGGTCGGGTGTTGAACTCGGCCAGGGCGTGATACGCGCGATTGTCATTGCCGAGCTCGGTCACCCGGCTGGACGGGTCGTTCATGTCGCCGAACACGATCGCCTCGGCCGGGCAACTCTGCGCACAGGCGGGCGAGATGTCGCCGTCCCGGACCGGCCGTTCTTCGTCCTTGGCGGCTTCCTTCCCGTCGGCGATCCGCTGCACGCAGAACGTGCATTTCTCCATGACGCCGTCGCTCCGACCGGTCACGTCCGGGTTGAGCTGGAGGTTGAGCGGCGACTCGAATTCCGGCATGAACCAGTTGAACCGGCGCACCTTGTAGGGGCAGTTGTTCGCGCAGTACCGGGTGCCGACGCAGCGGTTGTAGACCTGCGCGTTCAAGCCTTCGTCGGTGTGATAGGTGGCATACACCGGGCAGACCGTTTCGCACGGCGCGTGGTCGCATTGCTGACAGAGCATCGGGAGAAACCGGTTGTCCGGCCCCGACGATCCTTCCAGGGGCGGTTCCTCGAAGCGTTCGATCCGAAGCCACGACATGGTCCGGCCGCGGCGCATCCGATCGGCGCCCATGACCGGGATGTTGTTCTCGGAGTAGCAGGCGGCAACGCAGGCGTTGCAGCCGTTGCAGGCATCGAGGTCGATCGCCATGCCCCAGTGATGCACGGGATGCTCGTGCTCGGGGTACAGGCTGAAATGGTGCTCTTCAGGGTGGACCTCGCCGGCGTCGAGCGCCGTCTGCGAGGCCGATTGCGCCAGCTCGCGGTGTTCCTGGTCGAAGGTGCGCTGCAGCCGCGGGATCGGCCTGACGACGTCTCGCGTCGCGACGTCGACGCCCGTTCCCGTCCAGCGCGGTCCGCCGCCGGGCGCCGGAGCGGCGGCGAGAATCGTCATCGGACTGACGCCACGGTCGGTGGCGTAGCGGCCGAAGTTGGTGTGGCCCTGGCCGATGGCCATGGCGACCACGCCGTCGGCGAGATGCGGATTGAGGATGACGCTCGCATCGACCTGACCGTGGTCGGACTCGACCGACACCAGCTGGCCCTCGTCGGCGCCGAGGCCTTCGGCGGTGGCCGGGGTCATCTCGAGCCCGGTGCCCCAGGTGGTCTTGAGCAGCGGTTCAGGGATCTCCTGTAGCCAGGGTCGGTTGGCGCCACGTCCGTCAAAGAAGTGGAGGGACGGGTACGCCACCAGACGCAAGGCGCGAGAGGTGGACTCGGGAGACAGGCCCGAAAGTGGCGTCTCGAAGAGGGTCGGGTCGAGCTCGACCGGGTTCGAGGCGACCGGCGTCGTGACGCCGCCGCGACGGAGCGCCGCTTCCCAGTAGTCCTCGAAGTCGGGCGCCTCTGCCTCGGCTTCTTCGTCGTCGGGGTCCGACTCCGGTACCGGCATACGGGCTTCCCACGCGTCCCGCAGATACCGGTAGAAGTCGCCCCGTGCCGGCAACGCCGGCGCGTTTTCGTCCTCGGCGTCGAGCGGACCGAGCGCTCGACCCACGTCGAGCAGCAGATCGCCAAGCGGCCGGGTGTCGAACACCGGTTGCATCACCGGCTGCATCAGTCCCCAGACGCCCTGGCGTGGGTTGCTGTCGCCCCAGGACTCCAGCGAGCTATGGGTCGGCAGCAGTAGATCCGCGAGCGCCGACGTTTCGTCGGGCAGCGTCGACAGGCTGACCACGTAGGGCACCGCCGCCAGGGCGCCGCCGAAGTCGGCTGCGGCCGGCATCGCGAACACGGGGTTGGTGTTGACGACGATGGCCAGCTCGATGTCGCCTGACCGCATCGCGTCGCCCAGCTCGACCATGTCGGCGTAGGTCGACGAACCCAGCGTGGAGGCGCGGTCGAAGTCGACCGTTTCCCCGATGTTGCCCGCCACGTAGTTCAGCAAGGTGATGGCCAGTTGTCCGTCCGCACCGGTCTCGCCCGAGGCGCCGACGCCGCCGCCAACCGCGAGGCTGCGTCCGGCGCCGGTGGCCGGATCCGAGAACTCGCGCGCGAGCTCGCGAATGGTGTCGGCCGACAGACCGCTGGCGGCGGCCGCGCTTTCCGGCGTGGTCTCGGCGACGAGATCGCCGATCTGCGTCAGTGCCTCGGGGGCGATGCCCTGGGCGCGGTCTTCGGCCAGTATCGTCTGCACCATCGCGGCGGCGATCAGCCCCTCGGTGCCGGGCGTGACCGCATGCCAGGCGTCGGCGTTCGAGCCGGTCATCGAGAACCGCGACTCGATCTGGACGAACCGCGCCGCGTCGCCGCCGTCGAGCCGGCGGCGGTTGGCGTGCGCCTTGGCGTAGCCCACCGGCGAACCGAAGGTCTCCAGGAAGTCAGTGCCGAAGGAGATGACCAGGTCCGGACGGCTGAAATCATAGTGGGGGAGTTCCGCACGACCGAACAGCCGCTGATGCGCGTCGCGGACCGCCTCGTAGCCGAACGGTTCGTACTGCACCCAGCGGACGCCGCCAGTCACCGAGGCCCAGGTGTCGAGCAGCGAGGCCATCGTGCCGGTGAGGGGTGGGGTGATGAGCGCCACCCGATCTCCCTGACCGGCGTCCCGGAGCGCCTGCAGACGATCGACGAGCGCCTGCTGCCCCTCTTCCCAGGTCGTCGGCTCCAGGACGCTTTGACCCGCCGCCTCGTTAGTCACCCGGCGAGCCTGCGGTCCCGCAATCCGGTCGGGGTTGTAGTGTCCTTGCAGCGACGACTGGCCCCGGATGCACAGACCACCCTGATTGACGGGGTGCTCGGGGTTGCCCTCGATCTTGACCGCGCGACCCTCCCGGGTCCGCACCTGGATCCCGCACCCCGACGGGCACTCGCCGCAGACCGAGGCGTACCAGGTCGCGATCCCGGGGATGACGTCCTCGGGCGGCACCACCATGGGGATAATCTTTTCGGGCGGGACCGGCGAGCAGGCCGCTACCGCCGCGGCTGGTCCGGCACTGCCAAGGACCTTTAGGAACGTCCGCCGTTCGACGACCTCGATCAGACTGTCGTTGCCCTTGTTCAAGGGGTCCTTCCCCGCGCGGCCCATCCGCGCATCCTGATGTCGTGCACCCAACCGGTCGGTCGACAGGTCAGTAGTGGCACACCAGGCAATCTTTGTTGGCGTCTTGCTCTTCGTGACAGGTGACGCACCAGCCCATACTGAGCGACTCGACCTGCACCGCCGCCTCCATTGACCCCACGTCGCCATGGCAGTCGGCACAGTTTACGCCGGCGCGGATATGGGGTTTGTGCGAGAACCGCACATAGTCCGGGAGGTTGTGTACCCGCACCCAAGGGATCGGTTCCTCGTTCTCCCAGTAGTCGAGGACCTTGAGGATCTCTGGTTCTTCGTTCAGCACAACCTCGTGACAGCCAGCGCACGTCTGCACGGGCGGGATCCCGGCGACTGGTCCTCGCCGTGCGTAGGCGTGACAGAACTGGCACTCGATGCCGATCTCGGTGACGTGGTGCTCGTGACTGAAGGCGATCGGTTGCTCGGTGGCATCGGCCACCGTTTCGGTCTCGGCGCTGGGCGGCTCCTCCGGTGCTTCCGGCTGCGCCCCGAGCATTACATAGGCGCCGCCGCCCAGCCAGATGGCAAGGGCGGACAGTAGGGCCATGAGGGCCGGTCGTGTACTCCTGGACTGCGGGTTCATGACGGAAATTCGTCGTTCCTACAGGGCGGCGTCAGTGCTGGGCCGTGGACAAAGGCGGGCACCAAGAGTGTGAACAAGCTCAAGATCATACAGGTCAGAATACGCCGCGCCAAGCACTAGAACGATGCTCCGAGGCGTTGACCCCCCTCCCGAGCCTCAGTTACAGTGTGCGCGGGTACCGCATCAATAGACCGGGTCAAGTGCGTCCCGGAGGAGAGGATATAAGGAATATGCGCACCGCAATCCGCCAGCGTTATTCGCTCGTGCCGATGCTCGTGCTGGTGCTCGGTGTCGCCGTTTGGACCGCAACCGCGTCCGCTCGTCAGGGCGCGTCGATGTCCGATGGCGTAATCGCCGGGGCCGTGGCCAGCGACAATGGGCCTGAGGCTGGGGTCTGGGTCATCGCCGAGACCGAAGAGCTCGAGACCAAGTTCGTCAAGATCGTCGTGACCGACGACCGGGGACGATTCGTGTTGCCCGAGATGCCGGAGGCCACCTACGACGTGTGGGTGCGTGGCTACGGGCTCGTCGACTCCGAGAAGGTCCAGCTGACTACCGGGGCCGAAGGGGTCGAGCTGACCGCCGTCATCGCGCCTGACGCGCGGGCGGCGGCACAGGTCTATCCGGGCAACTACTGGTATTCGCTGCTCGAGCCACCGCCGGCCTCCGAGTTCCCGGGTACCGGTAACGGTGGCAACGGCATCAACCCTGCCATGAGCAGGCAGTCGCACTTCGTGGACAACATGAAGCAGGGGTGCCAGCTGTGTCATCAGCTCGGGAACGAGGCGACCCGTGTCGTGCAGGAGCGCGACCAGTTCGACTCGACCGTAGCCGCCTGGGACCACCGCGTCCAGACCGGGCAGCGCGGTAATCAGATGAGTAACGCTATGAATCGGTTCGGGCGTGAGCCTGCGCTCGAGATGTTCGCGGACTGGACCGACCGTATCGCCGCGGGTGAGGTTCCAGAGGCGCCGCCTCGGCCGGTAGGCGCAGAGCGGAACGTTGTGGTGACGTTGTGGGACTGGGGCCAGGACACGTCCTTCATCCACGATGAGATCGTCACCGACAAGCGCGACCCGCGGCTCAATGGGGACGGGCCGGTCTACGGCGTCTCGGCGGGGCACGGCACCATCACGATGGTGGACCCGGTGGCCAATACGGCGACCGAACTTACCATTCCGGTGCGTCCTGACCCCGAGATGATGCCCACCCGCTTCCCGGACGTGATCACGCCGTCGTACTACTGGGGCGATCAGGAGCTCTGGGGTGTGGGTGCGAATGAGCGTTCTGATCCGCACAATCCGATGATGGACCACCAGGGCCGTCTCTGGATGACCTCGACGATCCGTCCCTTCCAGAACGACGACTGGTGCCGCGAGGGGTCAGACAATCCGTACGCCCAGTACTACTCCGTCGGTCGTTCCGGCCGTCACGCATCCTATTACGACCCGGAGCGCGAGCGGTTCGTGCTGGTGGACACTTGCTACGGAACACACCACCTGCAGTTCGGTGAGGACGAGGAGCACACCCTCTGGTTCAGCGGCGACGGCAACGTCGTGGGCTGGCTGAACACGGAGCTGTACGATGAGACTGGCGACGAGCGATTCTCTCAGGGCTGGTGCCCGACCGTGCTCGACACCAACGGGGACGGTGTGATCACCAAGCCGTGGAACGAGCCGCGGGAAGAGAACCCAGACCCGTCACTGGATAGTCGGGTGGCCGGATTCGGCTACGGCATCATCGCGCACCCGACTGACCACGCCGCGTGGATCAGTAGGACTGGACCGTTCCCAGGGGCGATTGTCAGGCTTGACCGAGGGGACAGTCCGCCCGAGACCTGTATCGCCGAGATGTATCAGCCGCCATCCATCGAGAACGGGGACCTCGGGTCGATGGAGACCGGGTTCTCGCCTCGCGGCATCGACGTGGATCGCGACGGCATCATCTGGGCCGCTCTTTCAGGCAGCAGCCACATGGCCAGCTTCGACCGCAGCAAGTGCGCGGTGACGAACGGGCCGACTGCAACCGGTCAGCACTGCCCCGAGGGATGGACTCTCTACCCGATGCCGGGTCCGAAGATGCGTGGCGTGGAAGGCAATGTCGGTGCCGATTTCCACTACTACAGCTGGGTTGATCAGTACAACACTCTTGGGATGGGCGAGAACATCCCGATTGCCAACGGGTCGACGTCGGACTCGCTGCTGGCTCTCGACCCAGACACTGGCGAGTGGTTGGTCCTGCGGGTGCCGTATCCGATGGCGTTCTACTCCCGCGGTCTCGACGGTCGTATCGACGACCCGGACGCTGGATGGAAGGGCCGTGGGCTCTGGGCCAACTACGGTTCGAACTATATCTGGCACACCGAAGGCGGTAAGGGCACGAAGAGCAAGATCGTGCACTTCCAGCTCCGGCCAGATCCGCTGGCCCGCTAGGCCAACCGAACCACCGGTCCGTCCCCCGTGGATGGACAACGTCTTGGGCGTCGGGGACTTGGTCTCCGGCGCCCATTCCTTTTAGGGAATGAGGTGGATCAGGCGGGTGCGGCCGGCCGGTACTTCGACCGCTTCGCGGGTTAGTTCCCACGCGCCTTGGCGCGCTCTCATGTCGTAGTGTCCGGCGGGCAGAATAAAAAGGCGCTGATCTTCGGACTCGATCGGTTCGAACCCGGATCGTCCTTCGCCTTCGGTCAGGAAGGCGCCGACATGCCAGGGACGTCCGTTATCCAGCCATCCCTTTGGTGGACGGACCAGCAGCGTGCCGAAAACTGCTTGGAGGTTCAGCACCTCCAGGTGCCCGGCTAACTGATCCGGATAGTGCTGAATCCAGAGATGCTTGTACCATTTGACGCTGGCTGTGTCGTCGATCTCGTCCCTGGTGATCTGTAGGTCGTATATGCCCGGCTGCAGTTCGAGCGAGTGGGATTCACTCGCGAAGGTGGCCACCAGCGCCGACGTACGGTCGCCAGTGACGTAGGCGGTGATCTTGGTGTCGGCGGTGACCTCGTCGACGCCGTCGAATACCCGGACCTGCAGGGTCACCGCCGGGGGCTGGGCGCGCGTCGAGGCGACAGAGAGCAGCGCCAGCGTCGCTAGGACACAGAGGCACATACAGGAGCGTTTGGCCAGCTGGGGCATCGGTAGATCGGCATGGTATCGGAGGGGCGTCAGGCTGACCACCCGGTGATGGGGACTTTCCCGTCGGAGCCATCGTCAAGTACGCGGAGCCATCGCTAATTACAGGGAGAGGCTGGATAGCCGATCATGGACGTCTTTCTGGTGCCGGGCGGAGAAGGCCGCTACGAGCTCTACTGTGAGCCACGAGAGGTAGAGCAGATTGAACGTGGCGGGCTTGCCGGCCGGTTGCTCCGCCGGCTTCGTGAGCTGATGGCCTCCGAGCAGGCCGAGCGCGAGTCCGGCGCCCGGCCTGCCGAGGCGCAGACGGGGTGGGTGGCCCGGGCGAAGGCGAGTCTCATCCGCGGCTTGGCCGAGTGGGTGGCGGAGCAGCGGCTGCTGTGGCATCTTCGTCATCAGCAGACCGCGAGTTTGATCCACCCCGCCGACCTGCCTTCCAACCGAGCTTGGTCGATCGCAAGCGCGATGTTGCAGCGGGACCAGGACCACCACCGCGCCTGGATGGTGGTCGACGGACTGGCGGTGCTGGTGTTCGGTCCACTGTTCTTCTTCGTGCCGGGCCCGAACCTTATCTCTTGGTACTTCGCCGGGAAGATGGGCGGTCACTGGCTGGCGTTTCGCGGCGCCCGGCGTGGGCTGATGGCGGTCGAGTGGTCAGTGAAGTCATCGGAGCCGCTCCGTGAAGTGCGCCAGGTGCTATCGTTGCCGCCGGCCGAACGCCAGGGGCGGCTGCGCGCGATCGCCGACCAACTCCAGCTCGAACATCTGTCCCGGTTCGTTGAGCGTACCCTGCCCGAAAGTTGCTGACCAACGCCAGGGGCGAGCGGTCAGCGTGCTACACTCACCGCGCGGTTCGCTCGGTTCGACCCGACTTCCAGCGGCCTCACGGCTCAACGACTCCAGAGCGTCACCGACGAGATGTATCGAGATCGCGTGGTTCTCGTCCTGGCGGTCGTGCTGGTCTCCTGGCCAGGTCTGGCCTGGGCCCAGACGAGCAGCGCGGCATCGACGGCCCGCCAGACGGATCCCAAGCTAGGGTTCCTGACCAACTATCGGTTTCATCTGAACGCGTTCGGCGTGGTCTCTGGCGAAGAGGACTTCGTCTGGGATACCGATTTCGGCGGCGATATCGACATCTTCGACCTGGAGCACTTCCGGGGTAATCTTCTCTTGAACTACGAGGGGATCATCGGTGAGCAGATCCGGGCCATCGACCCCAACCAGGGCAACTATGTCATCACCCTGTCGGCCTGGTGGCGCCCGATCAGCGAGCATCTGGAAGTCGGCGGGGTCTTCCATCACGTGTCGCGGCATCTAACCGATCGTGACAAGGAGCTCGCCATCGCTTGGAATATGCTCGGGCTGCAATCCACCGCGGTAATGTCGTATTGGGGCTGGAATTTCGATTTCAGCTACCGCGCGATGGGTACCGTCCGCCGGTCCTTTGTCGATTACCTGGGCGAGTTTGGCGGGAGCGCCACCGCCTACCGGCCGGTGCATCCCCGGGTGTCGCTGCTGCTAAGCGGCGAGGTGACGGTTGTCCCGGTCGACGTCGGCGACTTCGGGAGGGAGCGGCAGGTTGGCAGCCGGATCGAGATCGGGGCCCGGTTCCCCGGTCTGGCTGGCGCTGGCGAGGTGTTCCTCGCCCGTGAACGGCGCATCGACCAGGACCCGTTCGACCTCGAGCCGACGACCTTCACCATGCTCGGCTTCCGATTCCTAAGCCACTGACTGCCGCGGTGCGACCGCACTCGCTGTGCCATAATTCGGCTATGCGTCGAATGCCGTCCGTCCTCGGCCGTCGGCTGCCCTTGGTGGGTGTCGCCGCCGTAGTTCTTGGTGTGCTGGTCGCGACGTCGCGTGTCGAGACCGCGGTCCGTCCCCCGAAGTTCCAGTACGAGCTTCACACGCTCGACAACGGCCTCACCGTGATCCTCTCCGAGGACCACTCTACGCCGATCGTGCACTCGAGGCTGGTCTACAAGGTCGGGTCAAAGAATGAGCGCCCCGGACGGACCGGATTCGCTCATCTCTTCGAACACATGATGTTCAAGGGGTCCAAGAACGTGCTCCCCGATTCGCACCTGACGCTGATTTCGCGTGTCGGCGGGGCCGGGAACGCGTTTACCACCGAAGATACGACTGAGTACCACGAGACGTTCCCGGCGCAGTATCTTCCGCTGGCGCTCTGGCTTGAGGCCGATCGAATGGCCACCCTCCGGATTGATGAAGAGACGTTCGAAGCCGAGCGGCAAGTGGTGAAGGAAGAGCGCCGCTGGCGCTATGAGGATACGCCGTTCGGGTTGCTCACCGAAATCATGTACGACCAGGCCTACAACGTGCATCCGTACAAGCACACGGCCATCGGAAGCATGGAGGATCTGGAGGCGGCATCGATCGACGACGTGCGTGAGTTTTTCGAGACCTACTACGTCCCGGAGAACGCCTTCCTGACCCTGGTCGGCGATTTTGAGTCAGCCGAAGCGTTGGCGCTGGTGAAGCAGTACTTCGGTCGTGTGCCGAAGGCTAAGCGCCCCGTGCCGCGGGACATCCCTCGGGAGCCGCGGCCCACCGGTGAGCGACGTATCACCTTGTCGCAAAGCGAGAACTGGCCGCTCCCGGTGGTCGTGGTGGCGCATCACATCACCTATGACGGTCACCCCGACGCTTATCCGCTGCACATCGCCACCAAGGTCTTGTCCGACGGAGAGAGCTCCCGGATCTTCAGGCGTCTCATCTACGACGACCAGGTGGCAGTCTCGGCCTTTGGCAGCGGCACCCTGATCGACGATCCGAACCTCTTCTATGCGGTGGCGGTCGTCCAGCCCGGGCGCACGACCGAGGAGGCCGAGGTGGCGCTGATCGCCGAGCTGGAGCTCCTGAAGACGGAGTTCGTGTCCGACCGGGAGCTTCAGCGGGCCAAGAACCAGTTCGCCCGCGACTATGTCTTCTCGCGGGCCACCGTCGAGCAGAAGGCCAGTCATCTGTCGCACGCGGCTGTGATCCACGACGACATCACGACCGCCGACGCTGAGTTCGACATCTTCCAGAACATCAGTAAAGAGGATGTCCAGCGGGTGGCGCAGACCTACTTCACCGATGAGAGCCGTCTGGTGCTGACTATCATGCCGCCGCCGGCGCCGACGGGTCGGTCGTTTCTTCGTCCCGGAGACGACGACTGATGCGAAGGTTCAGGTTCGCGGTGTTGGGTGCTCTCGTTATCGGTATGGCGCACGTGGTGGTCGCTCAGCCGGCGGCTGACTGGCCCAGGGAAAGTCCGCCACCGCCACTGCCGGCGCGTCAGGCCACGTTCCCGCCCTATGAGATCCGGACGCTCTCGAACGGGCTCCAGGTGGTCGTGGTCATGCACCACGAGCAGCCGGCGGTTAACCTACGGTTCATCACGGCCGCCGGCGCGGCCTCAGATCCGCTCGACAAGAAGGGGGTGGGGGCGCTTGCGGCTCAATTGTTGGGACAGGGTACCACCACCCGCACTGCCACCGAGATCGCGGAAACCATCGACTACGTCGGCGGGATCCTGGACGTTGGCGCTGGCACGGATCTGAGCTTCGTCAATGTGCTTGTGATGCGCGACAGCTTCGACCTGGCCGCCGAGCTCGTGGCCGACATCGTCCGCCGGCCGTCGTTCGCGCCGCAGGAGATCGAGCGTCAACGCCAGCAGGTGCTGTCTGGGCTGCAAGTTAGCTACGACGACCCGACCTATCTGGCCAGCATCGTGTTTGGTCGGCTGGTCTACGGCTCGCATGCCTACGGTCTACCGCATAACGGTACTGAGCGCACAGTGAGGGCGATCACCCGCCAGGACCTCCAGGCGTTTCACGAGGCGCACTACGCGCCGAATAATGCGTTGCTGGGCATCGTTGGAGACATCGACGCCGAGACCGCCTTTGCCACGGCAGAGCGGGTATTCGGTGACTGGGAGCGAAAGGTCGTACCTGAGCCGGCGTCGCCATCGCTGCCCGAGCCAACTCAGCGGCTGGTGATCGTCGACAAGCCGGGGTCAACCCAAACTGCGATCCGAGTCGGTCATCTTGGATTGGCCCGTACCAGTCCCGACTTCCTGGCCTTCGATGTCGCGATGAAGATTCTCGGCGGTGAAGGTGGGAACCGGTTGGGCGGTGTGCTGCGTACCGAGCGGTCGTTGACCTACTCCGCGTCAGCCGACGTGGCCAGCCGCAGGTTCGGAGGCGATTTCATGGCCAAGACCGACACCCGCTCGGATGCAACGGCTGAAGCACTCCGGTTGATGGTGGAAGAGGTGGCTCGGTTGCAGCGCGAGCGTGTCCGGCCGTTCGAGTTGCAGAACGCTCAGGCCTATCTGGCGGGAAGTTTTCCGTTGACCATCGAGGCGCCCAACGCCATTGCCGCCCAGGTACTGGAAGCTCTCGTCTATGGTCTCGATCTCGAGGAACTGCCCACCTATCCCAACCGGATCAACGCGGTGACCGTGGACGACATCCAGCGGGTATCGCGCGAGTATCTTCGGCCGCAGGCGCTCTCGATCGTGCTGGTAGGCGAAGCCCGCACTTTCCTGAATGAGCTATCGCGGGTCGGTTTCGACGACTACGAAGTGCTCTCTGTCGCCGATCTTGAGACCTGGGAGCCGAGCCCGCCCTCGGCCGCCGGAGTCGCGGCCGCCCCCTGAGCCGAAGCCGAACCACCATCCGCTGTCGATGAGCGCCCAGCGAGGTCGAGCGTGAAGGTCATGCTCTCCTGCGGGGAGCCCTCGGGCGACCTGTACGCCGGCGCCCTAACCACCGAGCTCCGGGATCTCGAGCCGGAGGTCCAGGTGTTTGGCCTGGGCGGTGAGCAGTTTGAGGCCGCAGGCGGACGGTTGGTCGCCAGCTATGAGGGGCTGACCGTGACCGGGTTGGCCGAGGTGCTCTCGGTGTTGCCTCACTCGTGGCGTGTGTATCGGAGTTTGGTTGCCACCGCCCGGTCCGAGCGGCCGGACGTGCTCGTCCTCATTGACTATCCTGACTTCAATGTTCGGCTTGGTCAGGCCGTGGCTGCGCTCGGTGTACCTGTGGTCTATTACATCTGCCCGCAGGTCTGGGCGTGGCGGGCCAACCGGCTCGCGACCATGCGGCGGTTCGTGTCGCGGGCCCTGGTGATTTTTCCCTTCGAGACGTCGATCTACGAGGAGGCCGACATCCCGGTCTCGTTCGTGGGGCATCCGTTGCTGGAACTCGCCAGACCTGCCCGCGACCGTGAAGCGTTTCGGGAGGCGACTGGCCTCGATCAGACGGCGCCGCTTGTAGCGTTGCTGCCTGGCAGCCGGCCCAACGAGCTGCGGGGCATCCTGCCAGACCTGGTCGGTGCCGCCCGCTTAGTTCGAGACCGAGTGCCGCGAGCGCAGTTCGTCGTCGCGCGTGCGCCAGCGCTTTCCGACGAGCTGTTTCGTCCGCTGGCAGAGCTGACCCCCTCGCCGCCGCTGGTGGCCTCTTCGAGTGATGATGTACTCAATGCGGCTGACGTGGTGCTCACGGCGTCTGGGACGGCTACGGTGCAGACCGCCATACATGGTCGGCCGATGGTCGTGGTGTATCGGCTGTCCCGGCTTAGCTACTGGATCGGTCGGCGGTTCGTACGGGTCGATGCTTTTGGCATGGTCAATCTGGTAACCGGGCGCAAGGTCGTGCCGGAGCTCCTCCAGCAAGAGTTCACGCCTGAAGCCGTTGCCGCCGAGGCGGTGCGCTTTCTGAGCGACGACGCCCATGCGGCGGCCACCCGTGCCGATCTCCGGTCAGTGCGGGACGCCTTGGGCGGTCCCGGCGCAAGTGCTCGGGCAGCCCGGCGAATCTTGGAGGTGGCTCGGCGGTCTGATCTAGATGCCCGGATCCTGGATCGCTGATTCTGGATTCCAGCTGAACGTGTCGAATAACCTTGGCTCCACGCCGAATCGGCTCCCCCAGAGCGGTGATGAGAACAACTAGTTCCTCGGGTTCAAGGGTACCCGCAAGCTCTATTGGAGACGTTGCCGCACCCCGCAGACAAGGTAAGCTTTGCCCCCGTGCCTGGCCCAGCCTTCGTCCAGCCCACCTTCGTGACCACCGACGCCGAGCTGGCGTCGGTCTGCGATCGGTGGCTCCGCGCCGGTCAGCTCGCCCTGGATACCGAGTTCGTACGGGAGCGGACGTACTACCCACTCCCCGGATTGCTTCAGGCCGACGCCGGGGATGGGGTCGTCCTCATCGACCCGCTCGCGGTGAGCGACTTCGCCCCGTTGGGGCGTCTGCTCACCGATCCGGGCATGGAGTTCGTTATGCACGCTCCAGGTGAGGACTTCGACCTGTTCGAGCGGCTGTTCGGCATCGTTCCCGCATCGCTCTTCGACACCCAGCGCGCGGCAGCCTTTGCTGGCCTCGGCATGGGGGTCGGATACCGAGGGCTCGTGGCCTCCCTGCTCGGTGTCGAGCTGGACAAAGGGGAGACGAGGTCAGACTGGCGCCGACGACCGCTGACCCCGTCCCAGCTCAGCTATGCAGCGCTCGACGTGGCCTACCTCCATCAGCTTCGTGAGCGGCTGTCTGCGTCGCTGGCCGCGTTGGGCCGGCTGGCCTGGTTGCGCGAGGACCAGGAGCGCTTCCGCCGGACGCGAGCGACTGATGCTGGAGCGGACGCCGCTTATCTCCGGGTGAAGGGGAGGGGGAGGCTGACGGCCCCTGACCACGCCGTGCTTCGGGCACTGGCCGCATGGCGTGAGCGCGAGGCTCAGACCCGGAACATGCCCCGTCGTCATCTCGTTGGGGATACCGCGTTGGTGGCGCTTGCCCGGTGTACCGGGAAGGCGCCCTCGCGAGAGGTGCGAGGTCTGTCAAGGGCGGTGTTGGATCGCTACGGCGAGAAGTTGGACGCGGTCGTCCGGACCGGTCGGGAAGAGGGCCCTGGAACTCTCGATCGGCAGGTCGACATGCGACCATTGGCCCGTCGTGTCGACGCGTTGAAGCGGATTGTCGTGGAGGCTGCGGCGCAGCTCGAGCTTCCCCCCGAACTGCTGGCCTCCAGACGTGCCCTCGAATCGCTGGTAGTACAGGTGCATGTCCACTGCGGCGAGCCTCCGCTGGAGTGGCTCGGCTGGCGGCGTGAGCTGGTGGGAGAGCGGCTACTGGCTTCACTGCGGTCACCGACTTGAATCGTAGAATGTCAGCTAAGGTCTGAATCTCTTTGTGCCTGGCAGGCAAGATTCGTAATCATTGGTTTAGGTTTTTACGTTCTTGTCCTCATCAATCTAGGGTTCATCGGAGGTTTGTAGCGTGTTGAGAAAGCTGGGTCTCGTGTTTTGGTTGTTGGGAATGGCTACGGTCGAGGTGGTTACTCAGGCCAACACCGGGGAAATAGGCGGGTTGGTTGTCGACGGCAGCGGTGGTGTGCTTCCCGGCGCGACGATCATCGCGAGTCATCCCGACAGCGGCCTACGGGTCGAACGCGTAACTGACAGCCAGGGCCGATTCTTTCTTCCCGCCCTTCCCACCGGTCGATGGGAAGTGGTGGCGGAGTTGCCCGGTTTCCAGCGCGCGGTGCAGCGCGGTATCACGCTTGAGATCGGTCGCACCCTGGAGCTCGAGTTTGCCCTGACGCTTGGTGCGGTGAGCGAGGAGGTCGTGGTCGAGGTGACCGCGCCCCTGCTTCAGGTCACCACGGCCGAAATCAGTGACGTGATCGAGACCCGCGAGGTCGAGCAGATTCCGCTCAACGGGCGGCAGTTCCTCCAGTTGGCCCAACTTAGTGACGCCGTGGTCATTCCGCCCGGTGGCACCCGCGGCGCCGCCCTGCAGCAGGCTGGGCCGTTACCCAACGTCGGCGGGCAGCGAGCGGGTCACAACATCTACCTGCTTGATGGCTTCAAGGTCACTGACGAGTTGTTCAACAACCTGGTCATCAATCCCTCCGTCGATTCGATCCAGGAGTTCAAGATCCAGAAGTCGATGTATCCGCCCGAGTTCGGGGGGAAGGCATCGGCGCTCATCAATGTCGCGACCAAATCCGGGGCCAACCGTTTCAGCGGGAGCCTCTTCGAGTTCGTGCGTGACGAGCGCTTCGACGCGCACAACTTCTTCGATGATCGCAGCCTGCCGGTGCCACCGCTCGATCAGCACCAATACGGAGGCTCGTTCGGCGGTCCGATTGTGCCTGATCGAACCTTCTTCTTCGTGAGCTACGAACGTCAAGACACCAAGCGTTCGCTGACCAAGACCTTCTCGGTGCCGACGTCGACTTTGCGGTCAGGGGACTTCACTGGTTGGGATTCGATCTGCGATCCGAGCACCATTGATGCCGGCACCGGCGCGTGCGCGCCGTTCCCAGGAAACCGCATTCCCGCTGACCGCTTAGACCCGATCGCGCAGGCGTTTCTCACCAACGTGCCGCTGCCCAATGGCACCGGTGAGTTCCAGAATCTCACGTCCGTCGAGCAACAAGACAAAGACGTCCATCAGTTCAGTGTTCGCGTCGACCATCGGTTGACTGACACCCAGCAGATGTTCGTCCGGTTCAGCACCTTCGACGCCGACGAGATTCAGCCCTTCGGGACAAGCGTGCAGCAGGAGTCTCTGGTGCCTGGGTTTGGACGCTCGCTGGACACCACTACCAGGAATCTGGGCGTCAGCCACACCAAGACCTTCGGTGTCAGCATGCTGAACGAGTTTCGGTTCGGCTATATGTCGGTGGATGGCGGGCAGCGGAGCGCCAACGCCGGATTCGACTTCGCCGGCAATGTCGGTCTGCTAGGGGTCAGCCGGAACCCGCGGGATGTCGGGTTTCCTCAGATCTCGACCGGTGGATTGTTCAGCACGATGGGAGACCCGACGACGTTCGTCTCCCGTGACAACGAACACCTCGAGCTCTACAACAACTTCCTGATTGATCGCGGCGCCCATCGGTTTAAGTTCGGCGGCTACCTCTTTCATTTGAAGTTCAGGCCGCTCAATGCCGACACGGCGCGGGGCGCCTTCAGTTATACGGGGCAGTGGACGGGGAACGCGTTGGCCGATCTCCTTCTCGGGTTTCCCACCTCCGCCCGCTCAGGCGTGGGCGGCGGCGACGAGGATGCCCGGACCACCTGGCTTCATCTCTATGCCCAGGACGACTGGCGGGTTCGAGATAACCTGACGATCAACTACGGCTTGCGCTACGAGTACAACGCCCATATGAAGGACGTAGATAACGAGCTGTCCTCAATCGACCTCTCGGTGCCGGGCGGGCGGTTCGTCATCGCCAGCGATGACCAGGGCAACATTTCGTCCAACGCGCAGGCGTTACTGCCGCTCATCCCGATTCCCTGGGTCACCTCATCCGAGATCGGCTGGGAGCGGAGCCTTTTGCGCCCGAGCAAGGTGCGGCTGGCGCCGCGGACGGGGTTCGCCTTGTCCCTGGGCGAGGAGCGACCGGCCGTGATCCGCGGGGGCTACGGCATCTTCCTGAACCAGTGGGCCTACAGTGTGCAGACCGCATTTTCGCGCAACCTGCCATTTTTCTTCCTGAAGCAGGTTGATGCGCCCTCGGATCAGCTGGTGCCGAGCCTCCAGACGAGGAACATCCTTTCCTCCGACTCGACCGGTAGCATCGGCGGCACGATTATGGACAACGACTACCAGGTCGAATACACACAGACCTGGAGCGGAGGCGTGCAGATAGAAGCGTTTCCGCGAACCATGTTGGAGGTCCTGTACATGGGCTCGTACACGCTCGGGGCCGACAACTCGACCATCCGGAATGTGCCAGAGCCTGGTCCGGGGCCGATTGATGCCCGGAGGCCGATTCCGCAGCTGAGCGCCATTCGGGCGATCCGGTTCGACGGCAAGTCCATCTACCACGCCTTGACGTTCAAGGCTGAGCGGCGCTTTGACGGCCGATTCTCGTTCAATGCCGCCTACACGCTGTCCCGGTCGCTGGACGATGCGTCCAGCCCAGGAGCTACTGCGTTCGAGTCGAATGTGCCGCAGGATGTGCGCAACATCTTCCCCGGAGAGGAGGCACTTTCGAGCTTTGACCGCCGCCATCAGCTCGTCGCCAGCGGTAGCTATCAGCTGCCGTTCTTCGAGCGTGCCGGCGGGACGGCTGAGCTGCTTGCCGCCGGGTGGCGGCTTAACGCCATCCTGACGGTGCAGTCAGGCGCCCCGTTCACCGTCAATCTTGCCCAGGATATCGCCAACATCGGGTCGGGTCCGTTCCAGCGACCGGACCGGATCGGCGATCCGAATCTGTCTGCTGGCCAGCGTAGCGCCGCCGAGTGGTTCAACACCGCGGCGTTCGCGCTCCAGGCCCCGTTCACCTTCGGGAGCGCCCCACGAAACAGTGTCTTCGCCCCAGGATTTGCCGTGGTCGACCTGTCGGTGCAGAAGGACTGGCAGGTGAATGAGGGGCGGCTCCAGTTCCGGTGGGAAATCTTCAACCTCTTGAACCGGGCTAACTTCGACGTGCCGAACCGGATCTTCGGTACCCCAAACTTCGGACGCATCTTTAGCGCGCAGAACGCGCGCGAGATGCAGTTTGGGCTGAGGTATTCGTTTTAGCTTGAAAACGACGCTCGTGCCTGGAGGGCCTGTCCGCGCGGATCGTTTTCACGATGGGTAAACCACAGCCCAAACGGGTGACGGCCGAGGCAGTCAAGGCATGTGCCGCCGAGCTCGGCTTCGACCTGTGCGGAATTGCGCCGGCCGTGCCGTTCGAGCGGCTCGGGGTGCTGCGCGAGTGGCTGGATCGTGGCTATGCGGGCGAGATGGACTATCTCGCGCGAAACGCCGAGCGGCGAGCCGACCCCCGCCTGGTTCTCTCCGGCGCCAGGGCCGTGGTGATGCTTGGGACCGTCTACAACGTTGACCGCCCCTATTCGACGGAGGTAGACGATCCGCAGGTCGCCCTGATCTCGCGCTATGCGTGGGGTGACGACTATCACGACGTGATTGGCGACCGTACCCGGGCGCTGGGGGAATGGATGACGGCCGAACACGACGAGCCGTCCCGGTGCCGGATCTATGTTGACACCGGCCCGATCCAGGAGAAGGCGTTCGCTGAGCGCGCCGGGCTGGGCTGGGTCGGAAAGAATACTTGCCTCATCCATCCCGAGCTCGGCTCTTGGCTGTTTCTCTCGGTGGTGGTTACCACGCTCGACCTCGCGGCTGATCCTCCCGGCTTCGACCAGTGCGGCTCTTGCACGCTCTGTCTGGACGCCTGTCCGACCAAGGCGTTCCCAACTCCCGGGGTGCTCGACTCGACGCGGTGTCTGTCCTATCTCACGATCGAGACCAAGGGCGCCCTGCCAGAGGCGCTGCGGCCGTCGCTAGGCAATCACGTCTACGGGTGCGACATCTGCCAGGAGGTCTGTCCCTACAACCAGCAACCACCGGTGAGCGACGATCCAGCATGGCAGCCGCGACAGGCTCTGGACCGGCCCGATCTGGGTGAGCTGTGGCGTAGCTCAGACGCCGAGCTGCGGGATGCCATCCGCGGCGGCGCGATGATGCGCGCGCGGGTTCGACGGTTACGGCGGAATGTTGCGGTCGCGCTTGGCAATACCGACGACGCCGGGCTCGCGCGGATGCTCGAGGAGTCGGACGCGGTGGCCGTCTCAGACGACGGCGTGCGTGACCCCTTGGTGGCGGAGCACCTTGCCTGGGCGCGTAACCGGCTCGACAGTGGATCGCGGTAACGTCGTCAGAACCCCGATATCGGACGCTGCACTATGATTGGGGAAGACGTTGACGTCGGTATGACCAAGTCTCTGCAGTCCGGTTCGCTCGCTCCCACCTTGTTGCTGTCGATGCCGCAGCTCGTCGATCCCCACTTCAAGCAGACGGTGGTCCTGTTGTGCGAACACGGCGAAGAGGGTGCGTTTGGGCTAGTGCTGAATCGCCAGACGGAGACACCGGCGTCGTCGGTGGTACGTTTAACCCCACCGGTCGACGTCGACAATGGGTTGCAGCTCTGGATCGGCGGTCCGGTCGAACCAGAGCGCGGTTGGATACTGATGGGAGACGAGCCCCTGGATGCCGATTCGGTCGAGGTGAGCGACGGGCTGTATCTGTCGACGTCGCCTGACCTGCTTCGTCGTTTGCTTGTTGATCGGCCGCCCGATCGGGCACGTCTGCTGACGGGCTACGCCGGGTGGGGCGCCGGTCAGCTCGACGAGGAGCTAGCGGCGTCGGCCTGGCTCGTCGCGGACGTCCAACTCGATCTGATTTTCGATACCGCCCCGGCCGACATGTGGGAGACGGCGATTCGCCGGCTCGGTGCCGACCCATCGACGTTGCAGATGGGGCGGGGCGTCCACTAGTTTCCATGGGGCTTTCGCCCCATGTGGCAGCCCAAGATCTTCCCTCGGGACTGCTCCCCACCCGCAGGGCGTTACTGTGCTTCGTACTTGAATACCACCCCGCCCTTCATCACGAACCTGACGTTACGCAATGCGATGATGTCGGCGAGCGCGTCCCCGGGCACCGCGATCAGGTCTGCCTCGTAGCCGCGTGCGAGAGTGCCGATTCGGTCACCGAGCCCGAGCGATTCGGCCGCCAGTGAGGTGGCCGACACGATGGCGTCCATCGGGCGTTGCCGTCCGATCCGAACCCGCGCTACGAGCTCGTCCGTGTTCCGTCCATGGGCACCGGCCAGCGCGTCGGTGCCAAAGACCATCTTGACGTCCCCGTGACTGACGGTCCGCTGGAAGGTGTCGAGGCCGGCGCGCCTGGCCTCCGTCATCCGCGCGTAGCCCATCTCGGTATAGTTGCCCCGTCCGATGAAGGCGCTTCGATATTCGTCGTAGTTGCTCCAGAGCAACTCTAGGTGCAGGTCGAGATATGTGTCCCGTTCGGCCATCAGCGCGATCGTCTCGTCGTCGAATCTGGTGCCGTGCTCGATGCTCCCACATCCGGCCTCGACCACCGCCGTCACCCCTTCCGTGCCGTACGCGTGGGCGACCGACCTGAGCCCGACGGCGGTCGCTTCGCCGCAGGCGGCCTCAAGCTGTTCAGGGCTCATCACCAGTGCGCCGCCGTCGCGGATGCTGGCCGAGGCGAAGACCTTGATCACGTCGGCGCCGTTGTTGGCCAGTCGTCGCACGGCCGTGCGGATCTCGTCCGGCGTTCCGGTACTCTCGCGGATGGCGCCGAGCGAGCTCAGGATCCTAGGACCGGGCAGAGAGCCTCTCGCGATGGCGTCCCGCAGCTCGGCGTCGAGCGGGCTGCCGAGGCTCTGGACCGTCGTGACCCCACCCTGCAGTGTCTTGTACGCGTTCTCCGCCGCATAGAGAATCGTCCGGGCGGGTGACTCGTCGAGGTCGTCATGTGTCTCTCCATCAGCGTCGAAATGGGAGGTAAGGTGGACGTGGGTATCGATAAGACCCGGCATGACCGTCATTCCGGACAGGTCATAGGTGACCGCGCCCCGGAGCCGGTCGACCCCGGCGATCTCGGACCCGTCGATGGTGATCCGCGCGTTCTCGACGATCCGGCCGGTGCCGTCGAGGAGGCGGCCGGCCCGAACTGTGATCCGGTCGTCCTGGGCGGTCAGCCCGGTAAGGGCGACGACGTTCCCGACCAGTGCGACAAGCAGCGTTCTCGTTAAGGTCATGGCTCCGCTCCGAGTCGTTTGTGCCGGGTGGCGCGATAGGCCGATCTGGTTCGACGCTGCTCGTCCTGCCGGGCCAGTTCCTCCCGCCGGCGCCGTAGCTCGTCGGCCTCACGGGTCAGGGTTCGGTAGTTGTCCAGTCGGGCGGCCGGCAGCGTGCCCACCTCGACGGCTCCGCGGACCGCGCAGTGTGGTTCTTGGTCGTGGCGGCAATCGCGGAAGCGGCACCCGGCGGAGAGTGCTTCGATGTCGTCGAAGGCGTCATCGGTGGCCACGTCGGCATCCCAGAGCTGCAGCTCCCGCATGCCCGGTGTGTCGATAAGGAGGCCGCCAGTGGGCAAGACGATCAACTCACGCTGGGTCGTGGTGTGGCGTCCGCGGCGGTCACGCCGCCGTACGCCCCCGGTCCGTTGACGCTCCGTCCCGAGCATCCGGTTGATGATCGTGGATTTCCCAACGCCGGACGAGCCCAGGAGCGCGATGGTACGGCCCAGGGAAAGATGTTCGGTGAGTGGTTCCACGCCCCCCTCTTCGAGGCAGCTAATCACGTGAATCGGCGAGGCCGGCGTCAGCGCCTCGACCTCAGCTCTGGCCCGGTCGGGTTCGGATGACATGTCGGCCTTATTGAGGACGATGACCGCACGCGCTCCACTGTCAGCGATGGCCACCAAGTAGCGCTCGATCCGCCGCAGGTTGAAGTCGCCATCGAGCCCGCAGACCAAAAAGATAACGTCGATGTTCGCGGCGACGAGCTGCCGTCGCGTGGCTTCGCCAGCCGCTTTTCTCGAGAAGCTGGTACGGCGTGGCAGCACCGTTTCGATCGTGGCCTTATCCTCGTCGGCATGGATCCGGGCCGAGACCCAGTCGCCCACGACCGGCATCGCGTCCTGCGTCGCGGTCTGATGGCGGAGTCGGCCTGAGACCTCAGCTATCAGGGCGCCGGATGTGCTGAGTAGCTGGAACAGGTAATTGTGGGCCACTGCAACCCGCGCCGGCCGGCACTCGGTGGTCTCGGCCGCGAAGTGTCGCGCGAGATCCTCGTTCCAGCCAAGGGCTTCCAGGCTAGACGAAGGCGAAACGCGGTCCACGGGCGCAGTCATAAAGGTGTTGATGCCCTTCTTACCACACGGCCCGAGGCTCGGCAACGCGCTGGGTCCGGTAGACTCGCGGCGATGGAAGCGCACACGACATGTGGAAACGGTCCGTCTTCTTGACCGCAGTGGATGTCTACATGGGCGAGGTAGTCTGGCAGGATCGAGGCGACAAGTCGTGCGAGCTTCCCGCAGGCGGGCGAGTCGAGCGTTGTGCTAACTACGGATAGTGAGCTGGTTCTCGGTCGACTATTGCCAGACAGGTTCATGGGTCGAGGACGGGCAGATGTAGTCGGGGCCACCGCCTAGACCGTGCCGACGCTGGTGGGCACGACCCCTGTATCTTCGCGACCTCGCCGAAATTCTGACGATTGATTCCTGGGGATATGTTTTCACTCGTTCGGTGTGTCGCGACGGACTGCAGTGACGCTGCCGAGGAGGTAGGTCAGCGTGATCCGATGTCCCGGCTCGAGCTGGCCCTCGACCGCTTCCGGGCCCACCCGCGCCATCTCGATTGCACCCTCCGGCTGCTCGGGATCGTTAAAGTAGACGTCCCACGAGATTTGCCCGTGAATACTGACTGGCTGGACCTTCCGCAGGATTGCCGAGCGGGTGCCTTTGAGCATGGCGGAAGTATCCTATGTGCCGGTGCTTAACATTCCTAGTCGCGGTCGGTCGTCAGCGGTAGCGTCGGGTGGCCCAGTGGGTCGTCGCCGGGGACGTCGGCTTCGAGGTTGTGGACGCTAACCCCAAGGAGCCGTACAGGGCGGACCCCGGCTTCGGTGCGGCTGAGCAGAGCCAAGGCTCGCGCCGCAAGGGCCTCTTCCTCGCGAATGGCGGGCCGTTCGCTGTGGCTGCGAGTCACCGTTGTGAAGTCATCGTAGCGTACCTTGATGGTCAGCGTCCGGGCTCCGAACTTTCGCTCAGCGAGCCACCGGGCAAGCGGCCGAGCCATTTGATCTACCTCGTGGCGAATGATCGAGAGGTCGGTCAGATCGGCGGGAAACGTGCGTTCGGACCCAGACGATTTTACGACCCGGTGCGGGGTTACCGGACGGTCGTCGATGCCGGCGGCCAGCCGCCTCAGCCACTCGGCTTGGTTACCAACGGCGCCGTACAGCGTGTCGTCGGCGACATCCCGCACGTCGACCAGCCTGGTGATGCCGGCCACCCGCAGCCGTTTCGCGGTCACCGGCCCTACACCCCAGAGTGCCTCCACTGGGAGCTGCTGGAGGAACCCTTCCACCCGTTCGGTTGGGATGA
>Ga0310344_10000061_pt1 | contig 95808 bp, 86 predicted proteins | sample HC15DNA20200_MG_FD_203801 | JGI IMG/M metagenome (GOLD analysis project Ga0310344, IMG submission 203801) | Marine microbial communities from station ALOHA, North Pacific Subtropical Gyre - HC15-DNA-20-200_MG | ecosystem: Environmental > Aquatic > Marine > Oceanic | place: Pacific Ocean: North... | reverse complement strand
CGCGCCCGCTTCATCGGCAAGGAAGCCGAAGCGACCCTGGCCTGGCAAACCACAGCCGAACTGGAACTGTCCGGCTCCCTCTCGGTCTTCACACCAGGAACCTTCATCCGCGAAACCGGCCCCGCGCACACCATCACCATGGTCGGCTTCGAAAGCAATTTCCGTTTTTAGTCCGCCACCGGCACGCCTGACTCCCACCCGGATGCTTTCGATCGGTGCGATGGGGCGGCCGCCACTCTAGGCCATTTCCCCGCCGGGATCACCCCAGCCGATCACCCGTTGTTCCTGCATGCCAAGCCCTTCAATGCCCAGCGTCATCACGTCACCCGGCTTGAGAAAGACGGGCGGCTTGTGCCCGAAACCGACACCCGCCGGTGTCCCGGTTGCGATGAAATCGCCAGCCTCGAGCGCGTAGAAGCGGGACAGGTAGCTTACGATCTGGCGTATTCCGAAAACCAGATTGCCGGTGCTGCCGTCCTGAAACCGATGCCCGTTGACTTCAAGCCAGATAGGCAGGCCGCTGGCGTCGCCCAGCTCGTCGCGGGTGACAAGCCATGGGCCGATCGGCGCGAAGCCCGGAAAGCTCTTGCCCTTGGTCCACTGGCCGCTGTGATCCATCTGGTAGGAACGTTCCGTGAGATCGTTGAACAGGCAGTAGCCGGCGACGTGATCGAGCGCGTCCGCCTCGTCGATGTACAACCCGCCTCGCCCGATGACGATGCCGAGCTCGACCTCCCAGTCCCCTTTCTCCGCAGCCATCGGCAGCCGGACCGGATCGTTGGGGCCTGACGGCGCGCAGCCTTTCATGAAAACGGTCGGTTCGGTGGGCAGCGGGAGCCCGACTTCGGCGGCGTGATCGGTGTAGTTGAGCCCCACGCAGATGATCTTGCCCGGCCGGCCGATCGCGGGGCCGTAGCGCACCGGCTGCGCGATGACCGGGAGCGAAGCCGTGTCGATCGCGGCGAGTGCCGCCAGCCCTTCTGGCAAAAGGACGTCGCCCGCGAGATCGGCGACATGACCGGAAAGGTCCCTCAGCAGTCCTTCGCTATCGATCATCGCGGGCCGTTCGCGGCCTGCTTCTCCAACTCGGGCCAGTTTCATCTGCACTTCCTTTCGATGCCGGGCGCTTCTTTCGCTGCCGGACGCTGCCGAGGTATTGGCGGATCAAGCGATTGCTTGGACATTCTTAGCGGTGAACGTGAATCAGGAGCCGCCAGCCTGCTTCGCTGCCGTGTATGCGCGCTTCCGCGTTGACCTTGGAGCCGAGCCGGAGGTCTTTCGTCAGAAACTGCCAAAAGGGCGCAGTCCGGGCCAATCGCAAGACACCATGGCCAAGCAATACCGCAGACAGACGTGGGCGGGATTGGCCTGCCGGCGATTCTGGAACCTGAAATGATCGCACAGACAAGCCATACCTTGCGGGCGAACGACATTCGGCAAAACTATATCGATGCCGGCGACGGCCCGCCAGTGGTGCTCCTGCACGGCTTTCCCGAAACGAATTTCGCCTGGCGGTTCCAGATTCCCGTTCTTGGCGAGCTCCATCGCGTGATCGCACCGGATCTTCGGGGCTATGGCGAGACCGACAAGCCGGCTGCCGGATATGACAAGCGGACCATGGCCCGCGATCTCGCGGCGCTGCTCGACAAGCTCGGCATCGGGAAAATCGCGCTGGTTGGCCATGATCGGGGGGCGCGGGTGGCAACGCGGTTTGCCAAGGACTATCCCGAGCGGGTCGACCGTCTCGTGGTGATGGACAATGTGCCGACCCGCATCGTTGCGCGCGAGATCAACGCCGAAATTGCCAAGGCCTATTGGTTCTTTCTGTTCCACCTCATTCCGGACCTTCCGGAAACGCTGATCGCCGGCAAGGAAGAACAGTGGCTCCGCTGGTTCTTTTCGGACTGGGCCTATGACCCCTCGGCAATCTCGGGCGATGCCTTCGACACCTACGTGCGTGCCTACCGCGCGCCGGGCGCCGTGCGCGGCGCCATGGCGGACTATCGGGCCAACGCCGAGGACGTCGCTCAGGATCTTGTCGACGCCGACGTCAAGATCGCCTGTCCCACGCTTGCGCTATGGGGCGCGGATTTCGGGGCGGTCGGCAAGATGTTCGACATGCCGAAAGTCTGGGCGGAGATGGCCGACAATCTCCGCGCGGTGCCGATCGAGCGCTGCGGCCATCTGCCGCACGAGGAGCGGCCGGAAGCGGTGAACGCGCTCCTCCTTGAATTTCTCCAGGGCTGGCAAGGCTGAGCCATGGCCAGGATCGATCCCGCGCCGTCCGCCGTCTCTCCGCCAACAGCTTCGGCAACGGACTTGATCGCCGAACTCGGAGCGATCGTCGGAAACCGGTATGTCCTGACCAGCGAGCGGGAGACCCGGCGTTACCGCACCGGCTTCCGCTTCGGCGGCGGCAAGGCGCTTGCCGTGGTTCGGCCCGGTAGCCTTGTGGAGCTCTGGCGCGCGGTGAATGCCTGCGCGCGAGCACGCACGATCATGATCGTCCAGGCAGCGAATACCGGCCTGACCGGCGGCTCGACGCCGGACGGCGACCGCTATGACCGCGATGTCGTCATCATCAGCACGACGCGGATCGACGGCATCCAGCTCGTCCGCGACGGCAAGCAGGTCATTTGCCTTCCAGGTTCGCGCCTGTTCGAGCTCGAGGACATCGTGGCAGGGATCGGCCGCGAACCGCATTCGCGGATCGGCTCGTCCTGCATCGGCGCGTCCGTGCTCGGCGGCATCTGTAACAACTCCGGCGGCGCGCTGATCCATCGTGGCCCCGCCTATACGCAGATGGCGCTCTACGCCCGGATCGAAGCGGACGGATCGGTGCGACTGGTCAATCACCTCGGCGTGAGCCTTGGCGTCGAACCCGAGGCCATGCTGGCACGGCTGGATGCCGGCGAGATTGCGGAGAGCGATATCATCGACGACGCGACCCGCGTCTGCTCCGATCGGCATTACCAGGACCATATCCGTGAAGTGGATGCGGACACCCCGGCGCGCTTCAACAACGATCCCCGGCACCATTTCGAAGCGTCGGGCAGCGGAGGCCACGTGGTCGTGTTCGCGGTGCGGCTCGATACCTTTCCCAAGGAAGAGGCCATCGCCGATTTCTATATCGGCACCAACGATCCCGCGGAGCTGACGGCGATCCGGCGCGTGATCCTGAAGAGCTTCACCTCGCTTCCGATCCAGGGGGAGTATATCCATCGCTCGGCGTTCAGGCTGACCGCATCGTATGGAAAGGATACGTTCCTTGCGATCCGGTATCTCGGCGCCAAATACCTTCCGGGCCTGTTCGCGCTGAAGGCGCGGTTCGACGCGTTCTGCGCCAGACTGCCCTGGGCGCCCCATGATCTCTCCGACCGGATCATGCAGACGGTCGCGACGCTTTTCCCACAGCATCTTCCGGAGCGGATGCGCGATTTCGACAACCGGTTCGAGCATCACCTCATCCTGAAAATGGGCGGCCGCGGTATCGAGGAAGCCCGCACCCTGCTCGCCCAGGCGTTCCCCACCCGCCAAGGCGACTATTTCGAATGCACGAAGGACGAGGGCGATCGCGCCTTCCTGCATCGTTTCGCGGTGGCCGGCGCCTCCATCCGGTATCGCGCGCTCCATCGGGACACGATCGCCGATATCGTCGCGCTTGATGTCGCGTTGCGCAGGAACGATGACGAATGGGACGAACACCTCCCTGCCGAACTCGCGAAGCAGATCGTGGGGGTGAGCTATTGCGGGCATTTCTTCTGCCACGTCTTCCACCGCGACTATCTGGTGAAGCAGGGGCACGATCCGGTGGCGTTCGAACAGGCGATGCTGGCGTTGCTCGATGCACGCGGTGCGGAATATCCCGCCGAGCACAATGTCGGGCACCTCTATCCCGCAAAAGCGGCACTCGCGCGGCATTACCGGGAGCTTGATCCGACAAACAGCCTGAATCCCGGCACGGGCCATCTCTCGCGCAACGCAGATTGGGCCTGACGCAGCCCGTCCAGCCGCGACCCAAACCTCAGAATAACGCAAAAATGCGCGGGATAGGACAATATGAAGGCCGCGACCGCCGTTAGGTTCCGGGGACATCTCAATCAGGAGTGACTCCACGATGACCGCATCCCGCACGCAAGAGCCAACCGTTGTCCTCGTGCATGGCGCATGGGCCGATGGTTCCAGCTGGCAGCGCGTGATTCCGATCTTGCTCGACAAGGGGCTGTCGGTTGTTGCGGTGCAGAACCCGACCAGTTCGCTATCCGATGACGTCGCTGCCACGGCGCTCGCACTCAATGCGATTTCGGGACCGGTCGTGCTTGTCGGCCACAGCTGGGGCGGTGCGGTAATCACGCAGGCCGGCACCGATCCGAAGGTGAAGGCGCTCGTATTTGTGGCGGCCTTTGCCCCGGCGGCGGGCGAAACCGTTGGCGAACTGGTCGGAAAGTACCCGAATCCACCCGCGCTTGCCAAAATCACCGATGACGGAAACGGAAACCTGAAGCTCAGCGCAGCCGGATGGATCGAGGACGTAGGCCACGACCTCCCCGAGAACGAGGCGCGTGTACTGGCAGTGCTCCAGCCCCCGCTGCCGGCCGCCACGTTCGGCGAGAAGGTCACGCAGGCAGCGTGGGAGACGCGGCCGAACTGGTACATCGTATCCGCCGACGATCGCGTGGTCAGCGTTGATCTGCAACGCGAATTTGCTGACCGGATGAAAGCGGTCACGTCTGAATTGCGGGCCGGCCACCTTTCCATCCTGTCGCAACCCCAGGCGGTTGCCGATGTGATCCTCCAAGCTGTCGAGCAAAGCTAGGCACAAGGCACGGGAGCGAACCAGGCGATCTGCCGTTCGCTCCCGTGAAAACTCAGGCGCGCCTGGCGCGGTTGTGCAGTTGCAGAACGGAGGCAGCCGCCGCCAGCGCGATGCCAAGCGCGCAAACGGCCGGCCAGCCATCGGTGGTCCAGGCCACCGTCGCTGCCGCAGCGCCGCCGGCGCCGCCGAGGAACATCAGGCCCATGAAAATGGTGTTGAGGCGGGCACGCGCTTCGGGGCGCAATGCGAAGACGATATGCTGGTTGGATACGAGGACGCTCTGCACCGCGAAATCCAGCAGGATACAGCCGACCACAAGCCCCATGACCGATGTCCACAGACCGAAAATCGTCCAGGCGGCGACCGTCAGCAGCGTGCCGGCAAGGATCACCTTGCGGGGGCCACGCTTGTCCGCAAAGCGACCGGCAATCGGCGCTGCCAGGATACCCACCGCGCCCACGATCCCGAACAGCCCCGCGACATCGGCTCCGAGACCGAAGCGCGGCTCTTGCAGCCGCAGCGCGAGGATCGACCAAAACGCAGTGAACGCGGCGAAGAGCAGACCCTGCGTGACGGCGGCAAGACGCAGTTCTCCAAATTCGCGCCACAGGTGGATCAACGAAGCGATAAGGCTGCCATAGGTATGGTCGGTATCGGGATGGCTGCGCGGCAGCGCGAAGGCCATTAGGCCACCGGCGCCCAGCGCGAGCGGAATGCCTAACCAGAACATCTCGCGCCAGCCGGCATGGGCGCCGACAAAGCCGGACAATGTGCGGCTGAGAAGAATGCCGCAAAGCACGCCGGACATAACCAGACCAACCGTGGCGCCACGCTTTTCCGGCGCGGACAGGTGTGCGGCGAACGGAACGATCTGCTGGGCCACCGTCGAGGCTACACCGAGCACGAGCGATGCGAGCAGAAGCAGCGGAGCCGAAGGCGCCATCGCCGCGCCGGCGAGGGCAAGGCCGAGCACGATGAACTGGATCACGATCAGGCGTCGGCGTTCCACGAGATCGCCCAACGGAACCAAGGCAAAAAGACCGAAGGCGTAGCCAAGCTGGGTCGCTGTCGGGACGAGACCCACCAGCCCCCCGCTAAAGTTCTTCTCCATGATCCCGAGCATCGGCTGGTTGTAGTAGATGTTGGCGACGGCCAGACCGGCCGCGATCGCCATGGCGAACGTCAGCCCCCGTCCGATTGACGCCGGCGCGGCGTCGGCCGTTCTCTGCATAACGGTGCCGCCCATACAAAATCCTCATGAAAGCGTGCGCAGCGACGGCAGGTTGGATAAATCTGCGCCAACTGGACGATTGACTTGCGGCCGATATAGAGTTGCAGCATTTCTCGTTGTAGTGTTTCGTTCGGTTAAGCCAGCATAACGGAAAATGTGGTAATGGAATTGTCTGACCTGGCGGTGTTCGTCGAGGCGGTGCGGGCTGGCAGCCTGGCCGCCGCCGGCCGCCGGCTGGGCATCAATGCGATGGCCGCTTCGCGCCGGCTCGCCGCGCTCGAGACCGAACTGGGCATTCGCCTGGTCCACAGGACAACCCGATCGCTTTCGCCAACCGCAGAAGGGGAGACGTTCCTCCCGCATGCGCAGGCGATGCTGGATGAGCAGGCAAGCGCCCTCGCGGCGTTACGACCGAGCGCGTCGGGTGTCTCGGGCCAACTCCGGGTAACGGTTTCCGCCGCCTTCGGCCGCAAGGTTGTTTCCCCGATGATTGCTCCCTTCATGCGCGACAACCCCGAACTGCAGGTTGACCTGCTTCTGACGGACGATCAGGTCGATATCGTGGCGCAGGGCATCGATGTGGCGATCCGGATCGCCAAGCTCCGGGACAATCACCTCGTTGCACGCCGCCTCGCGGATAATCCGCGCCGGCTTGTCGCCTCGCCCGCCTATCTGCGTGCCGCGGGGACACCCGGCGTGCTGGCTGCCCTGCCCGACCATGCGTGTCTGCCGGCATCGGGCACTTCGCACTGGAACTTCAACCGCAACGGAAAGACGGTGCGCCAAAGGGTGACAGGCAGATTTACGGCAAGCTCGGTCGAGGCGCTGCATCAGGCTTGCCTGGGTGGCCTGGGCATCGCCAATCTTTCGGCCTGGGACGTGGAGGACGATCTGGGCAGCGGTCGTCTCCGGGAAATCCGGCTTGCGGATGCTGAGCCGGAACCCCTCGCGATATGGGCGGTCTATCCCACAGCACGCATGGTACCCGCCAAGGTTCGGGCGTTCGTGGACGCGCTCGAGCACATCCTGCGCCGTTCGCCTCATCAGGCTGCCGATGACCAGAATGCCTAACCGTTGTCTCCCGAGCGACTGTGGGATGCGCAAACCACGGATAACGCCAGAGCAAGGTCCGGCGAATTTCGGCGCGGCCTAAAGCTCGATGATGCCGCGGCGCGCGGCGATGGTGACGGCATGGGTGCGATCGGCGGCACCAAGCTTGGAATAGATAACCTTCATGTATCCCTTGATCGTGTCCTCCGAGAGCCCCAGGCGCACCGCGATCTGGCGATTGGAGTTTCCTGCGGCGGCGAGAGTGAGCACCTCTGCCTCCCGCCTCGAAAGCATATCCTCGGTTACATGGAGCGCTATGCCGGTCGCCACCTCGGAGGAGAGATACTTGCCGCCAGCATGAACGCTTCTGATCGTATCCATCAGTTCCTTGCGCATGCTGCTTTTCAACAGATAGCCTGCCGCGCCGGCACGAAGGGCGCGCATGGCCTGGGCGTCTCCGGCATACGTGGTCAGGACGACGATCCGCGATGAAGGATGGCTCTTTCTCAGCGCCTCGATAGCGGCGACGCCGCCCATGCCCGGCATCTGAAGATCCATGAGCACGATATCCGGCCGGTGCGCTTCATAAAGAGCAAGCGCCTGCTCGCCGGTTTCGGCCTCGGCGACCATATCGAGATCGGCCTGCGTTGCGATAACCGCGCAAACGCCCTCCCGCAGCAGCGGATGGTCGTCGACGATCATTATGCGTATTTTGTCGGACTTGACCATTCCCGTGCGCTTTCCGTGTCTTCGATTCGGCGAGGCTCGCCCTACTGTCCCAGATCGATGGCGGCGCTATACGAAACTATCGAAGCCGTGCTCGCCTGCGCCTTGCCGGTTGCCAAGGATACCGATCAGGCGCCGAAGCCGGGGCTGGTCATATACGCTGCTTTAGAAATGGTCACGCCGGACGTAAAGGGTGGTGCCGATGACAGAGCTGGGCCATCGCGGTTGCTTCCCCGCTCACGATCTTTCACCGCTACTTCGGGAGGAGCCATCCCGCAGGCCCCGTTTCCGGAACCAGTCCCACCGCGTTTGATAAGCGACCCGTGCGGGCACGCGGAGGTGGACCTGGGTTCCGTTTGTTCCATTGGGCGTGAACCACAGCTTTCCGCCGATGCGGCCTGCCCGCTCCCACATGCCCTGCAAGCCGTAGTGGCCCCGACGCCCGCCCGACGCGAGGATGGCGGGAGCGATGCCGACGCCATTGTCACGGACGAAAACGTCAAGCGCGAGCATGCGGTACCGCAGTTCGACGGCGATATGGCCGGCCTTTGCATGCTGCTCGGCATTGGCGATCGCCTCGCCGACAATCGCGAGGATTTCATCGGCTACGGGTGCGCATACGGGGCGTCGATAGCCAATGATGTGCAGGTCGGCGCGATCTTCGGCCAGCGACGCCATGCGGCTTTCGAGACTACCCGGATCCGATGCCCGCAAATCGAGAACCCGTTCGCGACTTGCTATCATGAGGTCATCGCCGCGCTCCAGCGCCCGCTCCAGCATGCCGCGCGCAGCCGTGTCTGACGGTGTGATCTCCGCCACTGCCTGGAAGCGCATCATGAGACCTTGCAGCCCTTGCAGCAGTGTGTCGTGAAGCTCCCGCGCGATGCGCTCCCGTTCCTCTACCTGCACCTCGACGCGGCGCCGGGTCCGGTCTGCGGCGGCGCGCGACCGCCAGCGCACGAGCACGATCACGAACAGGAACAACGCCGTCACCAACAGCGCCCGAAACCACCATGTCTGATAGAAATAAGGCTGGATGTAGAAGTCGAGTGCCGCCCCTTGCTCGTTCCACACGCCATCGCCGTTCGCCGCGATCACCTGGAAGCGGTATGAGCCCGGAGCGAGATTGCCGTAATTGGCCTGCCGCCGCTCACCGGCATCAACCCATTCCTGGTCGAAGCCGACAAGGCGATAGCGGAACTTGTTTGCCGCTGGATCGGTGAAGCTCAGGGCGGTGTAATCGATCGTAATACGATCGGTTCCCGGGGGAAGAGACTGCCGCGTGCCATCGGCACTGTTGTCCAGCGCGATGACATGATCGTCCGCGACCATGTTCCGAATGACCACGGGCGGCGGGATCGAATTGTGAACGAGCTTGCGTGGATCGATCCAGGCCAGACCGCGGTTCGTCGCCAGCCACAACAGGCCATCGCGATCCTCGACAATATCGTTCATGTCGTACCAGTTGGACCGCGCGCGCAATCCCTGGTCGCGGCCATAGACGAAGGCCGTAAGACGTTGGGCCGGGTTGAGAAAGGCGGCGTCGAGATCGGCGGAACGCACTTTTGCGATGCCTTGGCCGGTAATCAACCAGGTCGATCCATCGGCGCGTGGCAGGATGCCGGTGACGTTGGCCAGAAAGGGATGCGCCCGATCGTCGATCGTGGCGAACCGGGCGCCGTCATATCGGGCAAGGCCATGCTCCCCCCCGATCAGCAGCCCGCCGGGGATCGGCACGACGGTCTTGATGAAACCGACCGGGATGCCTCGCCCCTGCCAGATTTTCGATATGCGCCCCTGCCGGCGGACCGTGAGCGCGCTCAACGCCTGATAGGACAGGATATCGCTCCCTCCCAGATTCCGCATGAGCATCGCATGACCGAGCGCTTCCGCGCTGTCCGCGACCTCGCTGACCTTTCCCGCATGCAATCGATACGTCCCGTAGGCCGAGATGAGCCAGTCGCCATTGCCTTCGGATACGCAGGCCGTGGGCGTCGCTCCCTCCGGCGCGAAGAGCGTTCTGGATATGCCACGCCGCGAAATCAGCATCAGGCCTTTCGAACTGACGACAAGAACATTGCCTTCATGGTCGCTGCATATGTTGAAGATGATGCCCCAATTGGGTGCCACCATTTCTGTGCGGATCGGATTTCCGTGGATGCGATACAGCCCTTTGGGTGTGCCGAACAGAAAGGTGCCTTCGCGGCCAATCGGGACAAATCCGGTATTCGTCGTCGGGAAGCTGGACACGAGGTGGACGTCGATTGCTGAAAACCGGTCAAGGCCGTTCGGACTGCCGACCCAGACGTTGCCTTCGCGATCCTGAAAGGGAGCCAGCGACAGTGGACCGAGCACGTCCGGGAGAACTTGCACGGTCAGCCTCGATGTGTCTCCGCGCTCCAGGCGTTGCAACGTTTCGGGCAGCAACCGGATGATTCCCCGGTCCTGCCCCGTCACCCAGAGCCGGCCATCACGGTCGAACAGCAGTCTGCGCCCGATGTACCCCGTCGTTCCGGGGGTGAGCCTCATGGTGCCCCCCCAGCCGTCAAGACGCCGCAGGCTATCGTTGTCGATGATCCAGACGTTTCCGGACCTGTCCTTGCCCAAACCGACGGAGTCGCCTCCGCGCGCGTTCAGCCGGACAAAGCGGCCCGAAGCGGGGTCAAAGCGATGGATCGAGTCGCTCAGCGCGATGACGATAGCGCCATCGCGGTCGGCAATCATATCCTGGGTGTGCTCGTCGGGAAGATCCACGCCCGAGGTGAAGACGCGCCACTTGCCCGACTTGTAGTATCGCAGGCGCTGGCTGTTCGAACTTTCGGAGGCGACCCAGATCGCCCCGTCCGAACTTTGCGCGATCGCGACCACCGAGCCCCGCGGCGTTCCTTCATTGCGCCCCTGCAGCCTGCCATGCCGATAGACCGCCACGCCGCCGTAGTCGTAGCCGACCCACAGGTCGCCGTTGCGGGCCGTCAGCAGGGCCGTAATCTGCAACGATCGCGCGGGATCGCCTTCCTGTGCTTCGATATGCTCGAACCGGACGCCGTCGAAACGGTACAGGCCGGTTGCCGTGCCCAGCCAGATGAAGCCGTCAGGCGTTTGCGCGATGGCAACGATATTGGCCGGAGCGCCTTCGGCGATCGACCATTTCACATGCCGCATCTCGGTGGTCGGCAGGGTAAAATCGAGGGCCTGTCCGGCGCGGGGGGCGACGATCATCATCCCGAACAGCAAGGCCAAGAAGGCCAGCCGATAACGGTTTGCAAGCAGATCAAAAACCGGGCGCAAAGAGATCATCGGCGACAATATCCCGCTCCCCTGCCAATCACCAACTCTATCTTGCCGCGAACGACAATGGGCAGGCAACGAACACGAATTGGTCCGCGCGGCGGTCGGGACGCGGCGATCAACGAGGTGGGCTCATCGCTGCCTGGCAGCCTGATTTCCAAGCCCAAGGATCGCAGGATTGAGCGCCGAAGCCAGCAACAGGCCAATCCCGATGCCGACGGTCAACACGAAGGCGGAGATCAGCGCCGCGGCGCTGGCCGCCAGCAAGGCAGCGGGAGCGGCCGACCCTGCAAACATGATATCCAGTGCGCCGATCAGCCCGCGAAAGGCGTAGGAGCCCGGCACCATTGCTACAACGCTGGGAAAGACCAGCGCCGTAGAGGGGGCGCCAAGCCGACGACCGAGCAGCCGCGCGAGGACACCGGCAAGAGTGGCGCCAGCCAGGGTCGCGATGGCGATATCGGTGCCCAGCATCATCAGCGCCGTGCGCAATCCATGGGCAAGAGCGCCGGTCAGCATAATCGTCGGGACCGCCCGGCGCGGCGCGGCGAACAGGATTGAGAAGCCGAAGGCGGCGATGCTGGAGAACAGCAGGTCCCATGCCAGGTCAAGGTTCGGCGTATGCAACGTGACCGGGAGATGCACGCCCACCGCCAGACTCGTGGTGACCAGCCCCGCGGCTATCGCGATAACGGTGATGGCGCCATTGGCGATCCGGGCCAGTCCTATCTCGGCGTGCCCCTGCATCAGATCGCGCACGCCATTAATGAGGGGGACGCCAGGCACCAGAATCATGCCTGCCGCAACCAGAGCGAGCGTAGGGTCCGCGCCACTCGGGCGCAACGCGAGCACGGCTGTCATACCACTGATGGTCGCTGTGATCCCCGCTGCGGCGGCCGGCCCGACACGTAGCCGGGGTAATACGCGCCGCAGCACAGTGCTGACTGCACCGGCAAGGAAAGCCGCGCCGACGACCGGCAAGGTGGCGCTGAATAGGCGGGCGAGCGCCGCCGCCGTGCCTGCCACCGCCAGTATAGTCAGCGACGCCGGATAAGCGGGCCGGGCTTTGGCGATCGCGGTGAGGCGGGTATCGGCTGCTTCCAGTTCCAGCGTGCCCGCTGCAATCGCGGTCGCGACGTCCTCCAGCGCGACGAGGCGACCGGCGTCAATCCCCATCGTGCCCAATGCGTGGCCGATCCGGGTACGATAGACTTGATCGTTTCCCAACATCAGCAGCAAGCGTTCGCTGCCGAGAAATAGCTGGGCCGCAAAATCCAGCCGTTCGGCAAGCGCCTCGACGCGCCGGCGGACATGCTCGCTGTCCGCTCCTGCTTCCAGCAGCAGGCGCGCGAGGAGCAACAACACGTGGGCGGCAGCATCGAGGCGGTTTGCGTCAGACATCGCCATCCAGGCCAGTCCACATGCGGATGCGGCATATCATTGGCGCGTCTCCTTCAGGCGCCGGCCAGGCCGTGGCCGACCATGTCGAGCGGGCAGATGGTCTTGTCGAAAAGCGCCGAGTCCACCTTGCCGGAAGCGAGCGCGGCTTCGCGCAGCGTGGTACCGTCGGCGATCGCCTTTTCGGCGATATGCGCGGCGTTCTGGTATCCGATCACCGGCGACAGCGCGGTGACCAGCATCACGCTGCCCTCGACATAGGACTGGATCTTGTCGCGCAGGATTTCGGTCCCCTCGACCGAGAACTCCCGGAACCGGTCGCAGCCATCGGCGAGGATGCGGATCGAATGCAGCACGTTATTGATGATCACCGGGCGCATCGCGTTGAGCTCGAAATTGCCCTGGCTACCGGCAAAGGCGACGGCGCTGTCATTGCCGAGCACCTGGATGGCTATCATGACCATCGCCTCGCACTGGGTAGGGTTGACCTTGCCCGGCATGATCGACGAGCCGGGCTCGTTGTCGGGCAGCTTCAGTTCGCCCAAGCCGCAGCGTGGACCGGAGGCGAGCCAGCGCATGTCGTTGGCGATCTTCATCAGCGCGACGGCCAGGCCGCGCAGCCCGGCGGAGGCCCTCACCATCGCGTCAAGCGAGCCCTGCGCGGTGAACTTGTTGGGCGCCGTTATGAACGGCTTTCCCGTAAGCGCGGCGATCGTCACCGCGACGTCCTGGGAGAAGCCGGCCGGCGCGTTGAGCCCGGTGCCAACCGCCGTGCCGCCCACCGCCAGTTCGTAAAGCGCGCCGCGGCTTTCCTCGATCGCGGCGATGCAGGCACGGATCTGCCCCGCCCAGCCGTGCCATTCCTGGCCGACTGACAGCGGCACCGCGTCTTCCAGATGGGTGCGGCCGATCTTGACCACATCCATCCAGCCATCGGCCTTGCGCTCGATCGCCTCGGCCAGCCGGGTGACGGCGGGCAGCAGTTCGGCGTCGATCGCGAGGACGGTCGCGATGTGCATCGCGGTGGGGAAGGTGTCGTTGGACGACTGGCCCATATTGACGTCGTCGTTTGGCCCAACCGGATGCTGGCTGCCGAGCGTGCCGCCGAGCAGCTGGATTGCCCGGTTCGACAGCACCTCGTTGACGTTCATGTTCGACTGGGTGCCGGAACCGGTCTGCCACACGTAAAGCGGGAAATGCTCGTCGAGCTTGCCGGCGATCGCCTCGTCCGCGGCCTGTACGATCGCGTCGCGTTTCCAGTCAGGCAGACGGCCGGCGGCTGAATTCACCAGCGCGCAGGCTTTTTTTACATAGCCGTAGGCGTGGTATACGTCCTTGGGCATGCGGTCGCCGCCAATGTTGAAGTGGTGAAGAGAACGTTCTGTCTGCGCACCCCAATAGCGATCGGCAGCGACGCTGACCGTGCCCATGCTGTCGAATTCCTCGCGCATACCGCTGGCGTTGATGCCAATCGCAATCGCCTGGACGGTTGGTATCTCGGTCAATGCAACGCTCCCTTCTTGGCGGCGAAATGCGTGAGTGAGGGTTCTGCGCCAGGCTCGCGATCTCCGTCATGGGATCCGCCCGTGAGCCCAGACTGCCCGCAAACGATCGAGCCACCAAGCTATCGGCGTCCCCCTCGATCCATCTTGTCGAATTGCGCTGATTTTTGGACGGGTAGTCCTCGCTGCAAAGCCCGTCCGCGTGGTCTTGGGACTTGTTGCAAAGGCGTAGTCAGCCGATCACACTCCGCAACTAATGGATAAATGATCCCATTGGCATCCATCCTGTGCAAGCCCGACGGCCGGGACCGCGGCTATCCATGGGGTCGCTTCGCCGCTGGATAATCGAGTTGTCGCAGGCGCTTGCCGAATAGCCTGAGGCTGGCGCATCAATCCCGGTAGGTTACGGAGAATACCGTCATGTCCAAACAGACGATCGCAGATCTGGTCGCCGCCACGCTCGCCGATGCCGGCGTCGAGAGAATTTGGGGGGTCACGGGAGACAGCCTCAACGGGTTGAACGAAAGCCTTCGACGGCTGGGCACGATCCAATGGATGATGACGCGCCACGAGGAGGTGGCAGCCTTCGCCGCGGGCGCCGAAGCCGGCCTTACCGGCAAGCTGAGCGTTTGTGCAGGGTCGTGCGGGCCAGGCAATCTCCACCTCATCAACGGGCTGTTCGACTGCCATCGCAACCATGTGCCCGTGCTGGCGATCGCGGCGCATATCCCGTCGTCGGAGATCGGCCTGGGCTATTTTCAGGAAACGCATCCGCAAGAGCTGTTCCGCGAGTGCAGCCACTTCGTGGAGCTCGTCAGCAACCCCAAGCAAATGCCGGAGGTGCTGCACCGCGCCATGCGGGCCGCGATCGGAAAGCAAGGCGTCGCTGTCGTGGTGATCCCGGGCGACATCGCGCTCGCGGAGGCACCCGCCGAGGCCGCTACCGTCTTCCCGGCGCTACGGCCGCCACGGCTGCTTCCGCATCCGTCGGATATCGACCAGGTCGTCGCGCTGCTCGACGGATCGCGAGCAACCGCGCTGCTGTGCGGCAGCGGCTGCGCCGGCGCTCATGACGAAGTCGTCGCGCTGGCAGACAGGCTCGGTGCCCCGGTCGTTCACGCGCTGCGCGGCAAGGAGCATGTCGAATGGGACAACCCTTTCGATGTCGGCATGACCGGCCTGATCGGCTTTTCGTCAGGCTATCACGTCATGGAAAACTGCGACACGCTGCTCATGCTCGGCACCGATTTTCCCTATCGCAATTTCTATCCCGGAAGCGCCAGGATCATCCAGATCGACCGCGACCCCTCGCAACTGGGCAAGCGGGCTCCCCTTGCCTTGGGGATCGTCGGTGATGTCGGTGAAACGATCCGCCAGTTGTTGCCGCGGTTGGAGCGTCGTGAAGATAGAACGTTCCTGACCCGATCGCTGGAACACTATGCCAGCGCTCGCAAGGGACTGGATAGCCTCGCCACCCCTGACAAGCCCGGCCGACCGGTCCACCCGCAATACATCGCCAAGCTGGTCAGCGACCTCGCGGCGGACGACGCGATCATCACAGCCGACGTCGGGACGCCCACCGTGTGGGCCGCGCGGTATCTCAAGATGACGGGTAAGCGGCGCCTGCTTTTTTCGGGCAATCACGGCTCAATGGCCAACGCCCTGCCCCAGGCGATGGGAGCGCAGGCCGCCTTCCCCGATCGGCAGGTCATTTCTCTCTCGGGAGACGGCGGGTTCGCCATGTCGATGGGCGATTTTCTGAGCCTCGCGCAACTGGGCCTGCCCGTGAAGGTCATCCTGTTCGACAACAGCCTGCTGGGCTTTGTCGCGATGGAACAAAAAGCGGGCGGGTTCCTGGACGTAAACGTACACCTGCAAAACCCGGACTTTGCCGCGATCGCCGAGGCGTGCGGCGTCCTGGGCCTCCGCGTCGAGGATTCCGACGCGCTCGAGCCTGCCCTGCGCCGTGCCCTGGCGCATGCCGGGCCGGCGTTGGTCGATGTGCGAACCGCTCCCCAGGAACTGGCGATGCCGCCCGCGATAAAACTCGAGCAGGCAAAGGGCTTCAGCCTTTATATGCTCAAAGCCATCATCAGCGGTCGCGGCGACGAGATCATCGAGCTTGCCCGGACCAATCTGCGCTAGTCGATGACAGGGCGACAGTATCAGGAGTCCGTTTCAGCCCCGAATCCCGCAGCGAGGATTTCCGCCCGGCAAGGCCCGAAGCCGATCGGCACGAAGCCGTCGGCCCGGGCTTTGCCGCCGAAGGCGATCTCGTCGCCGTCGATCAGGAACGAGCGCTCCTCGCCGCCCGGCAGCGTGATTGGCGCTTTGCCACCCCGCGTGATTTCCATGAGGCTGCCAAGGCCCGAGGGTTCGTCTGTCGACAGGGTGCCGGTGCCCAGCAGATCCCCTGGGTTGAGGTTGCAGCCGTTGACCGTGTGGTGGGCAACCATCTGGGCTGCGGTCCAATACATCGCGCGCGCATCGCTCAGGCTCAACCGATGAGGGCCAAGCCCCCGCTCACGCATCGCGCGTGAGCTGAGCGTCACTTCCAGCTCGATCGCAAAGGCTCCGTTTGCCTGGTCGTTCTCGTCCCAGAGGTAGGGAAGCGGGCAAGGATCGCCTTCGCGGCGCGCGGCCTGGGCAACGCGAAAGGGCGCGAGCGCCTCCATGGTCACGATCCACGGCGAAATGGTGGTCTGAAAGTTCTTCGAGAGAAACGGACCGAGCGGCTGGTATTCCCACGCCTGGAAATCGCGGGCCGACCAATCGTTGAGGAGGCTGATGCCGGCGATATGCCGGTGCGCATCCCCGATTGCGACCGGCGCGGCGAGCCGATTGCCCGTGCCGATCCAGACCCCGAGTTCGAGTTCAAAATCCATCCTGGCCGTCGGCTCGAAAAGCGGCATGCCATCCTCAAGGGGGGCACGCTGCCCCACGGGCCGAACCACCGGTTGGCCCGACAGCCGGATCGACGATGCGCGGCCGTGATAACCGATCGGGATCCACTTATAGTTGGGAAGCAAGGGCGTGTCGGGGCGGAACAGCCTTCCGATATTCATGGCGTGGTGGATGCCGACATAGAAATCGGTGTAGTCGCCTATCCGCGCCGGCAGATGCAGGCGGCATTGGTCCGCTTCATGAAGATGCGCGCGCACCGCCGCTTCGTGGCGGGGATCGGACAGCAGCGTGGAAAGCGCCTGACGAAGCGTCCGCCGATGCTCGGCCGGCAGAGCGAGCAGATCATTGAGCGCCGGTGATGCAAGCGCCCCGTTCGGCATTGCCGGCAGAAGAGGGGCGATCGCGCGCAGGTCGACGATCGAATCGCCTATCGCGGCGCCCGGTCGCGGATCCTGGCCTTGGGGCGAGAAGATGCCGAATGGCAGGTTCTGGATCGGGAAGTCGGGGTGGCCCTGCGCGCTTTGCACCCAGCTCGCGCGTGCGGGATCGTGCGTTTCGTCGATCATCGTCGTCATGCGATCCGTGCCTTGGGAAAACCCGCCCAGACCCCGTCATAGTCAAGCTGCGCGCTGGTGGAGGCGTGCGCGGTCGGTCGATACGGCCAGCAGCTCTCGACCATGAAGGCCATGGTGCTTTCGATCTTGTGCGGCTTCAATTCAACTTCGCTTGCGCCTTTCCAGCTCGCCACGTCCGGACCGTGCCCTGTCATCAGATTGTGCAGGCTTATGCCACCAGGTGCGAAACCATCGGCCTTGGCGTCATACGCGCCGTGGATCAGCCCCATCGCTTCGGACATGACGTTGCGGTGGAACCAGGGCGGCCGGAACGTGTCCTCAGCCACCATCCAGCGCGGCGGAAAAATCACGAAATCGGCATTGGCGCGCCCTGGCACGTCCGACGGCGAAGTCAGTACGGTGAAGATCGACGGGTCCGGATGATCGAAGCTTACCGTCCCGATCGTGTTGAAGCGCGCAAGGTCGTAACGATACGGCGCCAGATTGCCGTGCCAGGCGACGACATCGAGCGGCGAGTGGTCGAGCCGGGTGACCCACAGGTTGCCCAGATATTTCTGGATGACCTCGACGGGCTCGTCGCTGTCTTCGAACCAGGCTTGTGGAGTCTCGAAATCGCGGGGGTTGGCGAGGCCGTTGGAACCGATAGGCCCAAGATCGGGCAAACGGAACAGGGCACCGTAATTCTCGGCAAGATAGCCCCTCGCCCGCCCATCGGGCAGGAGCACGCGGAAGCGCACGCCGCGCGGCACCAATGCGATTTGGCCGGGCGTCAGGTCGATCCGGCCGAGTTCGGTCAGAACCGTAAGCCGACCCATTTCGGGAATGATCAGCAGTTCGCCATCGGCATCGACAAAGACCCGATCATGCATGTCGCGATTGGCCGCGTAGATATGGAAGACGACGCCCTCGAGCTGCTCGGGCGCGCCGTTTCCGAGGATCGTCACAATGCCGTCGATGAAATCGGTAGGGCCTTCCGGAAGCGGCTGCGGACTCCAGCGCAGCCGGTTCGGCGCGAGCGGTTCTGCCGATGGCGCAGCCACGAACAGCGGCGCGCCGGCATAGGGCGCAAACGGGCGGTGATCGGCGCTCGGCCTCAGACGATAGAGCCAGGAGCGGCGGTTTTCGTTGCGGGGTGCGGTAAAGGCGGTGCCTGACAACTGCTCCGCATAGAGGCCGAAGGCAGGTCGCTGCGGTGAATTGCGTCCCTCGGGCAGCGCTCCGGCGACCGCCTCGGTCGAGACGTGGTTTCCGAAACCCGGAATATAGCCGGTGTTCGATTGCGCGCTCATAGCCTTCTCTCCTTCGCCCGACGAATCCGGCGATTTTCATCCGTTACTGTCTCTCTACAGAGTTGCGAATGATTGGCCTGATGAACAGCTCCGACGGCTTATCGATGAGTCCGACAATCGGTGACCGGTGGATTGCAAGCCGTCCTGCGACCCGCTCTTGTCCGTCCCAGAATATCGACAGGAGAGATTTGACGTGCCGATCAGGACACACGGGCACGGCCCTATCCGGGCCATTGCAATCCATGGCTGGTTCAACAACCATGCGGCGTTCGAGGCCTTGCTCCCGGCTCTCGATGCCGAGCGCTTCACCATCGCCCTTCCCGACGTGCGCGGCTATGGGGCCCGGCGCGGCTCGGACGGTCCCTACACTGTCGCGACAATGGCTGAAGACGCGATCGCGGCGGCGGATGCGCTCGGCTGGGAGCGCTTTTCAGTCATCGGCCATTCGATGGGCGGCAAGGCCGCGCTCCGCGTCGCGGTCGGCGCGCCGGGCCGTGTCGAGCGCATTGTCGGGATCACGCCGGTCTGGGCCGGCCCCGCCCCGTTCGATGCGGAAACGTTCGCCTTCTTCCGCGGGGCCGCCGACGATGTCGCCATCCGACAGGCGATCCTCGACATCACGACGGGCGAACAATTACCGCTGGCGTGGCTCAGGGAAAGCGCGGAGCGCTCGGTCGCTATCTGTGACCGCGATGCTTTCGCCGCCTATCTCGAATCCTGGGCGGGGGACGATTTTACCGCCCAGGCGACCGGGATCGAAGTGCCGGTGCTGGTAATCGGCGGCGCGCATGACCGTGGCGTCCCCGAAGACGTGATCCGTTCGACCTGGCTTGCTGCGCTCAAGCAGGCGCGGATTGTCGTGCTGCCCGGCGCTGGTCATTACCCGATGGACGAGTGCCCGCTCATTCTGGCGCGCGAGATCATCGGGTTTCTCGACACCGGTCAATCGCGCTGAAGGGAAGCAAGGGGAAATCCCCAGCGGCTTTTTCCGCGAACCGCCGGGGATATCGCTTCAGGCGACGGCGAAAGTCTGACGGCGATATTCGCTGGGAGACACCGCCATGTGCTGAGCGAAGAAACGGGTGAAATTGCTGTGCGCGCCAAAGCCCAGCTCGTCGGCCACCTCCACCAGCGAGCGTTCGCTGGTCGAGAGCCAGCGCATCGCCGCCGACATGCGGATATGATCGATATAGTGGCGCGGCGAGGCCCCGACGCAGCGGCGGAACTGCTCGAAGAAATGCGAGCGTGACAATCCCACCGTCCGCGCGATTTCGTCGATCCTCGGATTCTCGTGCGCATGTTCGTGGATGTAGAGAAGCGCCTTGCGGATGCGGAAGTCGATCGGACGTCCGCCCTTCGCAACGGTCGCGGCTTCCGGGGCGATGTAGGCCGCGACCACGGCATCGATCAGTTCCATCAGCGGCTGCTCACGGTCCTCCACGCTGTCGCATAGCCCCCGCGAGATGGCGCCGGCGAGCCGCTGGGCGGCGAGCTGGACGGCCGAGGTCATGCGCTCGAGGACATTGGGGAAGACAAGACCGCTGCGCAGGCCCTGGGCCTCGAGCATGCGGTCGATCCAGCCCTGCTCGATCACGAGGGACAGGATCATCGTGGGCTCGCCGTCGTTGGCAAGTTTCAGGTGCGGGACCCAGGGATTGAACAGGATGACGCTGGACCGGTCGAGCGGGAGATCGGTGGTGCCGGTGCGAAAGGTGGTCTCGGCCCCATCGAGCATGAAAAGCATGTTGAACTGCTGATGAGCATGCTCGACGAGCGCGCGATCGGTAACGTTGACCGTTGCGCGACCGAAATCTCCGGTGACGATCCAGATCGGCGTCTCCTGATGCATAGCCACAATCCTCTCGTATCTTTTTTCAGGGGTTCCCGCCGTGCCATCTCATCCGTGACGCGGTTGGTCGGGAAAGGTCGGCGTCAGGCCGGCATCTCGGCGTGGCGGTGGCGCAAACCGTCGATGGACAAGCGCCCGCCGCCTACGACAAGCACATGGAAGAGGCCGCCCAGGATCGCCAGGTTCTTCATGAAATTGGTGAGTTCCTCCCGATCGCCGAAATCGTTGTGAAACGCGAGCGCGGTCGCGAGCGTGAAGAGCGCAAGGAGCATCGCCATGGTGCGCGTTCGATAACCAAGCAGGAACAAGGCTCCGACGCCCAGTTCGCAGGCAATCGAGAGGGCGAAGCCAAGCGTCGGAAATGGCAGGCTGTGGCCGATCATGTCGATCACCGCGCCCGGGTGACCGAGCTTGCGATACCCGCTCCACAGGAACAGGGCGGCGATGAGTGCGCGCCCGGCAGGGAGCGTCAGGTCTTTCAGGTCACGCATGGGATGCCTCATGAAACATGGGTGAGAATGGTCTTGGTCTGGAGGCATTGCTCCACGGCGTCGGGGCCAAGATCGCGGCCGAAACCCGACCCCTTATACCCGCCCTCGGGCAGCCCCGGATACGGGAAGCCACCGGCGTTGACCGTGACCTTGCCGCACTGCAGCGCGGAAGAGACGCGGTGGACGCGATCGATGTCGCGGCTCCACAGGCTCGCGGCGAGACCGAACTCGGTGCCATTGGCGGCGGTCACCAATTCCTCCTCGTCGCAGAAGCGGTAGATGCCGAGCACGGGTCCGAAAATCTCCTCCTGGGTAATCGGATCGTCATGCGCCGCGCCGGTCACGAGCGTGGGCGCGACATAGAAGCCCGACGCGGCGGCATAGTCGGCTGCCGCATCGACGCCGAGCCCGCCGCCGCGCGCCGCATCGAGATAGGCAGCGACGCGATCGCGCTGGCGGGCGCTCACCAGCGGCCCCATGAAGACGCCTTCCTGCATTCCGGCACCGACCGGGATTGCCCGGATATGGGCCTGTAACCGCTCGACCACTTCGTCATGGATCCTGTCCTCGACATAAAGCCTGGAGCCGGCGACGCAGACCTGACCTGAATTGAGGAAGATCGCGTTGGCGGCGCCAACGATCGCGCGGTCGAGATCGGCATCGCCGAACAGGATGGTCGGCGACTTGCCGCCAAGCTCGAGCGTCAGCTTCTTGAGCGATCCGCCCGCTTCACGCGCAATGGCGCGGCCTGTGGCGGTCGAGCCGGTGAAGGATATCTTGTCGATGCCTGAATGCCGCACCAGCGCGTCGCCGGCCTCGCTGCCAAGGCCGGTCACGACATTGACGACGCCTGCGGGAAAACCCGCTTCCTCGATCAGGTCGGCCAGCGCGAGCGCGGAGAGCGAGGCTTCCTCGGACGGTTTGAGAACGACGGTGCAGCCCGCCGCGAGCGCCGGCGCCAACTTCCACGCCGCCATCATCAGTGGCACGTTCCATGGTACGATCGCGGCGACCACGCCCACCGGCTCGCGCCGGGTCAGCCCCTCGAAGCGGCCCATGCCCGGCGGAGCCGAAACCTCCAGCGTGCGTCCGGCAAGCTTGGTCGGCCAGCCCGCATAGTAACGGAATACGTCGACGCTGCCGCCGACATTCACGCCCCGCGCAAGCCAGAGCGGCATGCCGTTGTCGATGCAATCGAGCAGCGCCAGATCTTCGGCCCGTGCCTCGATCAGCGCCGCCAGGCGATGCAGCAGCGCCTCGCGCGCGACCGGCCCGGCATCGCGCCAGGCCGGTGCGGCCAGCGCGGCGCGGGCTGCCCGCACCGCCGCATCGATCTCCGCGTCCCCTCCCCGCGCGATGTTTGCGACAGGGCGGGCGCCCGATGGCTCGATCACCGGCAGACCGGCGCCGCCGGCATGCCAGGCGCCATCAACGAAGTGCGCGGGCGTCCGATCGAGCCAGCGGCGGACCCCCGACGGCAATTGCGACAGGTCATTCTCAAGCGCGAAAGCGGTCAACACCCTCTCCTATGTCTTGGTGCCGTTCGGGCACTCGGTCATCAGTCGGCATAGCCGGGGGCAACTTCATCCATGAGCCGGCGCCAGGCTGGCCAATCGGCCTTGCCCCGGCCACTGTCGTGCAATTCAAGCTGGCGCACGGTGCTCTCGCAAACGGCGTCAGGAACCTCGACGATGTTGTCGGTGGCGGCTTCGAGCGCGAGCTGGATTTCGCAGGCGGTCATGAGGTCGCGGGTGCGCTCGAAGGCTTCACGCACGCTTGAACCGGTAACGACGATGCCATGATTGCGCAGGAACAGCGCGTGATTGGTTCCGAGCGCCGCCGCGAGCCGCTCGCGCTCGTCCGGATTGTCGGTGACGCCCTCGAAAGGATGATATCCGATGCGCTTGTAGAAGCGGATTGCAGCCTGCGAGATCATGCGCAGTCCCGCGCCATGCGCTGACATGGCGATGCCGGGGACGGTGTGCATGTGGATGACGCACTGGACATCCGGCCGCGCGCGCAGCACGCCGCTATGCAGGACGAAGCCAGGCCGATTGACCCCTGCCCGCTCGTCGAGGTCGGCATCCATATCGACTGCAACGAGGTTCGACGCGCTGACTTCCCGGTAGAGAAGCGCGTGACGCTTGATCAGGAACTGGCGCGACGATCCGGGCAGTCGCAGGCTCAGATGGTTGTAGATGCCGTCGGTGGTCGGGAAAAAGCGGTCGATCATTCGATAGGCCGCGGCAAGGTCCTGCCGTGCCGCCCATTCGGTGCTCTCCCGGTCAACCCGTTTTGGTGCGAGGTCGTTCTGCATGCAAAATGGATAGGCATTGGCAACGAGGCCGGTCAATTCGGCCCAGCCCCCTCCGGCGCGATATTCGGACTTACTGATAAGGCATCCTGTCCCACCTCGCCGCATAGGTCGCACACCGTAACCCGCCCGCTAATTCTGCATGCAGAATGATGCCGAAGAGTGGGGCGTCGGATTGCCGAGGATGACCAAGGAGAGCCACTTGCCCCAGGGCCAGCAAACGCGGGAACGGATCGAACCCGTGGAAATCGACATAGGGCGCGCCATCGACGAGGCGCCGATCAGTGCGCTTCAGTGGCGTGTCTTCGCGCTGACGCTCATCGCCTCGATCGTCGATGGTTTCGATACGATGGTGATGTCGTTCCTGGCCCCCGCGATCACGCATCAATGGGGCGCCTCGCACGCCGCCTTCGGCCTTGTTTTCAGTGCGACGTTGCTGGGCGCCGCGATCGGCGCCGCGACGCTGGGCCTGCTGGCCGACCGGGTAGGCCGCAAAAAGCTCGTGATCACTGCCATCCTGTGGTTTGGCCTGCTGACAATCGCCTGCGCCTTTGCGAGCGGCATCTCCTCGCTTGTCGCGCTCCGTTTCCTCGCGGGTCTGGGGCTGGGCGGCGCGATACCCAACATGCTCGCGCTCGCCGCGGAATATTCGCCCGCGCGCAGACGCTCGACGATCGTCTCGGTGATTACCTGGGGAACACCCCTCGGCGCGGTTTTGGGCGGGCTGCTGGCGCCCGTCGTGCTGGCCGCTGCGGACTGGCGCGCCATGCTGCTCGTCGCAGGCGTCGCCCCGGTGCTCCTGGTGCCATGCCTTGCGATCGGCCTTCCTGAATCGGTGCGGTTCCTGGCTCTTCGCGGCGGCGACGATGCGGGGCTGAGGACCATCCTGCAACGGATATCGCCGGGACTGCTCGCCAAACCCGATACGCGCTTCGTGCTGCCCGAACGCACTATCGCGCGGGCCACGATCGGGGCACTGTTCCGGGATGGTCTTGCTGCTGGTACCATCCTGCTGTCGGCAGCGATGTTCAGCAGCCTGCTCTTGTCGTTCATGCTGGTGAACTGGACCCCCACCCTGCTCGAGCGCGCTGGCATTCCCCTGAGCGACGCGATTCTCGGGACGATCGTTCTCAATCTTTCGGGAATCGTCGGCAGCCTCGCGATCGCCCGCGTTGTCGACGGGCGGATGCGCGGGTCGGCCGTGCTGGCGGCCTCGTATGTCTGCGCGGTCGCGGCGATCCTCTGCGCGGGCACGGCGACGATGATCGCGGGAACGCCGCTTCTCGTCCTCATGACAACGCTGGGTGCCAGCGGCTTCTTCCTGATCGGTTCGCAGATCACGCTGTCCGCCTATATCACCGCCTATTTCCCGACCGCGCTGCGCGGCACGGGCATCGGCTTCAACAATGCGGTCGCACGGTGTGGCTCGCTGCTGGGACCGGCACTCGGTGGTCTCCTGCTGAGTTCCGGTATCGACCCGGCGCACATCCTGTTCGCCGGCATCATCCCCGGGACGCTCAGCGCGATCGCGCTCGCCTGCCTCGCCGTCAGCCAGGCGCGCGCGCAGGCGCCCGCACCCACCCATCTCGTCAAGAACAGAGGTATCGCATGAATCTCACGCCCCGTGATGGCGGCCCGGTCGTATTGACCGGCGAGCCCTGCTCGATCCCGCTGCCTGGCGGCGCATCGGTCAAGGCTTTGCTCTATCGCGCCGCTACCCGTGGCCCCGCGGCGTCGATCGTGGTGTGTCCGGGCGGCATGGGCACGGGTATGTTCGAAATCGTCGAATGGGCCGCCTCCCGTCTCAGCGCGGCCGGCTTTCATGTGGTGAGCATGAATTACCGGGGCGACCTGCCGACTCATGATCCGGACGATATCTCTGCGGCCTTCGACTGGCTCACGCGCCAACCTTTTGCCGACGCCGGCAGGATCGGCCTGTTCGGGGTCTCGCGCGGCGGCAACGCCGTCCTCCGCGCGGCGGCCGCCGATCATCGTTTCAAGGCGGTTGCCACGTTCGGGGCTGTGTCTGATTTTCTCCAGCAAGCCTTCGGCACGGCCGCTTTCGCGCCCGCGCGACATCGCCTGATCACCGGCTGGCTTGGCGATCCGGTGACCAACCGGGCATTTTATGAGAAGATCCAGGCCATCGACCATGTGCAGGGCATCGTCCAGCCGCTGCTGCTCCTGCATGGCGAGCATGACATGCACGCACCGGTGGAGCAGTCGATCATGGTGCGCGACAAGGTTGTCGCGGCAGGCAACGCGGATGTGACGCTCGAACTCTTTCCGGTGCTTGGTCATTTCGGGGAGGTGGTGCCCAGCGGCTTCGCCTATGACCATCTGGCAAGCCGCTTCATTCCCTTCTTCCGCGAGAAGCTTGGATGACCGCTCAGCCGCTGTCCTCGCCCTCCACGATCACCAGTTCGTTGATGCCGGCGCCGCTCAGCCGAAAGGCAGCCGCCTCGCGATAGGCTTGCGAGTGATAGAAATCCATCGCCGCATCGAAGGAAGGATACTTCACCAGAACAAACCGCTGAAATTGTAATGTTCCCTCAAGTATCTCGAAGCGGCCGCCGCGGGACAGGATCTCTGCCCCGTAGTCGCGCGACGCTGGTCCGGCTCTTTTGACGTATTCCGAATACTCCGCGGGGTTTATTACTTGCGATCTTGCCATCCAGTAAGCCGGCTTAATCATATTATATCTCCTTACAGTGATTCTATATTATAGATTGGGGGTTCTGTGTCACGGGAAATCAAGACAAAAAATACAGCTGAACTGACCGTGGAAACGCTCGAGACGCATGGGATCGACGTCGTCTACGGCGTCCCGGGGATCCACAACGATGCCCTGTTCGACGCGCTCCATGATGTCCGCGCGCGGGTCCGCACGATCCACGCGCGGCACGAGCAGGCGACGGGCTATATGGCGTTGGGGGCAGCCCTTGCGACGGGACGTCCGCAGGTCTTCGCGGCCGTCCCGGGGCCCGGCATTCTCAACGCTTCCGCCGCGCTCCTGACCGCCTGTGGCATGAACGCGCCGGTACTGGCGCTCGCCGGCCAGATACCCACCGCTGCTATCGAGCGCGGCTATGGGCATCTCCACGAGATCCGCGACCAGCTGGGGCTGCTTCGCCATATCACCAAGGACGCCCAGCGTGTCTCGGGGCCTGCCGACGCGGGCATGAAGGTGGCGGCAGCGATCCAGCTTGCGCGCTCGGGCCGTCCTGGCCCGGTGGCGATCGAATGCGCCATCGACGTGTGGCCCGCTCGCGGCCCGGGCAGCTCCGCCGCCGCCCTGCCGGTTGTTCAGCCACAGGTCGACAGCGACGCGATCGAGGAGGCCGCGAAGCTTCTGGGACGCGCAAAACGCCCGCTCATCATGGTCGGCGGCGGCGCGCAGGACTCCGGCGAGGCCCTGGTAAGGGTTGCCGAGATGCTGCAGGCACCCGTCGGCTATTATCGTCGTGGCCATGGCGCGCTTCCCGGAACCCATCCGCTTGCGGTCAATCTGCCGATCGCACATCGCTTGTGGGAGGAGGCCGACGTGGTCCTGGCGATCGGTACGCGCCTTTACACCCAGCAGAGCGTGTGGGGTGTGGACGATGACCTGAAGATCGTGCGGATCGACATCGAGCCGGAGGAACCGGGGCGTTACCGCAATGCTGATTGCGCGATCGTCGCCGACGCGCGCGCGGCGCTTGAAGCGCTTGCCCGGGCATTGCCGCGCCACAATGCGACGCGAAGCCCGCGCGATCTTTCAGCGGAACGTGGCTGGATGGCGCGGGAACTGGGGCGAATGGCTCCGCAAATGGCGTTTCTGGCCGCGATCCGCCGTGCGCTACCACCAGAAGGAATCCTCGTCGATGAAGTGACCCAGATGGGGTTCGCGGCAAGGCTCGGCTACGAGGCTGCGCTTCCCCGAACCTTCCTCTCGGGCGGACAACAGGACAATCTCGGCTTTGGTTTCGGAACGGCTCTTGGCGCCAAGGTCGCGGTCGGCGACCGGCCGGTGGTGGCGATCGCCGGCGATGGCGGCTTCGGCTACCAGGCGTTCGAACTGGCGACCGCCGTCCGTCACAGGATCGCGCTCGTCACGATCGTGTTCGATGATGGCGCCTTCGGCAATGTCCGGCGAATCCAGGACATGGCCTATGGCGGACGGCGCATCGCCGACAGCCTGCACAATCCCGACTTCGTCGCCTATGCCGACAGCTTCGGCGTTCGCGCCGTGCGTGCCGGGACGCCGGCGGCGCTCGAACAGGCTCTGGTCGAGGCGTTGCGGGCGAACGAACCTGCGCTGATCCATGTGCCCGTGGGGGAAATGCCCAGCCCGTGGCCGCTGATCATGCTGCCTCGGATACGCGGGCAGGCGCAACCGGGCGAGCGCATATGGCCCTGAATCCGGCCGGATATGTCACCTCAAAGATGGCCGACATTGGCGGGGGCGGCCCCGCCAATGTCGGCAGAATCCAGGATTTGCCGGGGCGGCTTTCCGTTTAGGGCGTCACGGCCCCGATCGACGAACAATCCGCGTTGTCGCGCTGGGCCTTTTCGGCATAGCGCCGCGCCAGGATCGAACAGATGATCAGCTGCGCCTGATGATACATCATCAGCGGCAGCACGATCATCCCGAGCGCCGGGTCCTGGCCGAACAGCACGCGCGCGATCGGCGCGCCGTTCGCGAGGCTCTTCTTCGATCCGCAGAAAACCGCTGTGACTTCGTCGGCGCGATCGAACCCCAGAAGGCGGCTGACCAGCGTGGTCGCCGCGATCACACTGCCGAGCAGCAGCAGGACGAGCAAGGCGATGACAACCAGCGTCACCGGCGCGTAACGCGACCACAGCCCCGCTTCCGTCGACTCGCAGAATGCCGAATAGACGATCAGCAGAATAACGAACCGGTCGGCCTTGGACGTCCACGCCTTGTTCCTGGCGACAAAGTGGCCGATCCATGGGCGCAGCAACTGCCCGGCCGCGAACGGCAGGAGCAGGGTCTTCATCACGTCCCATATGGCGGGGAGCAGCGGCAAGTGGCCCGTCGCGGTCTTGGCGACCAGGCTGACCAGCAACGGTGTCAGCACCATTCCCAGCAGGCCGGAAAGGGTCGCGTCGAAGATCGCCGCCGGAACGTTGCCGCGCCCGATCGCGGTCATGGCGACCGAGGAGGAAATGGTTGAGGACAAGGCGCAGAGATAGAAAATACCAAGCCGGATTTCGGGAGCTAGCAAACCGTTCAGACCGAAGAAGAGGATTGCGCCAATGGCCGGGAAGAACAGGAACGTGCTGCCATGGACCACGAGATGCAACCGCCAGTTCGCGGCCCCCGCCTTCACCGCCGCGGGCGAAAGGGCAGCGCCGTGAAGAAAGAAGACGATGCCGATACCGATCGTCGTCACCAGCCCCAGATGAAGCGGGCCGTCTCCGGTCCCGATCCAGGGCACGGCCAGCGCCAGCGCAACCGCGCCGAGCATGGCAAGCACGAAGCCATCAATCTTCATCACGCGCGCCCTTGCCCGCTGCCTTGAGCGACACCAGCACATGATCGGCAACACCGGCCTGGTGCCCCGCCATGCGGCGCCCCGCCACTTCGGCATCACGCCGTTCGATCGCCTCGATGATCTCATCATGATCATGCGCGAACTCCAGGTTCACCTCGCTCATGGTGAGCGCGAAGTGGCGTGCCCGATGGAGATGGATGATGAGCCCCGCATGGATGTCGGCGAGCGTCTGGTTATGGCTCTGAACCACGACAGCGCGATGGAACTGCTCGTTCGAAAGATAGTAGCGCGCGGGATCGTGGCTGACATAAGCGGATTTGAGGGCGTCGTGGATGACCCGCAGATTGCGGATCTGCTCGTCGGTGCCGGACCGGCAAAGAATGCGGGCGGCCTCCGCTTCGACCATGGCGATGACAGCGAATTGTTCGCGCAATCGCCCGGGATCGAGCGCGGTCACGCGAGCGCCGCGCCGAGGCAGCAGCTCGACAAGATTTTCCGTGGCGAGCACCTTCAGCGCTTCGCGCAGCGGAGTGCGTGACAGGCCAAGCCGTTCGCAGAGCTGCTTTTCCTGGATACGCGATCGCGGCGGCAATTCGCCGCGCACGATCAGGTCCCGGATATGATCGACCGCCTTGCGAGTCAGGGAAGATGAGGTCGCTGGAGATTCCATGGCGGCCGGTATCGGTGCCCGAAAGGTTTCGGGCTTGGCAACATCCCGAAGGGCGACCGGATCATGCAGGCTCATTGACGATCTCGTTCCGTAACGTTCCGATCTGGGCGATCTCGATCTCGAGCACATCGCCCGCCTTGAGCCAGAGCGGTGGCTTGCGTTTGGCGCCGACGCCGGCCGGGGTGCCACTGGCGATGATGTCGCCCGGCTCCAAGGCTACAAAACGCGAGGCATATTCGATCAGGCGTGCAGGCCCAAAGGTGAAGTTGTCGGTGTTGTTGTGCTGGCGTACCTCGCCGTTCACGCGCGTTTCGAGCGTCAGGGGATAGGAAATGTCCGTCGCCGGCACGAACCATGGTCCGATCGAGCCGCTCGCGTCGAAGTTCTTGCCGACCGGAAGTGACACCTGCTGATAATCGCGAACCGTGCCATCGTTGAAGATCGTATAGCCGGCAACGTGGTCCATCGCATCTTCCTCGGCGATATGGCGCCCGCCTTTCCCGATCACGATCGCGAGTTCGCCTTCGTAGTCGAGATGATCGGAAACCCTGGGCTTCAGGATCGGTGCCCCGTGCGGGACGACGCTCGAGGGCACGCGGATGAAGAATTGCGGGTCGCCACCAACGTCGCGGTTCATCTCGGCTGCATGGTCGGAATAGTTCGCACCGACGGCCAAAATCCGTCCGGTGTCGGGCAAGGGACTGTCGAGCGTGACATCCCCGAATTGACAAAGCGCTTCTCCTGCCTCCGCCGCCAGCGTTGCCGCGCCGAGCCGGCCGGCTGCGATCGCCTCGCGCAGCGTCACGCCGAACCCGGCACCGGTGAGATCGACGACCGCTCCATCGTCCCTGACCGCGCCCCAGCGCGCCACACCACCGAAGAGGAAACTGATGAACTTCATGGGAAGGCTCCTATTCGGCGTCGGGTTGCGCGCCGGCATCGGCGGCGAGAAAGGCCGGATGGGTGGCTGCCAAGGCGGCAATGGCGGCGATGCGCGGCCAATCCCCTTCCGCGCCGAAGCGGCGCGCATTGGCAAGCTGCGGCACGAGCGTCGCGTCGGCTATCGTCGGCCGATCGCCGAGACACCACGGCCCGGCATACCGGCCCAGCAGCACTTCGCAGGCGTCGAGCCCCTCGCGGATCGTGTCGGCCGCCCAACGGCGCACCGCGGCTTCATCGTGACCGAGCGCCTTCAGCCGGTCGAGAACGCGCAGATTCTGGATGGGATGGATGTCGCAGGCGATCAGCTGCGCGATGGCGCGGGCATGGGCGCGTGCGACCGGTTCAGCCGGCAGCAGTGGTGGTTCGGGTTGGATGTCGTCCAGGTATTCCGCGATCGCGAGCGATTGGGTGAGCACCGTGCCGTCATCGAGTTCGAGTACGGGCAGCAGCCCTTGCGGATTGAGCGCGAGGAATGCCGGCAGGCGCTGCTCGCCCCGGCGCAGATGGTGCGCGCGTTGCTCGACCGCGATACCCTTCAACGCCAGCACGATGCGCAAGCGCCAACTGGCCGTGGAGCGGTAATAGCCGTGAAGGATCACGCAGCCGGCCCTACCGTTACCGTCAACGGGGTCAGGCCCTCGATCTCGACCCGAACGACATCGCCGGTAACGATCGGCCCGACGCCGGCCGGCGTTCCGGTGAAGATCAGGTCTCCGGGCTGAAGCGTCCATAGCGTCGAGAGAATCGAGATGACCTCGGGCACCGACCAGATGAGATCGGCAAGATCGGCGTCCTGCTTGATTACCTCGTTGACCAGCAGCCGGATTGCCCCCGCGGAGAGATGCCCCACTTCGTCCACCGGGTGGATAAGGCCGAGCGGTGCGGAGGCCTCGACATTCTTGCCACTATCCCATGGGCGCCCGGCCTCGCGTGCGGTGAGCTGGAGATCGCGCCGCGTCAGGTCGTTGCCGGTTGCATAGCCCCAGACGTAATCGAGCGCTCCCTCTTGCGCGATATTCGTCCCCCCCTTGCCGATCGCGACCACCAGCTCGGCTTCGTAGTGGAAGTTCCCTGTCTGCGGGGGATAGGGGATAACCGCGCCATCGCACACGACGGTTTCCGCCCATTTCGTGAAGAAGAAGGGCGCCTCACGGTCGGGATCGCGGCCCATCTCGCGGGCATGTGCGGCATAGTTGCGCCCGACGCAGAAAACGCGGCGCACCGGGAACTGACGACCATCGCTAGTCGGTGCAAAGGTGTGGGGAGCGGGTTCGAATACGGTGGTCACAGACGGTCTTCCCGATAGAGTTCGAGGCGCGCCTGCGCGGCGCGGTCGGAATAGCTGAACAGGACGAGGTCGCTGCCTGCCTGGAGTTCGAGCAGCGTCCAGGAAGGCACAACGAAGATGTCGCGAGGCGCAAGCGCCACTTCGCGGTCGGCGATCCGGGCGATGCCGCTTCCCTCGACAACGACATGGATCGCGCCGTCGCTCGATCGGCGCGGGCGCGTCACAAAGCCTGCCGGCAGGAGCTGGACCTGGGCTGCGATCGTCGGAAGGATCGCTCCGCCGTCGGCGGGATTGATGAACTCGAGCGCATGGCCGAGATACGGATCGGGCGTGCCGGCGGCGAGATCGGCGAGACTGCGGCGCCATTCGGCGTAAGGGTAATGGAATAGCGGACGGTTAGCCGGCCGCCGATCGGCGACGCTGCCCCGGAGGGGCCGCAGATTGCGGCCATAGCGGCTGAGACTGTCGTCGTCGGGAACGAGCCGGGCCTGAACGGGGTCTTCGGTCTTCTCGGCAAAACTCGCCGCGAAGTGCCGCACCGTCGGGATGTCGAGCCCGTCGAGCCAGATCATCGGGCGCGTGGTGTCGTTACCATGGTCGTGCCACTGCCACGATGGCGTCAGCACCAGATCGAACGGGCGCATCACGGCGCGCTCGCCATCTACGGTCGTATAGGCGCCCTCGCCTTCCAACACGAAGCGCAGCGCGCTCTGGGTGTGCCGATGGGCGGGGGCGACCTCGCCAGGCAGGATCAGCTGCAATCCCGCATAGAGGCTTGGCGTGATGGCCGACTGGCCGGGCAGGCCCGGATTTTCGAGGATAAGCACACGCCGTTCGGCCTGTTCGGCGCTAATCAGATCGCCTGCGCGCATCAAATGCCTACGGGCATCGTCATAGCGCCAGTGATGCGCGATCGCCGGGCTCTGCGGCGTCGGCGAGACCAGCGCGGCGAGCACTTCCCACAGGGGAGCCAGGCTCTCGGGCCGCATCGCCGCATAGAGCCCCTCCAGCTGGGCACGCTGTTCGTTGGGCAGAATGGCGGTCATGGTCAGTGCCTTTCACTGGCCCAGGCCGAGACGGCATCGGCCACCATGGCAAGCGCGTCCGGCTGCCCCTGATAGCTGTGGCTGGCGCCCGGAACCCGGAGATATGTTTTGTCGCGGGAGGCAGCCGTCTCGAACGTATCGCGCAGATGCCGCGGCGGAACCGCATCATCGGCGCCGTTCTCGATCACCAGCAGGGGTGTGAGAATGGCACTTGCGGAGCGAACGGCGTCGACATTGCTGTCGGCGATCGACCACTGCGAGAGCCATGCCTCCGGTGTCGTCACGCGGGCGATTCCCGAAGCCACCTCGTTGACGACACGCGGCACGCCCAGCCAGCAGCGCCCCGGTGGCCGCTCGTTGGGATCGATCGCGGAATCAAGAAAATGCGGATCGGCCATGGTGCGCCGGACGATGAACGGATCGGGCAGCCCCCGCTCGATCTGCCGCCGGGCGAAAGCGGTAATCCGGCGGATGCGGGCCAGCTGTGCGGCGCGATAGGACGCGATGAACGCGGGGTCGAACGGTGGCTCCGGGGCCATCGCTCCATAGAGATCGAAGGCCGGATCGCGCGCCGTTGAAAGGTCCTCCTCGATCACCGAAGGATCGATCATGTCGGCGAGCATCCGGGCACGCGAGACATGCGCTCCCAGGAAGACGAGACCATCGGCGGGTTCGAGCCCGGCGGCTGCGAGATCGAGACCGGAGCCGTCGGGTGTTGCCGTGATCGTCGGCCGGGCCGCCTGTTCCTGGTAAAAGGCCGACTGCGTCCCGCTGCCGCTCCAGCCGAGCAGATTTACCTGGCGATAGCCGAGCGTTTCACGCGCGAAGCGGACCCAGGCGCCGATGTCGAGCAGCGAGTATTCGGCAACGGCGAGCGCCTCGTTGCGGGCATAGCGCGTTGATACGGCAAGCACGTCGATTCCGCGCGACGCGATCGCTTCCTCGATCGGAAGCAGATGCCAGACGCCTGCCGGACGGAGGAAAAGGTAAATCGAAGGCGATGGGCGCTCGCCCGCCTGCAGCAGGAGCCCGCCGAGCGGCACGCGTTCGGTATCCGGTGCCGCATGCGCCGCGCCCGCGGCCGTTGCGACCCAGCGCATCGTCAATTCGCTCATGCGCCCACCCGTGCGGGCTCGATCCAGCGCCGGAACCAGCCGTCAACCTCATCCTCCGCCCCCGCGTCCGCCGCGACCGCAAGATAGCCATCGGGCCGGATCAGCATCAGGCAATCACCTTCCAGCCCGCAATTGGCGCGCAGCTCTCCGGCTCGATCCTGCCAGGTTCCCGGGCCGCGATCGATCTCGACCATGCGCATTCCGGGACGCGCCAGCGCACCGGAAATGGCCGCGCCGCCGATTGCGAGCAGGGTGAAGTCCGGATGCCGCAGAAGGTCGAACAAGCGAACCGTTTGCCCCTCGGGATCTATGATCGTGGCGTCTGGGACGCGGTCGCCCGCCTGGACCTTACCCGGATGGCTCCGCGCCTCGGCGGCGATTGGCGAGGCGCGATAATTGAGATCGAGCTGCAGCGTATCGCGCCCTCGCCGCATGTCCGCCTTGTCGGTCATTTGCGTGAGTAGGCCCTTGCTCATGGCAAGGACGCCGGCGCCGATATCGCGGCGCTCGGATTCATAGGTGTCGAGGAGCGCCGCATCGGCCCCCCGTAGCACCGCAGCGAGCTTCCACCCGAGGTTGAAGCTGTCCTGGACGCTGGTATTGAGGCCCTGCCCGCCGGTCGGCGGGTGCGCGTGCGCGGCATCGCCGGCAATGAAGGCGTGGCCGCGGCGATAGGCGTCCGCGAGGCGGAAATTGACGCGGTAGATCGAGGTCCAGGTCGGCTCGCCCGCGATAAGCGATGGATCGCCGGTGCGTGCCGCGATTAACGCCTGGATCGCCTCACGGGTCTGGTCCGGCGTGTCGTCGGTCGTGAGTTCCGCGGAGAGCTGGAAGCTGTTGGTCTTGGCGAGCGGGCAAAGCGCGAACTGCCCCCCCGGGGCTTTCGGCCAACGGTGCCAGCCATCCGCCGACAGGTTGGCGACCGGAAGGTCGGCGATCAGCATGCGGAAGGTGCCGGTCTCTCCGGGATAGCCGATGCCGAGTGTCTTGCGCACCGTACTGCGCGCACCATCGGTTCCGATCAGCCAGGCACAGGTGATCGTCTGTGCCTGGCCATCAACCATGACGCGGGCCTCGACGCCGTTTTCCGTCTCGGCGAGCCCGGCGAACTCGACCCCGAATTCCACCTGCCCCCCCAGATCGGCGAGACGGGCGCGCAGTATCTCTTCCGTGCGCCACTGGGGAATCATCAGGGAAAGCGGATAGGGTTCGCCGGGCCGCGCGTCGGTCTTGGCCGCGATGACCTGTGGGCCGTTCTCGCCGACGCCGTAGTTGACGATCGGGGGATAGGGCGCCGAGGCGTTCAGAAACGCCTCGATCATCCCCAGTTGTTCGAAAATCTCGATCGTGCGGGGCTGAAGACCTTTGCCGCGCGATCCCGCGAACGGCTCCTTGCCACGTTCGATGATGCGGAAGGAGACGCCCCTGCGCGCCAGGTCGATCGCCAGCGTCAGCCCGGCAGAGCCGGCGCCCACGATCAGGACCGGGACATCCTCGCCCGCCGGGATACGGGCGGGCGAGGCCGATGGGTCACGAGTGCTCAAAACTTGAACCTCACGCCCGCGCGGAACTGCCGGCCGATCACGTCATAGAGATAGCCGTTGGTGCCGGTCGAAAGGAAACCCGTGGCGCCGTAGATCGGGGCGACGGGCGGGCTCCGGTCGAACAGATTCTGGACCGCGAAATAGACTTGCGCGCCCTTGCCGAAATTCGGCATTTTGAAACCAAGCGTGAGGTCCGTGTAGAACACGGCGGACACATGGTTGTTGTTGATGTCGACGCCTTCCACCCAGGCGTTGTTAAGCTTGCCGGCGCTGATGAAGCGCTCGGTGAGAGTCGCGGTGAAGTGATCCGAATCGTAGCCCGCCGATGCCAGCCAGCGCCAGCTGGGCACGGCCTGCGAGTTCTGGTCGAAATTGGCGTTCTGCCCGGCGTATTCGGTGGTCACGCCGCCGATGGTTACGGTGCGGTGCGCAACGTAGGTCCCGACCAGTCTCAAATCGAGCGATCCGCCCCAGTTGCTAGCGATATCCGAAAGGTTGCGACGGTAGCTCGCCTCGATGTCGACACCGCGCGTGGCCTCGCCGCCAATGTTGAGCGGGAGCAGCTTGACCAGCGTGATCTGATTGGCGGGATTGCGCGTGATGAACGAGCATTGCAGCGCATCGCCGCCCTGGCACAGGTTGATGACGGCCTGCGCGGTGTTCGAATAGATCGCCTTGTCTATCTTGATGTCGAAATAGTCGACCGAGATGCCGAAGCCCGGCAACCATTTGGGACGATAGACGATGCCAGCCGAGGTCGTATCCGCCTTTTCCGGCGCCAGGTTCGGATTGCCCGAAGCGAACTGCTGGACACTGTAGCTCCTGTTCAGCACCGGGTCGTTGATGGTCTGGTTGAGATTGTTGCCGGCCTGGAAGAGTTCGGCGAGATTGGGCGCGCGGATGTCGCGCGAGCGCGTGCCGCGCAACCGGAGCTGGCTGTCGACGTCCCAGGTCAGACCGACCTTCCAACTCGTCACGTCGCCCGACAGACTGTAACTGGTGTAGCGGACGGCGCCGTTGAAATCGACTTCGCGAAAGAAAGGCTTGTCCTTCAGAAGCGGCACCACCGTTTCGAAGAACCCTTCCTTCACGTCATAATGACCTTTCGACGGACGGAAATTGCCGAGAAAGAAGGCGTTGGTCTGGTCCAGCGCCGTCGTGGCGGCGGCATAGGATTCCCTGCGCCATTCGCCGCCGAGCGCGATCGACACGGGGCCCGCCCAGGTCGAGAAGGGCTCACCGCGGAGCGATCCCGAAACCACGTCCTGCTTGATCGTGATATTCTGATAGGACTGGCCGTAGATATAGGCGAGCGAAGCGGGCGTGCTCTTGTTGGTACCGAACACGTTATAGGGGACGCAGCCGTTGGTGGGGTTGGTCAGCGTCGAGCGGCAGACGATCTGGTTGTTTGCCGGGTTCACTACCGCATCGACGGCATTGTTGAAATTGGCGGTGATCGGATTGTTTGAATAATCGCCGTTCAGGAACTTCGTTTCGCCATGCTGGCCGTAGATGTCCCAGCTCCAGCCATTGCCGAATTTGCCCTCGACCCCGCCGACATAGCGGAACTGCTCGCGATCGTTCCGCCCAACCGATGGCCCCCAATCGAGAAAGATCTTCCCCAGCGTGAAGCTCGCAAGGTTGCCGGCAGTCATGGCCGCCTTGGTGGCCGGATCGAGATAGGCATTGTCGGCCTTGATCGCTATGTTGCCGTCGCGTTCGTAAACGCGGGCGAAAATCTTGCTCTTGACGTTGGCGTAGCCGAATTCGGCATAAGCCGTGATATTGTCGGTGAGGTCGTAACTTGCCCGGGCGAAAACGGTCCCGCCCTTTACCGGAGAGCCGAGCCGGATGATCTGGCTCACGTCCTGGCCATCACCACCGAACGAGAGCACGCCGGACTTGAAGCCTGGCCGAAAAGGCACCGGGCTGCCTGCCGAGGTAAATTGCGTGTTGACGAGCCCACCGGTGGACGACGTGACGCCGCCCGTCGTCGTGGTCGAGGTGATGAGGCCGCCATCGGTCGCGACCCCCAGGCCGACGCCGGGCTGCAGCAGCATCCTGGGCTGCCCGTTTCCGGCAACGAATGCCGGGTTGTTGACGACCTTGTAGCTCTGGAACCAGTTGCGCGACGTCACATAGTCCGCAGCGCCATCATCGTGGTATTCGCCGGAAACGAGCACATGCCCGCGACCGCCGGCGAACTTTGCGCCAAAGCTCAGCTCGGCCTTGAACGTTCGGGCATCGCCTTCGTCCGAGATACCGGACTGGATGTTGCCCATGACGCCCGTGAAATTCTTGTTGAGAACATAGTTCACGACACCGGCGACGGCGTCCGAACCCCACGCGGCCGATGCGCCGCCCGTCACGACGTCGACGCGTTCGACCAGCGCCTGCGGGAGCAGGCCGACGTCGATGTTCCCGGTCAGCGTCGAGGGCGCCACCCGGTGCCCATCGAGCAGGACCAGCGTGCGGTTGGCGCCAAGAGCGCGCAGGTTGTAGAGATTTGCGCCGACGGTCGCCGATGCGCCGGTGGTTGCGACACGCGGCGTGGTCGAACCGACCAGTGCGGGCAACTCGTTCACATAGTCCGCAAGCGAGGCAGGCGCGGCAGACTGGATTTGCGCGGAACCGATGACGGTGGTCGGCGTGGGCGCCGTATAGCCAGACCGCGCAACGCGCGTGCCGGTCACGACGATGTCGCCTGCTGCCGAGGCACTCTCCTCTGTTGCGGCAGCCTGCCCTTCCTGCGGGGGCGAGTTGGTCGTCTGTGGAGCGGCTGCCTGAACGACAGCGGCGGCTGCAACGATTTTATCCTGCGCCAACGCGGGCTCGGCACCGCATGCGATGGTCAATGCCAGCAACGATGCCGCCTGGCAGAGTTGAGGACGACGTGTGCGATCTTGCATGCGGTTCATGAACGGCTCTCTCCCATCTCCAGCCTCTTCACGTGACCATCTTGCCGACGCTTCGGGCTTGCCGTCTTATGAGGCAGGCCGCCCGTTTCCTTATAACAGCACGCTCCGGAACCTTATCAAAGCGTCCGATAATCGCGTGGGCTATCAAGTGAGTATGAAAGCCGAACTGCAGGGACTGCATGCAGACCGCGTTTTCGCCGCGACAATGTTGCGCAGCATCAGCACCGCGCATAGAGTTCAAAACGGATGAGCGCAGCTCACCGGAAAGGCGAGGTAACGGCGCCGCAAAAGGAGTGGATGGGTGGCGCACGAACAAACACCGATCTGGATCGTGACCGGTGATTTCGGTCGCGCGACCGTGAACATCACGGGCCGCGCGCTGGTCGAACATGCGCACCAGCAGTTCAACATGCTCTTCATGCTCGGTGGTGCGGACACGAAGTTCCGGTCAGGATCGGAAACACTCCCGCTCGATGAAGGGTCGGTGCTGCTTTTCAATCCCTGGGTGCCGCACCTGAAGCTTGCGAATGAAGACGGCCCGACAATGATTCTGTCGCTGATCATCGAGCAGGCATGGATCGATCGCGTGCTGGAAGCGCAAGGACTGCGTGCCGGTCTGGTCTTTCCGCGCTTGCTCGAGCAGATGACGGAAAGCGTCCGGGTGCAAGCCGAACGGCTTGCGGCGTCGATCTCGCGCGATCTGGTCGAAAAAGCGGATGACCGCGAAGCGTTGCTTATTGACCTCATCGACGCTGTAACCCGCGCCTATATCGCGCCAGACGTCGAAAGAACGGGGACCACCAGCGTCAGGCCGATCGATTTCCGGATTCGCAAGGCGCTGAGGCTCATCCACGATCATGCCTACGAGAATCCGCGGATCGACGAGATCGCGAAAATGGTCGGCCTTTCGCGATCGCACTTCTTCGAGCAGTTCCGGCGCTGCATCGGCGCCTCGCCACAGCATTATATCGACCATATCCGGATGCGGGCCGCGACACGGTGCCTTAGCACGACCGACGAGCCGCTGGTCGAACTGGCCGATCGCCTGGGCTTTGGCGCGCACAGCAATTTCACCCGGTTCTTCGCCCAGCACATGGCGGTCAGCCCGAGCGAGTTCCGTCGCCAGACTCATCAGGTGGACGGCGATCCATCAGCTTGACAGGAGCGCAGCGCCCGGGCGCCGCCGCACCTCGTCGAACCATTGGCCGAGCGCCGCCAGCGGCGCGCGCTTGACTGGCAGCGTCGTCCAGCGACGCACCGCAATCCCGATCGGAATGTCGGCAAGCGTGAACGCCGACCCGGCGATGAAGCGCGACGCCTCAAGCGCGGCGTCGACGATCCCGAACAGCACGTCGGCCTCCGCTTCGGCGCGCGCCAGCTGTTCGGCCGGCGGCGGCGTGCCCGCCTTGATCGTCAGCCGGACCAGATCGCGCACGGCCTGGGCGAGGTGCGCGGCCTGCCAGTCGAGCCATTGATCGACCAGGGCAACCGTGCGCGGGTCGCCGGGGTAAAGCGCGTCCGCGCCTTCGCGCCGCGCCAGATAGCGCATGATCGCATGGGATTCCCACAGGATGAAGCCATTGTCGTCGATCGTCGGGATACGACCATTGGGATTGAGGCGGCGATAGCCCGCATCATCGAGCCCCCCATGCGACCCGCCAATAGGCAGCAGCTCGTGATCGATACCCAGCTCGGTACAGGTCCACAGAACCTTTGCCACGTTCGGCGCCGCGCGATGTCCCCAGATCTTCAACATGCAGCATCCCCTCCTGTCGGCCGTGTCCATCGGCCAGCCCGACCTTATGGGAATGGATGCGCTCGGCTGATGTCGCTCAGTCCTGCCGCTTATCGCGTCGTCCGAATGTTCGGACCAGCCCTGAAATCCGGATGATTTGATAACAGCGGACCGGTTGGTTTCGGCCAATACGGGTCGCGACGGTACCATTATGCCCGGGCCCATCAACAAGGGCCGATTGGGAGAGAACGAACATGACGCAATCATCGCACAGCTGCTGCCCTGCATACGATCCCTGTCCGCATCATCTGTGCGCGCAGGACGCGGCGGCCAACACGGATCGCGCGCGCGCCGCGGATGGCGTCGATCGCGAAGCCGTCGATCTGGCGCTCGACCAGCGCGGGATCAGCCGGCGGGGCATTCTGGCTGCCGGCGCGGGAGCCGCCATGTTCGTGCGCGGCGGAGCGGCCCCTGCCCTCGCCCGGAGCGCAGGCAGCACGCTTGCGCCGATGCCAGCCGGCCGGGTTCATGAGCTGCCCTCGACGCCGCAGACAGTGAAGGTCGGCGCGATGGACCCGGCGACGCCCGTCGTGCTCGAGATCGAGAGCGGCGACATCGTCCATTACCCGAACACGTGGGTGAACTGGGCGAACGAGGCCAAGCTCGGCATGGCGTTCGCCGAGCGCGAGAGCATTCGCAAGCGGTATCCCGCCGGCCCCTATTCGCTGATCGGCCCGGTCGCGGTCAAAGGCGCGGAACCCGGAGACGTGATCGAGTGCCGGATGGTCCGTCTGAAGCCGATCGACTGGGGCTGGAATTCGACGCCAAAGGGCATGGGAGCGCTGCCGGACGCGTTCGACCAGCCCTATCTCCGCTACGTCAAGATGGATGCCCAGCGCCGCTTTGCGAACTTCGCCGAAGGCGTGCGCATCCCGCTGGCGCCGATCCAGGCGGTGATGGCAGTCCAGCCCGCCGGCGACAAGCCGGTAAGCGGGATCCTCAGCGGCCGCTATGGCGGCAACATCTCGCTGCGGGATCTGACCGAAGGCACATCGCTGTTCCTCGGAGTCGAAGTCGCAGGCGGGCGTCTCTGGACCGGCGATAGCCATGCCGCGCAAGGCGACGGGGTGGTCGATCAGACGGCGATCGAGACGGCGATGGAAGACCTGCGCATCCAGTATATCCTGCACAAGCAGGTGCCGGTCGCAACTCCCGTGGCCGAGACGCACGACGCCTGGATCGTCCTTGCCTATGGCGACACGGTCGATCAGGCGCTCGCCGCATCGATCCGCCAGATGATTACCTGGCTGTCTGGCGCTACCGGACTTTCGGGGCAGGACATCTATGCGCTCGCCAGCATCGCCGGCAGCTTCCGCATCACCCAGTATGCCAATCAGACCGGGAGCGTTTACACGAGCTCGCCGCGCAAGGCCGTCCACGGCGTGTTGCCCAAGGCGATCTTCGATGCGGCCAAACTCGCGCAGATCTCGCGCTCCCTCCGCCCCGGTGCCTGACGTGGAAAGGCGCGAGTCCACTGACGCCGCGCGAACGGCACTGGCGAGGCGAGTCATCTTCGGCTGCGTGATCGTGGCCTTTCTTGACGGCTTCGATACGCAAGCGATCGGCCCGGCGATCCCAGCGATAGCCGCGCAGCTCGGGCTCGAGCCGGATGCGATGGGGTCGGTGCTCGGCGCCTCGCAGATCGGCTTCCTGATCGGCGCGTTCCTGTTCGGGGCACTGGGAGACCGGTTCGGCCGAAAGCGCATGCTTCTCCTCTCCACCGCGCTGTTTACGGTGGGAACGCTGGCCACCGCGCTGTCAAGCTCGCTGCCGGCCCTGCTGCTCAGTCGGGTGATCACCGGTCTCGGCCTCGGTGGCGCCAGCCCCAATTTCATCAGCCTGGTCGGCGAGTTCGCTTCCCCAGAGCGCCGGGCTCGCACCGTGACCATGCTCTGGGCGGCCGTTCCGCTCGGTGGCATGGTCGGGGCCTTCGCCACAGGGCAGATCGTGCCGGTCTATGGCTGGCATGCCGTTTTCCTGATCGGCGCCATCGCGCCCGTGCCTGTCCTGGCGGGGGTCGCCTTGTTGTTCCCCGAGTCCCGCGAAGCTGCCGATGTCGCGGCGCGGCCGGTCGGCGCGCTCTTTGCCAGCGATATTCGAACGACAACGCTGTTGCTCTGGATCACGTCTTTCCTCACCTGGTCCACCATTGTCGTCACCGCCCTCTGGCTTCCCGCGCTGCTCCAGCGCGCCGGCTGGAGCGGTCCGCAAGCAGCGACGATGCTCGCGCTCAACAATGGCGGCGGGATCATCGGTACGCTCGTCGTGGGCTTGCTGATCGGACGCGGCGGCGCGCATCGTGCGCTGGTAGCGACCCTGATAGCCGCGTGCGGGCTGATCGCGCTGATGGGCAGTCTCACCTCGATCGTTCCAGCCTTCGCCGTCCTCGCTATCGCCGCGGGATGCGCGACGTCGGCCGCCGGCGGCACGCTGCTTGCCGTCTCGGCGGGAACCTACCCCCCCGCCGCCCGGTCGACCGGCGTCGGCTGGGCGCTCGGCGTCGGCCGCACCGGTACGGTGCTTGGCCCCCTCGCGATCGGCATCATGCTCGGCATGGGCGCCACGGTTGCCACGGCGTTCGCCGCGATCGCTGCGCTGGCCCTTCTCGGGGTTCTGACCGCGCTTCTTCTCATGCGGGCGAGCCGCTCGCCCGCTTTCCGACACGGAGTTTAACCAACATGGAATCGGATTCGACCTGCATCGTGCAGTATCTCGTCAGTTGCCGTATGGCGCGCAAGCTGATCGACGCCGCCATCGACGAGGCCGAACGGCTGGGCCACACGCTCTCGTTCGCGGTGGTCGATACCGCGGGGCATCTGGTCGCCTCGGCCCGCATGGACGGCGCGCCGTTCGTCACCGTCGAGATCACCCGGGGCAAGGCCTTCGCCAGCGCCGCGACGGGCGGGCAGCCGGGGGACAACCTCGATCAGCGCTATCGCGACAATCCGATGGTCTGGGGCAACGCGGGGCCTTTGGGGTATGGCGCGCCGATGCTGCCGGCGATCGGGTCGCTGCCCATCAGGATCGATGGCCGGGTCATCGGCGCTATCGGCGCGAGCGGTGCGCCGTCCGCGGTGGATGTCGCGGTGATCACCGCGGCTATCGAAGCCGTGGCCGGCCCCACCGGCAACTGAGGACGATCGAACATGCGTCTCCTCGCTTTCCAGGACAGCACGGGTCGCGCGCTTGGCGTGTCGGCCGACGGGCTCAGCTTCCATCCGATCGCGGCGCTGGCACCCGACCTGCCGACCGCCATCGAAACCTTGCTTGGTCTCGACGGCGCGCTCGATCGGCTGGCGAGACTGCTCGCGGCAGCCGGTCCCGGCCGTCCGTTGAAGGACGTCACGCTCCTTCCCTTTCTCGGCCGCTCCAATGCGTTCTGGGCGCTCGCGCTCAACTTCAAGACGCATATCGCCGAAACGGGTCTCTCCACGTCGCTCGACTATCCGCACCTCTTCCTGCGCACGGCTGCCTCCTATGTCGGAAGTGGCGAGCCGATCCTCGCCCCGCCGGAAACCATCGCGAAAGCCTTTGACTACGAGGGCGAACTGGGGGTCGTGATCGGCAAGGCCGGCCGACATATTCCGGTCGAACGCGCGCTCGAGCATGTAGCCGGTTATACGATCGTCAACGAAGGGTCGGTCCGCGAGTACCAGATGCACAACCGCCAGTTCGGCCTGGGCAAGAATTTCGAGGCGTCGGGCAGCTATGGGCCGTGGATGGTGACACCCGACGAGTTCGGCGATCCGACCCGGCACAGCCTCGAGACGCGCCTGAACGGCGTGGTTCGTCAGCGTTCCGGTCTGGATGACCTGCTGGTCGGCGTTGCCGAGACCGTGGCCTATCTCTCGCAAGGCTATCGCTTGCGCCCCGGCGACATGATCGCCATGGGCACGCCCGGTGCGCTGCCGCCGTCCGAGGATGATGCGGAAGGACGCGATCTCTCGCGCCAATATGGTCCCTTCCCGACGCCGGGGCTGGTCCACATGCGGCCGGGCGATCTGGTCGAGATAGAAATCTCGGGTCTGGGCATCCTCTCCAATCCGGTCGTCGCCGACCAACCCGCGGGCTATCGGATCGACTGATGCGGATGCCGTTGATCGCACTGCTCGCCACTCTGGGCCTGCCGGCTTGCTCTCCGCAGGCCGCGACCGACGGCAGGAATCTCGGTGGCGATCCGCGCCTGGGGATGGCGATCGCGCAGGCGAAGTGCGCGGCATGCCATGGCGGCCCAGGCAGCGATGCGGCACCGGGCGTACCGTCCCTCAATGAGCAATATCCCGAGTATATCAGCAAGCAGCTGGCGGCATTCGCCGCGCCGCGCGGTGCGCCGAATCATCGTGAAAGTGCGGTCATGGCCCCTATTGCCCGTGCCTTGACGGGCCGGGATCGGGGAGACGTCGCCGCCTGGTATACGGTGAACTGGCGCAAGCCATTGAAGCCGCGCAACCCTGCCAATGTGGCCTTGGGCGAGCAGTTGTTCCTTCACGGCCGTCCTGAGGACGATCTGCCCGCCTGCGCGGCGTGTCACCGAGCGGATGCCAACGGCATTCGACCCGACTTTCCCAATCTGGCCTCGCAGGATCCGGCCTATATCGAATATGAGCTGAAGAACTGGGAACGGCTGCGAGGGCACCGTGGCAAGCTGATGTCGATCATTGCGCCGCGGGTGAAACCGGAGTGGGCCGGCCCGATTGCCGAATATCTAGCGGGGCGCGCGAGCAAGCCGGTCCAATAGGCGTTTCAGAGAAAACGCGAGGCTTGGGCCGGGCTTCACCCTTCACCCTTCACCCCGCCACCGGCACCTCTTCCGGCGGCAGCGGCGCCCTGCCCCGGATCACGTCGGCGATCTTTTCCGCGATCATGATCGTGGGGGCGTTGGTGTTGCCGCCGATCAGGGTGGGCATGACCGAGGCATCGACCACGCGCAGGCCTTCGAGGCCGATGACCTTCAGGTCCTTGTCCACCACGGCGAGCGGGTCGGTGGGCAGGCCCATGCGGCACGTGCCCACGGGGTGATAGATCGTTTCGCCCTTGGCGCGGATGAAGGCGTCGATCTCCTCGTCGGTCTGCACGTGCTCACCCGGCGCGAACTCCGCGCCCCGGAACGCCTCGAGCGCGGGCTGGGCGACCACCGCACGCGCCATGCGCACGCCTTCGCGCACCGCGCGGCGGTCCTCCTCGGTCGAAAGGAAGTTGGCGAGGATCGCGGGATCGTCATAGGGATCGGCCGAGGATAGCGAGACGGTGCCCCGGCTTTCGGGGCGCAGCTGACAGACGTGCATGGTGAAGCCATCCTGCTTCACCGCGATCTTGGCATGGTCCTGCATGATCGCGAGCACGAAGTGGAACTGCAGATCCGGCCGGTCGAGGTCCGGGCGGGACTTGAGGAAGGCGCCCGCCTCCAGTCCGTTCTGCCGCCCCGGCCCCTTGCCGGTGAGCAGGTATTGCAGCCCGACCTTGAGCTGCTTCAGGCCCTTCGTATCGTTGTAGAGCGTTATCGGCTGCTTGCACGTCCAGTTGAGCGTGACGTCGAGGTGATCCTGCAGGTTGCCGCCCACGCCCTTGCGCGCGTGGACCATGCGGATGCCGTGGCCGGCCAGCGCGTCGGGATCGCCGATCCCCGAGAGGTTGAGGATCTGTGGCGACTGGAACGCTCCGGCGCAGAGCAGCACCTCGCGCGCGGCATGGGCGGTCTGCACCGGCTTGCCCTTGCCCAGGCTGTATTCCACCCCGGTCGCCCGGCCGTTTGCGATGACGATGCGGTGGGTGCGGGCCCCGGTCACCACGGTCAGGTTGGGGCGCTGGCCGACGATCGGCTGTAGATAGCCGCGCGCCGCGCTCCAGCGCTGGCCATCCCGGATCGTCAGCTGATACCGGCCGAAACCTTCCTGATCGAACCCGTTGAAATCCGCGGTGATCTTGTGCCCGGCCTCACCGCCCGCCCGGATCACGCCGGCATAGAGCGGATGGTCGGACCGTTCGCCCCAGCTGACCGAAAGCGGCCCGCATTCCCCGTGGTAGGTCGAAGCGCCGTCCTGGAAGTTCTCCGCGCGTTTGAAGTAGGGCAGCGTCTCGGCATAGGACCAGCCATCAAGCCCCAGTTGCCGCCAGTGATCGTAATCGCGCGCGTGGCCGCGGATATAGACCATGCCGTTGATCGCGGACGAGCCGCCCAGCCCCTTCCCGCGCGGATGCCACAGGCGGCGGCCGTCCATGAACGGTTCCGGCTCGCTCCAGAATCCCCAGTTGAACTTGCTTTTCTGCTTGATCAGCGTCCCCACTCCGGCCGGCATCCGCACCAGCACCGAGGTGTTGCGCCCGCCCGCTTCGAGCACCAGCACCTTGACCTCAGGGTCTTCGCTCAGCCGCGCGGCCAGGACCGATCCCGCGCTGCCCGCGCCGATGATGATGTAATCGTATTCGCCCGAAGCCATGGCACGCCCATCCCGATACCGTTCTTATTGACACGCTTGTCATCAAGAATCCGCCCGAGTGCAAGGGCATTTAGGCGATCGGTTAAATTGCCGTTCTACAGAGCGAGACCGGCCGCCCTGCCGCTGGCCCAGGCCCATTGGAAATTGTACCCGCCCAGCCATCCGGTGACGTCGACCGCCTCGCCGATCGCGTAAAGGCCGGGCAAGGTGCGCGCCTCCATCGTTTGGGAGGAAAGGCCGGCGGTATCGATCCCGCCGGCGGTGACTTCGGCCTTGGCGAAGCCTTCGGTGCCGTCGGGGTTAAAGCGCCAGTCGGCCAGCCGGGCTTCGGCGGCGCGCAGCGCCTTGTCGGTCATGCCGCCAAGTTCGCCACTGCCGCCAAGCCGTTCGCATAGCGCAGTGGCGAGCCGTTCGGGCAGCGCTTCGGCCAGCACCTTGCGCAGGGCCACGCGCGGGCGTTCGCGCTTGGCCGCCAGCAGCCATTCGCGCGAGCGATCCGGCAGGAAATCGATGCCCACCGGTTCGCCATGGCGCCAGTAGGACGAGATCTGGAGAATGGCGGGGCCGGAGAGCCCACGGTGCGTGAACAGCGCCGCCTCGCGAAACGCCGTTTTGCCGGCACGCGCGGTCACCTCGGTCGAAACGCCCGACAGATCGCGGAACAACGCTTCGTCCCCACCCAGCGTCAGCGGCACGAGCGCCGGACGGGGTTGCACCACTTTCAGCCCGAAGCGTCGCGCCAGATCATAGGCGAAGCCGGTCGCGCCCATCTTGGGAATGGACGGCCCGCCCGTGGCCAGCACCAGCGCCGGCGCGGAAAAAGTACGGCCACCCGCCTCCACGCGGAACAGGCCATCGGCGTGGCCGACCTCGCCCACCGCCATGGCGCACAGCACCTCGACCTGCCCCGCCGCGCATTCGTCGAGCAGCAGCGCCACGATCTGCCGCGCCGATCCATCGCAGAACAGTTGCCCCAGCGTCTTCTCGTGCCAGGCGATGCCATGGCGGTCGACCAGCGCGATGAAGTCGGCCGGGGTGTAGCGGCTCAGAGCCGAGCGCGCGAAATGGCGGTTCTGCGAAAGATAGCGGTCATGCGCGGTGTGGATATTGGTGAAGTTGCACCGTCCGCCCCCGGAAATCAGGATCTTTCGGCCAGGCTCGTCCGCGTGATCGAGCAGGACCACCCGCCGCCCGTTCTGTCCGGCGGTGGCCGCGCACATCAGCCCCGCCGCGCCGGCGCCCAGCACGATCGCATCATGAGTCGCGGTCATGCCGGAACGCCGGGGTGGCCAGGATCAGATATGCAGCGCGCGGCCGTAGGCGGCGAGCACGCTTTCGTGCATCGATTCCGAGATCGTCGGATGCGGGAACACGGTGTTCATCAGTTCGGCTTCGGTCGTTTCCAGCGTCTTGCCGACGACATAGCCCTGGATCATCTCGGTCACTTCCGCGCCGATCATGTGCGCGCCCAGCAGTTCGCCGGTCTTGGCGTCGAACACCGTCTTCACAAAGCCTTCCGGCTCGCCCAGCGCGATCGCCTTGCCGTTGCCGATGAACGGGAACGTGCCGACCTTGAGTGTGTAGCCCGCTTCCTTCGCCTTGGCTTCGGTCAGGCCGACGCTGGCGATCTGCGGGTGGCAATAAGTGCAGCCCGGAATGTTACCGCGATCCATGGCGTGCGGATGCACGTCCTTGTTGCCCAGTTCCTGCGCGATGGCTTCCGCCGCGATCACGCCTTCGTGGCTGGCCTTGTGCGCCAGCCACGGGCCGGGGGTGACATCACCGATCGCCCATACGCCCTTCACGTTGGTGCGGCCGTGGCCATCGATCTGAATGATGCCGCGTTCGGCCTTCACGCCCAGCGTTTCGAGGCCGATGTTCTCGGTATTGGGCACGATGCCCACGGCGACGATGACGTGGCTGAACTGGCTTTCGACCACCTTGCCGTCCTTGCCCTTGATCTTCGCCTTCACGCCACTGGCGTTGACGTCGAGGCTTTCGACGCCCGCCCCGGTCAGGATCGTCATGCCCTGCTTGACCAGCGCCTTTTCGAGGAAGGCGGAAACGTCGGCGTCTTCCACCGGCACGACCCGGTCCATCATCTCGACGACCGTAACTTCCGTGCCCATGTCGTTGTAGAAGCTGGCGAATTCGATGCCGATCGCGCCCGAGCCGATAACCAGCAGCTTGCTCGGCTGTTCCTTCGGCGTCATCGCGTGGCGATAGGTCCACACGCGGTTGCCGTCGGCCTTGGCGAACGGCAGATCGCGTGCCCGCGCACCCGTGGCGACGATGATATGCTTCGCGCTCAGCGTCTCGACGCCCTTGTCACTGGTCACTTCCAGCGTGCCCGGCGCCTTCAGCACGCCGGTGCCCATGTGGACGGTGATCTTGTTCTTCTTCATCAGGTGCGTGACGCCCTGGTTGAGCTGCTTGGCCACCCCGCGAGAACGGGCGACCACCGCTTCGATGTCGGCGCGGATGTTGTCGGCAGCAAGGCCATAGGCCTTGGCGTGCTTCATGTGATTGAACACTTCGGCCGACCGCAACAGCGCCTTGGTGGGAATGCATCCCCAGTTCAGGCAGATGCCGCCCAGCAGCTCGCGCTCGACGATCGCGGTCTTGAGGCCGAGTTGCGCGGCGCGGATCGCCGCGACATAGCCGCCGGGGCCGGATCCGAGGACGATCAGGTCATACTGTTCAGCCATGTTCACTCCACTGCATCGATGGCGCGCGGCCGGCCATCATCGGCCAGCAGCACGAATTTGAATTGTCCGCGCGCGACCTCGGTCACGGCTTCGCCATTGCGTTCGCGTCCTTCGCCGCGTGCGACGATCGTCAGCGACGTGCGCCCCCGCGCGACGATTTCGGCATGGACGGTCAGTTCGTCGCCTACCGCCATCACGCCCGGAAAGGTGAAATCGGTGGCGGCGACCACCACGGCCTTGCCCTTGCCCCGGCGCGAGGCGAGCGAGCCGGCGCCCAGCGCCAGCTGGCTCATCAGCCAGCCCCCGAACACCCCGCCATAGGGATTGAGGTCGGTTGGCATCGCGGTCACGCGGATGACCAGTTCCTCAGCCATGCGCGTTCCCTCCCACGGCAATCGGCGGCACAGCGCGCGGCTGCCGGCTCTCGTCGATGGCGACGAAGATGAACCGCGCCTGCGTCACGCGCTGCCGCTCGTTGCCCGTGCGCGGGCGTCGCCAGGCTTCCACGTCGATCACCATCGACGTGCGGCCCACCGAGGCAAGATCGGCATAGACCGTCACTTCATCCCCGATGTGAACGGGGTGGTGGAACTTCATGCCTTCCACCGCGATCGTGGCCGCGCGCCCCATCGAATGCCGGGTGGCGACAATGCCCGCCGCCATGTCCATCTGCGCCATCAGCCAGCCGCCGAAGATGTCACCGGCCGGATTGGCGTCCGCCGGCATCGCCGTGATGCGGATCGCCGGCTCCGAACCGGGTAGCGGCGGGTTGTCGACGTCCGACACGGCAGCGTCAGGCGATCAGGCCGAGCGGGTTTTCGATCAGCGCCTTGAACGCCTGCATCAGTTCCGCGCCATCCGCGCCGTCGATCGCGCGATGGTCGAAGCTGCCCGTGGCGCTCATCACCGTGGCGATCGACAGCGCGCCATCGACCACATAGGGCCGCTGTTCGCCCGCGCCGACCGCCATGATCATGCCCTGGGGCGGATTGATGACCGCATCGAACTGCTTGATGCCGAACATGCCAAGGTTCGAGAGCGAAGCCGTGCCGCCCTGGTATTCGTGCGGCTGCAGCTTGCCTTCGCGCGCCTTGTTCGCCAGCTCCTTCATCTCCGTGGCGATTGTCGAGATCGACTTGGCGCCAGCATCGACGATGATCGGTGTGATCAGGCCCGAAGGCGCGGCCACGGCCACCGAGATGTCCGCGCGGCTGAAGCTGCGCAGTTCGTCGCCGGCGAAGCTGACGTTGCACTTGGGCACTTGCACCAGCGCCTTGGCCAGCGCCTTGATGATGAGGTCGTTGACCGAAAGCTTCACGCCCTGCGCTTCCAGCGCCTTGTTGAGCTGGCTACGCAGCTTGAGCAGCGCGTCGAGCTGAATGTCCACCGTGAGGTAGATGTGCGGAATGGTCTGCTTGGCTTCGGTCAGGCGGCGCGCGATCGTCTTGCGGACGTTGTTGAGCTTCTGCGCTTCATAGGGAATGCCGAAGTCGGGAACGCTGGCGGCAGCGACGGGAGCCGGCGTGGGGGGCGGGGCTGCCGCCGGCGTGGGCGCCGGGGCGGATGCGGCAACAGGCGCCGCTCCGGGCTGCGCGCCCGCGACGTCGGCCTTCACGATCCGGCCGTTGGGGCCGGTGCCCTTCACGCTTGCCAGATCGATGCCCTTGCTGGCGGCAATACGCTTGGCGAGCGGGCTCGCCACGACGCGATCCCCCCTGGGCGCGGCGGCCGCCGTGGTGGCGGCTGCGGGTGCCGGTGAAGGCGCGGGCGCTGCGGCAGGGGCCGCCGTGGCGGCGGGCGCGGGAGCCGGCGCTGCCTTCGGCGCGGGCGCGCTGGCGTCTTCGTCCTCGCCTGCCAGCGTGGCGATCACCGTGCCCACCTTCACGCCTTCGCTGCCTTCGGCCACGTCGATGGAAACGATCACGCCTTCATCGACAGCCTCGAACTCCATCGTGGCCTTGTCGGTCTCGATTTCGGCCATGATGTCGCCGGACGAAACCGTGTCGCCCACCTTCACCAGCCACTTGGAAAGCGTGCCTTCTTCCATCGTCGGCGAAAGCGCGGGCATCTTGATGGCTATGGGCATGGCGCAGTTTCCATCCTTGGTTATTGATTTGAACAAAAAGCAACCAATTGGGTTATTTCAGGCTGCCTCACCTCTTGTCGCCATTTCAACGGCCTTGCCCTGCGGGTCAAGTGGCTTGAAGCTTGCCCTGCATACGAATTTGCCGGTAGGGAGATCCGGGAAGGAAACGACCATGCTTCAGCAGCGTGTCTACCTGGTCATTATGGACGAAACGGACGAGGCGCGGCAAGCGCTGCGTTTCGCCGCCCGTCGCGCCGTTCGCACCGACGGCACCGTTCACATCCTCGCGCTCGTGCCCAAGCAGGAATTCGTCGCCTTCGCGGGCGTGCAGGCCACGATCGAGGAGGAGGCCAAGGATCGCGCCGAAGTGCTGGTCACTACCGCGGCTGGCAGCGTGGCCAGCGAATCCGGGCTGACGCCGATCATCTCGGTGCGCCAGGGCAACGGCCCGGACGTCGTGCGCGATTACCTGCGCGAACATCCCGAGGTTTCGGCGCTGGTGCTGGGGGCCGCCGCCGACGGCGCGCCCGGCCCGATGATTACCCATTTCAGCACCCACGCCGGACAACTGCCCTGCCCGCTGATGATCGTGCCCGGCGGCATGGACGATGAAGCGATCGACGCGCTGAGTTGAGAACGGCTGGGTTTGGGCTGCTTGATCCCATGCAAGCGCAGCGCGTGGTCAGCCCACCCCGCTGCAACTAACGCCGCCTTCGGCGCCGCAAGTCTCACTCCCCTCCCGCAAGCGGGAGGGGTTGGGGGTGGGCTGCAGGCAGGTTGAGTCCCGGCCCCTACTTGCGCTTGCCCTGATGGCGGATGTTGGACGGCCGCCCGCGCTTTCCGACCGCGAACTTGCCCTTGGGCTTCGGCTTCCCCGGCAGCTTGCCGCCGCGGCGCTCGATCCGGCTGACGCCTTCGGCCACGTCGACCGGCTCGAACTTCAGCGCCCCCGTCAGCGGATTGGCCTCGGCCAGCCGCAGCTTGAGGATCATGCCCATCGCAAACTGTTCGCCGCTGCTTTCGCCTTCCAGCACTTGCGCCTTTTCGTCATAGGCGAAGCGTTCGGCGCCCAGCACGGAAACGGGCACCAGCCCATCCCCGCCCAGCCCGATGATCGTGGCGAACAGGCCGAACTTCTGGACGCCGGTGATGCGCGTATCGAACACTTCGCCCACGCGGCCCGCTAGCCAGGCCGCCACATAGCGGTCGATCGTCTCGCGCTCGGCCTCCATCGCCCGCCGCTCGCTGGCGCTGATCGCCTCGCTCACGCGCGCCAGATCGTTGCGGTCGCGGTCGGCAAGGCCGGTCGCTGGCGGCAGGTCGTGGTCCTTCGGGCGCGGCTGCTCCAGATCATAGGCATCGACCAGCGCGCGATGGACCAGCAGGTCCGAATAGCGGCGGATAGGCGAGGTGAAATGGGCGTAACTGCCCAGCGAAAGGCCGAAGTGGCCGGCGTTGCGCGGGCCATAATAGGCCTGTGTCTGGCTGCGCAGCACCGCTTCCATGACCAGCGCCTTTTCCGCGTCGTCGGTCACGTCCTTCAGCATCCGGTTGAACAGCGACGGCGTGATGACCTGCCCCAGCGCCAGCTTGCGATCGAACGTGGCCAGGTACTCCTTCAGCGCGATCAGCTTTTCGCGCGTGGGCGGTTCATGGATGCGATAGACCACCGGCGCGACTTTCGCCTCCAGCGCCTTGGCAGCAGCGACGTTGGCGGTGACCATGAAATCCTCGACCACGCGATGCGCGTCGAGCCGTTCGCGCAGCGCCACTTCGGCGATCCGCCCCTGTTCGTCGAGCATCACGCGCCGTTCGGGCAGGTCGAGCTCCAGCGGATCGCGATCCTTTCGCGCCTTTTCCAGCAGCCGCCACGCGGCCCACAGGTTCACGAGGTGCGCCTCGGCTTCGTCGGCATCGATCCGCCGTTGCGCTTCCTCGTAGGCGATGACTTCCGCGATCCGCACCAGCGCGCGCGTGAAGCGCCATGACGTCACGCGGCCCTGCGCATCGATCGTCATGTGGCACGCCATCGCCGCGCGGTCCGATCCCGCCTTGAGCGAACAGACATCGGCGCTCAGCACTTCGGGCAGCATCGGCACGACGCGGTCGGGGAAATAGACCGAGTTGCCCCGCTTGCGCGCATCCCGGTCCAGCGCGCCGCCCGGGCGAACATAGAAGCTCACATCGGCGATGGCGACGAGCGCGCGGAAGCCGCCCTCGCCATCCGGCTCCGCCCAGATCGCGTCGTCATGATCGCGCGCGTCGATGGGATCGATGGCGACGATCGGCAGGTGGCGCAGATCCTCGCGATGGTCCTCGCTGAGCGGCAGGGCCGCCGCGAGCCTCGCTTCCTCGATCGCCTTTTCCGTGAACGAGAAGGGGATGCCGTACTTGTGGATGGCGATCAGGCTGAACGCGCGCGGGGCGAGCGGATCGCCCAGCACCGTCGTCACTTTGAGGCCCGCGCGGGGCGAGCGCCCGGCCGGTTCCGCGAGCACCAGATGCCCGGCTTCCGCCTGCCCCAGATCGCTGATCGGCACCGCGTTGCGCACGCGCTTGTCCACCGGGGCGAGCCATCCCTTGCCCGCGCCGTCGATCTCGACCACGCCCAGCATCTGGTCGGTCTGGGCGGGGAGCTTCTTCATCGCGTGGGCGATCCAGCCCTTCCCGGCTTCCTCGGTGCGCGCCAGCACCCGGTCGCCCACGCGCAGCGCCTGCTGCCGCTGCTTGCCGCGCTGCTCCACCAGCCGCAGACGCGGCGGCGGCGCGCCGTCGTCGGGATGCCAGCTATCGGGAATGGCGATCGCCTCGCCGTCCTCGGTATCGACCACGCGCAGGACGGTCACGCGCGGAACGCCGCCCATCCGGTGGAACGCGGTGCGGTTGCCGTCGATCAGGCCTTCCTCGGCCATGTCCTTGAGCAGCGCCTTGAGCGCGATCTTCTCCTGCCCCTTCAGCCCGAACGCGCGCGCGATCTCGCGCTTGCCGGCAGGCTCGTCCGACCGGGCGATGAAATCGAGCACCTGCTGACGCGTGGGCAGGCCGGGCTCTGGGCGAAGCGTTTTGGGGAAAGGCATCCACGCCATGTGGCGCTTTGCCGCCCGCAACTCAAGGCGAACGTCACTTGAATCACACCTGATCGCGGTGGGACACGCCCCTATTTCGACCTAGAAGCGCGTGGGCTCGTCGCCGTAGCGATTGGGCCCGTCTGTCGATTTCAGGACCCCGAAAATCACCACGAACAGCGCAGGAGCCCAGCCCAGCAGCGCTATCGGTCCCTGCGCCTGCATCATCGCCATGGGATTTGTGGCGGCTGATCCCGGCGCCTGCATCCGTTGCATCAACGCGATCGCACGGTCCATCTGCGTCGGCAGCATCGCCAGTGCCACGGCGTAAGACAGGCCCGGCACCAGCACAAGCCAGCCGGAAAGGCCGCTGTCGTGCAGCCGCCGGACCAGACTGGCAGCCAGCAGCACCATCGTGACCACGCCGATGACGATCCCCACACCGGCCATGGTCTGCATCATGCCCGTCATCTGCTGCATCATCTGCGCCTGGACAACGGCCTCGCCATCGTTGCGTTGCGCCGCCTCAAACCCTGCGCGCATCATGTTCACCGTAAGCGGAATCGAAACGGCCATACCGCCCGCGACGCGCAACAAGACCACGAACAGCACGTAATACCAGAACGTCTGACGCGCATCGCGACCGCGGGGATCGAAAATATGGACCAAGCCGTGCCGAACCGCTCCAAGCATCCCTCGATCCAATCTCCGCTGCAAGACGCGTTGTTTCTGCCGCGCCTGCGCAATCGCGTCTAGCGCCAATGGATCGGCATTGGCGCTACCGTCAGGGGAGTGCGGACGCGACCGGCACGAACCCACCCCCGGGCAGCGCCGAGGCGACCGGGCTTTCGCTGCCGTCGGCCGCTTTCGCGCTGACCCCGAAGAACCAGTCGTCACCGCGCACGCCATCGAAACGGACGCTGGTGTCGGTCACACCTTCGCGGACTTTCTCCTGCCATGCCGGGGCATCCGTGCGCCGCCGCCAGACCGTGTAGCTGGCGGCGCCATCCACCGGCTTCCAAGCCACGTCAGTCCAGGTCGATACGGCCGCCTTGACCGTCGCCACCGGCGGCATCGGCGCGGCGGCCAGTGCCGCCAACCCGCGCACATTGATGCGGACGACCTTGGCCAGATAGGGGAAGTCCATCTCGCCGATCGTATCGCCGAACTTCACCCCGTTTTCGGTGCGGAGATCCTGATGCTGATGCTCGTAGTCCTCCACCGCCACGGTGAAGCGCACCGCGGGATAGCCCTTGTCGGAGAACGGCAGCTGGTCCCCGCCACGCCCCATGCGGTCGGCGCGCCAGATCTGGCGGACTTCCAGCCCCGCCGCGTCGCTCGTGGCCAGCCCGGCCAGCCAGCGCGAAAGGTTGCGCGAAGGACTGTCGTTCTCGCCGCCGAAGCGCCGCTGCGCCGCGCGAAGCGCGTCGGTGCCATCGGCGCGCGGCCCTTCGGAGAGGATGCGGACGTGGGTATCGTCCTTCCACCCGTCAGACCCGCGCGATCCGCCGACGATGTCGTTGTTGAACACGGCCTTGATTGTCCAGCCATGCTCCGCCGCGTAATCGGCCAGCAGCTTGCCTCCCAGCAACCCCTGTTCCTCGCCCGAAAGCGCGGCATAGACGATCGTCGAGGGGAATTTCTGCCGCGACAGCACGCGCGCCGCTTCCAGCACCAGCGCGGTTCCCGAACCGTCATCGTTGGCGCCCGGCGCGTCGATCGTGGCGTTGAGGACGTCCGAGGCGCGGCTGTCGATGTGTCCCTGCACGATCACCACCTCGTTGGGGCGTTCGGTTCCACGCTGGATCGCGACCACGTCGACCAGGCGCGTCGGGGTGGGCACGCGCTCGCCCTGCACCATGCGTTCGGGCAGCACGATCTCGAGGCAGTTGCCACAAGCCTTGGAGATCTTGCGGAATTCCGCTTCGGCCCAGGCCCGCGCCGCGCCGATCCCGCGTTTGGGGTCGGTCTGTGTGGACAGGGTATGGCGCGTGCCGAACGACACCAGCTTCGCCACGTCCGCTTCGAGACGGGCTTGCGAAATGGCGTCTTCGGGCGCCGCGATGGCCGGGGCGGAGCAGGTGACGGCGAGCAGGGCGATAACGGAGAGGCGCTTCATGCCACGCAGGGTAACCGGTCGCCCCTGCCCCTCGCAAGCGCCGGCAGGAAAAAGGGCGGAGAACCCGATGGTTGCCCGCCCTTTCCGATCAATAAGCCCGTGCGATCAGGATGCGTTCGACCACCGGTTCGCCGGTGAACGGACACAGCCCTTCCGGAGGCGCGGCATCCATCGGGGTGTTGCGGATGGTCAGCTTGAGGCCCTTGAGCGTTTCGACGACCTTGTCGAGCGCCGCACCGGTGGGGCGGGACCAGCCCATTTCCACCCAGCCCGGGAACTTCCGGTCTTCTGCGAAATAGGCGGCGAGGCCGTCCAGATCGGTCACGTCGCGCACCACTTGCGCATCGCGCTTCGCCCGCGCTTCGGCAAAGAGCGCCTGCTGGATCGCTTCCAGTTCGGCCACCGCCGCGGCGACGAAATCGTCCTTCGCCTGCGCCACGAAGTTGGGCTTGCCGTCCTCGCGCCACAGCCGGTCGCGGCGCAGCGCGCTGACCTGGCCGCCTTCGGCATCGCGGCCGCCGATTTCGAGCACCAGCGGCACGCCCTTCTTCACCCAGGCCCAGCGCTTGGCGGTGGCCTTGCCGGGGCGCTTGTCGAGCAGCACGCGCACGCGCTCCCCGAACGCCGATTGCTTCGCCAGAGCGGCGCGCAGGCCTTCGCAATAGGCGAGCAGCGCCTCGTCACCGTCGTTATCGCGCAGCATCGGCAGGATCACGATCTGCTGCGGCGCCACCTGCGGCGGCACGCGCAAGCCGTCGTCGTCGCCATGCGTCATGATGACGCCGCCGATCATGCGGGTGGATACGCCCCAGCTTGTCGTGTGGCACAGCGTCTGCTGGCCTTCCTTGTCCTGGTAGCGGATGCCCGCCGCCTCCGCGAACCCAGTGCCGAGATAGTGCGAGGTGCCGGCCTGCAGCGCCTTGCCATCCTGCATCATAGCCTCGATCGAATAAGTCGCGACCGCGCCGGGGAAGCGTTCGTTCTCGGGCTTGGCACCGGCGATGACGGGCATCGCCAGCACGTCCTCGGCGAAGGAGCGGTACATTTCCAGCGCGCGCAGGGTTTCCTGCATCGCGTCGGCCTCATCGGCGTGCGCGGTATGCCCTTCCTGCCACAGGAATTCGCTGGTGCGCAGGAACATGCGCGTGCGCATTTCCCAGCGCACGACGTTGGCCCACTGGTTGGTCAGCAGCGGCAGATCGCGCCAGGATTGCACCCAGCGGGCCATCGCGGCGCCGATCACCGTTTCCGACGTGGGACGAACGACCAGCGGCTCTTCCAGCTTCGCCTCGGGATCGGGCACGAGGCCGCCCTTGGCGTCGGCGATCAGACGGTGGTGCGTGACGACCGCCATCTCCTTGGCGAAGCCTTCCACATGGTCGGCTTCCTTGGCGAAGTAGGACAGCGGGATGAACAGCGGGAAGTAGCAGTTCTCGACGCCCGCTTCCTTGATGCGTTCATCCATGATCTTCTGGATGCGTTCCCAGATGCCATAGCCCCACGGCTTGATCACCATGCAGCCGCGCACGCCCGATTCCTCGGCAAGCTCGGCCTCGGCGATCACCGCCTGGTACCACTGGGCGAAGTCTTCATCGCGCGTGACGTTCAGCGCGTGCTTGATCTTGGACTGGTTCATGCCGCGCGGGTTAAGCGGCAATCGGCAAAGGGGCAAGACGGTTTGCGGCGGCTCCGCAAGGTTCATCGCCGGTGGACGAGGCCACCGGCGTCCGCGCGTGCCCCAGCGATCAACGCTATTTCGTGATCTGGTCCAGCTTCTTCTGCATTTCGGCCATCTGCTTGCGCAGTTCGGCCAGTTCGTCACCTTCGCCGGCGGCGGGCTTTTCCGCTTCACGCGCGGGGGCGCCCGGCACGAAGGCGGCGGCGGCGGCCTTGAAGATTTCCATGTTGCGCTGGGCCAGTTGCGCCAGCGGGTTGGCGCCGATGCTGTCCTCGATCGCCTTGCGCAGCTTGTTCTGGTTTTCCCGGAAATAGTCCATCGACGCTTCGAGATAGCCGGGCAGCAGCGCCTGCATCGAATTGCCGTACATGGAGATCAACTGGCGCAGGAAGTTGGTGGGCAGCATCTGCTCGCCCGCCGATTCCTCTTCCATGATGATCTGCGCCAGGATCGAATGCGTCAGGTCCGCGCCCGTCTTGGCATCGATCACCTGGAAGTCGATGTTTTCCTTCACCATCTGGGCGAGATGGTCCAGCGTGATGTAGCTCGACGTCCGCGTGTTGTAGAGCCGCCGGTTGGCGTACTTCTTGATGATTACGGTATCGCCGTCTTTGGACTGGTTAGCCATCGTTGCGCGCCCTTCAAGTTATTGGCGTCATTAGCAGACGCAGTATGTGCGGTGCAACAAGGGTACACAAGCCCACTTGTCTCAGGATTGGCGGAAAAATCGACGCCCGAGCAGGGTAAAGAGTTCATATTGAGACAATCCGCTGATCGCGGCCGCCGAAACGGGGTCATAATTGACCGTCAGCCAGTCGCCCTCGCCGCAACCGGGCACATCGTCCAGCGCGACGATAGTGAGGTCCATCGAGATTCGCCCCAGCACCGGAACGTGGACACCCCGCCACGAAAGGCCGCCCTTGCCCGACCAGCAGCGCAGATAGCCGTCGGCATAGCCCAGTGCGATCACGCCCGCGCGCATCGCGCGCGGAGCAATGAAGGTGGCGTTGTATCCCACACCCTCGCCCGCCTCGATCCGGCGGACCTGCAGCACCGCCGCTTCGGGATAGGCGACCTGGCGGATCGTTCCCGCCATTTCCGCGCGCGCGATCCCGCCGTAAAGCGCCAGCCCCGGCCGCGTCAGGTCCGCATGATAGGCATCGCCCAGCATGATTCCCGCGCTGTTGGCCAGGCTGTAGCGCCGCGCCGGCACCTGCTGGCGCACATGTCCGAACCGGTCGAGCTGTTGCGCGTTCTGCGGCACGTCCTCGTCCGCCGAGGCCAGATGGCTGATGCAGCAATCGATGGAAAGCGCACGCAGCACCGGGTCGCTCAGATCGCCCATCGCCAGACCCAGGCGGTTGATGCCCGTATCAACCATGACATGGCACGCGCCACCGGCAGCGGCGGACCAGCGCCGGGCCTGCTCCAGCGAATTGAGCACCGGCCGCACGCCGCTTTCAAGCGCGAATGCCACGTCGGCATCGTTCAGCGGTCCATGCAGCACGGCGATCTGCTCCGCCGGCACATGCGGCAACAGCGCCGCCGCCTCGCTCCAGTGCGCCACGAACCAGTCACGACACCCCGCGCGCGCCAGTTCCGGCACCACTACGGTTGCCCCCATGCCATAGGCATCGGCCTTCACCGCCGCGCCCGCGACCGCCTTGCCCGACCAACCGTTCAGCGTCCGCCAGTTGTGGGCGAGCGACTCCCGGTCCAGCCTCAGGCGAAGCGCGGCGGGAGGAACAGCGAAACGGGTGGGATCAGACGGCATCGTCACCATAGGCTTGTGGAGGACCGCCCTTTAGCCCCCACATCGCCACGAGGAAAGCCACCGCCACAACGACCCAGGTGTACCACAGGCCCGAGTAGGGATCGCCGGTCTTGGCCACGATAAGGCTCGATATGAACGGCAGGAAGCCGCCGAAATACCCGGTGCCGATGTGATAAGGGATCGACATCGAGCTGTAGCGGATGCGGGGCGGGAACATTTCCGTCAGCAGCGCGGCGACCGGGCCGTAGGTAAAGCCGGACAGAGCCATCAGCAGCAACAGCGAGGCGATGATGCCGGCAATCTGCACCGGGCCGGGGCGAACCTTGGTGAAATCATACCCGGCATCGGCCAGCGTCGCCTGCAAGGCCTTGGCGCGCCCTGCCTTGTCTCCCCAGGGATAGGCATCGAGCGGCAGAATGCGGTTCCCCGCGCTCAACGAAAGCGCCGGCGCGGTCTTCAGGCTATAGGGCACGCCCGATCCCGCCAGATCGGCCAGCAGCTTTCCGCACTGCGTCGATTGCTCGGTCGAAAACGCGCTGTAGCTGCAATCCGGGCCAGCGACGGTGACCGGCGCGCGGCGTGCCTGTTCCGCCAGCGCGGGGTTGGCGGAGGCGCCCATCAGCCAGAATGCCGGGAACAGCAGCAGCAGCGTGGCGAGATATCCGATCACGATCGGCTTCTTGCGGCCGACCCTGTCGGAAATGTGGCCCGCCAGCAGGTAGAACAGCATGCCCACCGCCGCGCCCACGCCGACCACGATTTCGGCCAGGGTATCTTCCACGCGCATCGCCGATTTCAGGAACGAAAGGCCGGTGAACATCGCGGTGTACCAGATCACCGTCAGCCCGGCGGCGATGCCGAACAGCGCGATGAACAGGCGCTTCCTGTTGCCGGGATAGGTCAGGCTTTCGACGAAGGGGTTGCCGGCGATCTCGCCCTGTTCCTTCATCGCCTGGAACACCGGGCTTTCCGACAGTTTCATGCGCATCCACAGCGATACCGCCAGCAGCGCCAGGCTGACGAGGAACGGCACGCGCCAGCCCCAGTCCTTCCACACCGCCTCGCTCATCAGGCTCTTGCAGGTAAGCACCACGATCAGGCTGAGCACGAACCCGCCAACCACGCTGGCCTGGATATAGCTGGTGAAATAGCCGCGGCGGCCGGGTTCGGAATGCTCGGCCACATAGACGGCCGCTCCGCCATACTCGCCGCCCAGCGCCAGCCCCTGCAGGATGCGCAACAGGATCACCAGCACCGGCGCGGCCATGCCGATCGTCGCGGCGGAAGGGATCAGGCCGACCCCCGCCGTGGCGATGCCCATCAGCGTAACCGTGACGAGGAACGTGTATTTGCGGCCGAGCCGGTCACCCAGAAAGCCGAACAGCACCGCCCCCAGCGGCCGGAAACCGAAGCCGACCGCGAAGACCAGCCAGAACAGCAGCATTTCCAGCGTGGCGTTGCCGGTAGGAAAGAACGCCTTGGACAGAATGGCGCCGAGCGTGCCGTAGATGAAGAAATCGTACCATTCGAACACGGTGCCGGCCGATGATGCGGCGATAACCAGCCGAATGTCCGCCGCGCTTGGTTCAGCGCCCGCTGCTGCCATGGTCCATCCTCTTCCCCGTTTGTAGCCCCCGCTCTAGCGAACGTGGCGGGATCGGGAAAGAGCCGTTCAAGCCTCCTGTTCAAGCGCGGAAAGCGCGGCCTCCCAGGCCAGCATGATCGCGCCATGGCGTGCCGGATAATCGCGGGCGACGGCGATCAGGTCGATGCCCGGCCAGTCCGGCATCGCGCCATCGCCCGCCAGCCACGCCACCAGCGCATCGCGCGCGGCGGCGATGGCGGCGGCATCGCGCCCGATCGCAGCTTCGGCAAAAACGGACGCCGCCGCCTGCCCTACCGCGCAGGCGTGCGGACGCAGGCCCAGCCCGTTGATCCTGCCATCGGCATCGGTCCGCAGCGCCAGCCCGATCGTGCTGCCGCAGCTGCGCGAGCGCGCCTCGCCCCGCAAGGGCAGGGCTTCATCCCATGGCCAGTTCGCCAGCCCCGCCGCCGCCGCCAGCATGGCCGGCGTGTAGAGCGCGCGCGCGGAACTGGCCATGCTTCAGTCTTCCTTGTCGGCGGACGTATCGGCGCGATGGCGTGTGGCCGACTTCCTGGCCGCTTTCTTGTGCGCGGCGGCCTTGTCCTTCTTTGCCTTGGCGGCTTCGTCGGCCTTGGCGTCCGCTTCCGCCGCCGCGCGGCGATCCGCGATCATCGTCATCAGTTCCTCGCTGGCCGCGTTTAGGAACGGATAGGTGCGCGCCTGCGAAATCCACATGGGCCGGCCGCTGACACCCCACACCACGTCATAACCGAAGACCAGGATCGAAAAGCCCAGAACGACGATGATGAACCCCTTCACCGCACCGAAGCCGAATCCCAGCAACCGGTCGATCGGCCCCAGCACCGAATTCCGGCTGGCGCTGCCCATTCTTCGCGCGATGAACCGCGTGATGCCATAAGGCACGATCAGCAGCAGCACGAAGGCGAGCACGCCGCCGCCGGTCTCGTTTTCCAGATAGGGGGTCAGCAGTTGCGTGAGCGGTTCGTGCAGGTAATGCACCGCGAACAGCGAGATGCACCACGCCGCCACGGCGAGGATTTCCTCCACGAAGCCGCGAAAGAATCCACCGATCGCGCCGACCGCGACGATCAGGAATACAACATAGTCGAAGCCGGTCATTGCCCGATGAAATTAGGAGCCGCCCACAATCCGGTCAACGAGATTTGGCAGCAATCGCAACGGCGCATAGCTGAGGCCGGCAACCTTCTCGGTGCTCCCATCGGGGCCATAGGCGCGAGAAAAGCCGAGTTTCGCGGCTTCCTTGAGGCGAATGGAACTATGCGCCACGGGCCGGACTTCGCCCGCCAGCGATATTTCGCCGAACCACGCTGCTTGCGCTGGCAGCGGCCGGTCGGCCAGCGCCGAAACCAGCGCCGCCGCCACCGCGAGATCGGCGGCCGGATCGGTCAGGCGATAGCCGCCCGCCACGTTGAGATAGACTTCGGCCGCGGAAAAATTCAGGCCGCAGCGCGCTTCCAGCACGGCCAGTAGCATGGCCAGTCGTCCGCTGTCCCAGCCCACCACCGCGCGCCGGGGCGTGGCCCCGCTGGCGAGGCGCACGGTGAGCGCCTGGATCTCCACCAGCACCGGCCGCGTCCCTTCCAGCGCGGGGAACACCGAACTGCCCGGGACCGGTTCGTCCCGGCCCGACAGGAACAGCATGGAGGGGTTGCCGATCTCCTCCAGCCCCGCCCCCGCCATCGCGAAAACGCCGATCTCGTCCACCGCGCCGAAGCGGTTCTTCAACGCGCGCAGGATGCGGTACTGGTGGCTGCGCTCGCCCTCGAAGCTCATCACCACGTCGACCATGTGTTCCAGCACGCGCGGGCCGGCGATCGAGCCGTCCTTGGTGACATGGCCCACCAGCACCAGGGCGACGCCGTTTTCCTTGGCATAGCGAATCAGTTCGAACGCGCAGCCGCGCACCTGGCTGACCGTGCCCGGCGCGCCTTCGATCTGGTCCGAATGCATCGTCTGGATCGAATCGATCACCAGCAGCGCCGGCGGCGTCATTCCGCCCAGCGTCGTCAGGATGTCGCGCACCGAAGTGTTGGACGCGAGCCGGATCGGCGCGTTGCCCAGGCCGAGCCGGTCGGCGCGCAGGCGCACCTGGTCGGACGCTTCCTCGCCGCTGATATAGACCGCCTCCGCGCCCGACAGCGCGATGCAGGCAGCCGCCTGCAACAGCAGCGTGGACTTGCCGATTCCCGGATCGCCGCCCATCAGGATCGCCGATCCCGGCACCAGCCCGCCACCGAGCGCGCGGTCGAATTCGGCAAGGCCGGTCTTGCGCCGCTCCGGCAGCTTGACGGGCTGATCGAGCGAAACGAACGATACCAGCCGCCCGCCGCTCGACAGATCATGCCTGGCAGAAAACACCGTCTCGGGCGCTTCCTCCACCAGCGTGTTCCATTCGCCGCAATCGGCGCACTGTCCCTGCCAGCGGGGAGAAACGCTGCCGCAGGACTGGCAGACATAGCGGCGCTTGGGTTTGGCCATGGCCTGCGCTTAATGGGAACGTATCAGGAACGCAAGCCGCATGATCGCCAGAGTCCCCGCCGCTGTCACCCCTTGGGCATCAGCCGCATCGCCTCGCTGGCCAGCGCTTCCGCGCCGGCGGCGATGACCTTGTCCGCCTCGGGCGCCCAGAACGGGCTGTGCAGCGATGGCAGCGCCCGTCCCTCGCGCTTCGCGGCGTCCAGTTCGCTGGCCGGGCGACCGCCGACCCAGAAGATCGTCGCGCCCATGTGATCGGGATCGGTACGCCAGAACTCGCCGAAGTCCTCGCCCGCCATCACCGGCGGCGTCTGCACCACGCCGTCCTCGCCGAACTGCCGCTTCATATCGGCCAGCACGCGCTGGCTGAACGCGGGCGGGTTGAACGTGGCGCGGGTATAGGGATCGAGCACCGATACCGTGGGCATCCGGTCCTGCGGCACCCCCGACGCCATGGCCTCGCCCGCCGCGATGCGCCGGATGCCATCGAGCAGCAGCTTGCGCTGATCGTCGCTGTAGCTGCGCACGGTCAGTTGCAGTCTGGCCTCATCGGGGATGATGTTGTGCTTGGCGCCGGCATGGAAGCTGCCGACGGTGACCACGCCCGGCTCGAACGGGCTGTTTTCGCGGCTGATCAGCGTCTGCAGGCGCATGACGATGGCGCTGGCCAGCACGATCGGGTCTTTCGTCGTCTGCGGATAGGCGCCGTGCCCGCCAAGGCCCTTCACGGTGATGTCCACGCTATCGACATTGGCGAGCGCGTAGCCCGGCGTCACCCCGATCACGCCCGAGGGGAGATCGCCGGTATCGTGAAACGCCAGCGCGAAATCGGGCTTGGGGAAGCGGGTGAAAAGGCCGTCCGCCAGCATCGCGCGCGCGCCAAGGCCCACTTCCTCCGCCGGCTGGCCGATCATCACCAGCGTGCCCGACCACGCATCGCGGTGCGCAGCCATCAACTTGGCGACTTCCATCCACGCGGTCATGTGCGTGTCGTGCCCGCAGGCGTGCATGATCCCGCTTTCCACACCTGCCGTGGACGTGCCGCGATCCTTCGAGGCGAAGGGCAGCCCGGTCTGTTCGACCACCGGCAGTCCGTCCATGTCGGCGCGGATCAGCACGGTCGGCCCCGCGCCGTTGCGCAGCACCGCCACGACGCCGGTCCGACCCACTTTCTCCGTCACCTCGAACCCCGCCTTGCGCGCGGCGGCGGCCATCTGCGCGGCGGACTTCACTTCCTGGAAGCTGAGTTCCGGGTGCGCGTGCAGGTTTCGGTACGTCTGCACCAGCCCCGGCAGGTCGGCGGCGATTTCCGCGCGCAGATCGGGCGCTGCAGCGTGGATGGTGGCGGGGAAGCAAAGGGCGGCGGCGCCGAGCGCCAGCAGGGAGCGGAACGTCATCGCGCCACTCTATCGCCGGGCGGGGCCGGTGCAAACGTCCTTTCCCGGCCCCGAAGAAATGCTTTGTGGCAATGGCGTGCGCAGGCCCCACATCGGCTCCCACATCGACAGGGCAACAGGACAGGACGGATCATGACGGACACAGCAACGATCGACATCGCGCGGCAGGCGGCCGCCCGGCACTTGCGCGACGGCGGCTTCGAGACCGAGGCCGCGATGGTGTCCGAAGGGCGCGGCGACGATTTCGCGGAGGTGCGGATCGCGCTGTCGCTGCTGCGCATGCTGGGCGAGCGGCCCGCGCGCACCGCGCCGCCGGTCAAGCGCAACGGCCGGCGCCTTGTCGGCGAGGAGTGTTGAGGCGGGGAGTGTTGAAGGGGGGAGTGCTGAGGCTCCCTCGCTTTCAGGAGTGTGGTACGGGCGGCCGGACTCGAACCGGCATGTTGTCACCAACGGCGGATTTTGAATTTCGGATTCGGTGCTACGACGGTCCGCGCCAGGACACGCTGGAGTTGGAATATCACTTCTTTATCATAGACTTATCCAGCATTATGCTTGTCCCGGCTGTGACCTAGTACGACCTGCTTCACTTCCCCGTGGCTCCTATGTGGCTCCTGGAAAATGGGCAGTCTGGAGACCGAAATGCCCACGCTAAAACTCACCAAGACCGCCATCGAAAGCGCACGGCCCGAAAAATCAGACTATGAGCTTCGCGACAGCGTCGTTCCCGGTTTCCTATGCAAGGTAACGCCCAGCGGCCGCAAGGTCTTCATGCTTTCCTACCGCACTGTGGGCGGCAATCGCCGCAAGCCTGCGATCGGCCAGTTCGGGGAATTGACGGTCGAGCAGGCCCGGACGCTTGCCCAGGAATGGCAAGCTCGGGTCCGCGCCGGCGGCGATCCATCGCTGGACAAGACGCGCGCCCGCACCAACCCCACCATCAGGGAATTTTGCAATCAGTTCATCGAGCAGCACTCGATCCCGCACAACAAGCCGAGCACTGTTGATCGGAACCGACAGAACATCAAGAATCACATCATCCCGGCACTCGGGAAGATCAAAGTCGCCGACCTGACGCGTCCAGACGTATCCGCGCTAATGCTGCAGTTGGCTCACACCCCCGGCGCCGCCAACACCACTCTCGCTTGTCTCAAGAAGATGTTCAATTGTGCCGAGCTATGGGGCTATCGATCCGATGGCACGAATCCCTGCCGGCTCATCCCCCGCTATCCTGAGCGGAAGCGAACACGGCTCATCAAGAACCGCGAGTTGGAGAAGCTGTTCTCCTACCTTGACCGGGCCGATGCAGAGGGACTGGAGCATCCTTCCTTCACCTTTGGCATCCGGCTTCAGTTCGCCTTCGCCGCCCGAATGTCCGAGATCATCACTATGCGCTGGGATTGGATCGATCTCGACGAACGCCGAGTCGTGTGGCCTGACAGCAAGACCGGAGGCATTTCAAAGCCGCTAACCGAAGAGGCGCTCGAACTCCTGGCGCGCATTCCACGGCGTGAAGGATCTCCATTCGTATGCCCCGCAATCCACCGTTCTGACCGATATCTCAGCAATCACAGCTATTGGTCGGCGTGGAAGCGAATCATCGAAGCAGCCGGTCTCACCCATGTCGGAACTCACGGCATCCGCCATCGAGCGGCCACTGATATTGCGAACTCGGGGGTTCCTCTTCGGGTGGGAATGGCACTGACGGCCCACAAGACGGTCACAACCTTCATGCGATACGTCCACATCGAAGATGATCAAGTCCGGCAGGCTGCGGAAAAGGTCTCGCGTCGCCGTGCCGCAATCATCGCTGGTGGCAGTTCCACAAAGGCGCCGACAATCGATGCGGAGAATCTCGTTGCTGGCGGGACACTTGAAGTTTCCGCGCAGAAGGAGGCCCGCTATCATGGCTGACGGACCAGATCGCCGTTATCTTACATCCGATCAACTCAGTGGCGCGATCCATCTCAATGACGTGAAGCCGCTTCGACTCGTCACGCCTACGGTCGCGGCGAAATATCTGACGATCACCCGCCATTCACTGGCGTGCTATCGCAATCTCGGCGGAGGGCCAGCCTATTACAAATTCGGCCGTTGGATACGATATTCAGTGGATGATCTCGATGAATGGGCCAATTTTCAGCGGCAACCGGGAGGCTCGATGCCTCGGAAAGCAAGATTGGCCAAAGGATCGAACTGAGGAGAGGGGCAGCCAGATTTGCAACTTCTTCGCGCCTATCTTCCATGTGTTCGGGTCCATCATCCAGTTCGAGCGGCAGCTGATCTCCGAGCAGACCCAGGACGGCATCGTGGCCGCACGCGCAAAGGGTAGGCAGGCTGGCCGTCAGCCGCTCGATATGTCCAAGGTTGATGCCGCTATCAAACTGGTTGAAGCTCGCATCTCACCGACCGAAGCGGCGCGGCAACTCGGTATCGGCCGCACCATTATCTATCGTGAAATGCGCCGCCTCAGCGTGGAAAGGCTGATCTGAATGTCCAGACCGAAAATCCGCTCACAATCATCGTACACCTCTGAATAGAATCCTGTCCGGAATACGGTGCGCGAATCTCGCTGCGCATTTCGGGATGCCGGAATTCAACGAGCGAAGTCACTGTCCCCGAGGATTGTCTTGCAACAGACAGTATGTTCATCTGTAACGAGAATCATACCATGAGATTACGATTTCTTGTCATCGCAATGCTGGCGGTCACTGCCCCTGTGCGCGGGGCCCCCGCGGATCAGTCATTTGGAATATGGAGAAACCCAAAGGATAGCGTGCACGTGAGGGTTGAACCTTGTGGGACGCGCATGTGCGGCGTTGTTGTGTGGGCGAATGAGAAGGCAAAAGCCGACGCTCGAAGGGGCGGCACGGATCCACTCATAGGCTCTCAACTGTTCCGGGATTTCACTGCGGACAAGCCCGGCATCTGGCGCGGCAAAGTTTTTGTACCTGATATCGGGAGGACTTTCTCCGGCACCATTCGCGTGATCGATGTTAACACGATCGTCGGGAGCGGATGCCTGATCGGCCGTGTCGGGTGCAAATCGCAGCAATGGACACGATTGCAGAAGTGAAGATGGAAGCCCGTGAGAATTGCTACAAGGATTTGAGATGCGACCGAAGATTGTGATCGTGGGCGCCGGTTTCGGCGGCATGGCGACGGTGAATGCGCTAAAGCACGTCGATGCGGATGTGGTTCTCGTCGATCGCACCAATCACCATCTTTTTCAGCCATTGTTATATCAAGTCGCGACAGCAGCTCTGTCACCAGCTGATATCGCTACCGCGAGCCGAGTGCTTTTGAGACGGAACCGCAATGCGACCGTGATGATGGCCGATGCAGCGGGCGTCGATACTACCGCGCAGATTCTACAGCTCGCAGACGGCAGAACGCTCCACTACGATTATCTCGTCCTTGCCACAGGTGCGGCGTACAGCTTTTTCGGACATGACGAATGGGCAGGTCATGCAAAAGTCCTGAAATCACTGGATGATGCTTTATCGATCCGGGATAAATTGCTCCGCGCGTTCGAACGCGCGGAGCAATGCGACGACCCCGCAGAGGTGGCGAGGCTTCTGACATTCGTCGTTGTCGGAGGCGGTCCGACCGGTGTCGAACTGGCGGGCACCATCGCTGAGCTGGCACGAACCACTCTTGCCCGCGATTTCCGGCATATCGATCCGCAATCCGCTCGTATTGTCCTGTGTGAGGCTGGCAAACATGTCCTGGGCGCATTCCCCGGCGAGCTTCCTGACTATGCATCGGGTGCGCTTCGATCCCTTGGCGTCGAAGTCCGTCTAGGTGAAGCGGTCACGCTCGTGGATGCGGACGGTATCGTTCTGGGACCCGAACGGATCAACGCCGCTGTCGTGCTATGGTGCGCCGGCACACAAGCGCGTCCTGCCGCAAACTGGCTTGGTGCCGAGGCCGCACGCAATGGCGCGGTGAAGGTGGCGGAGGATTGCTCTGTGCCGGGGCATGGCAACATCTTCGCGATCGGCGATGTCGCAAGCTTCGATCCGGGCACTGGCAGGCCGCTGCCCGGCCTTGCCCCTGTGGCCAAGCAACAGGGGAAATATGTCGGACGACTGATCGCCAACCGGATTGCGGGCCGAAAGACGCCACTGCCATTTCGCTACCGTGATCTTGGTTCGATGGCTGTCATCGGGAGATCCCGCGCGATCGCCGATTTCGGCCGTTTCCAGCTCAAGGGCTTTCTGGCCTGGCTGGCTTGGTCGATGGTCCATCTGATGCTGCTGGTCGATTTCAGAAGCAGATTGATGGTGTATATGAACTGGTCCTGGGCCTGGTTCACATATGGCAGGGGCGCGCGCCTGCTGACTGGCCATGATGACCACGGCACAGCCGTGAAAGACGAAGCTTCGTCAGAGATAGAGAAGCCATAGTATCGATGCCGACACTTCCCTTAGAGCGAGCGAAATGATCCGGGTGACGCTCATCCTTCATGGCAAGGCGGCACAGGATGATCGCGTCCGTGCCGCCGTTCAGTCGGTCAGGAACGACGGCCATATGGTCAATGTGCGGGTTACATGGGAAGCTGGCGATGCTGCGCGGTTCACCAGAGACGCAGTGCTTCAGGCTCGGCAGGGTGCTGTAGATCGCATCATTGCCGGTGGCGGTGATGGCACTGTCAACGAAGTCTTTGCAGCCGCTTACAAGATGGGTTCTTTTGGTGATTGCTCATTTGGCGTGCTGCCACTGGGAACCGCCAATGATTTTGCCCGATCGACGGGCATACCGATCGACGATCTGACTGCAGCTTTGCGATTGAGTTTGTCTACGCCGGCGCAGTCGATCGACATTGGCGTGTTGAACGAAACGCCTTTCATCAATCTGGTATCCGGTGGCTTCGGCTCCCGGGTAACTGCGGAAACCGATCCCGCTTTGAAGAACCGCTTGGGCGGCCTGGCCTATATTCTCACGGGCATGGGCCGGATCAGAGAGTTCGCCGGATGCCACGGGCACTTCCGGACTTCCGATTTTAGTTGGGAAGGCTCGTTCCTGGCAATGGCAATCGGTAATGGTCGGCAGGCTGGAGGTGGCATCCAGCTCTGCCCGGACGCAATCCTGAACGATGGAGAGCTTGACCTGATGATCCTGCCAGAGTTCAGCCGCGATGCCGGGATCAGTGCTTTTGGCCGGCTCCTGCATGAAGGACCTGACAGTATCAACGATCTCAGGATCGCCACTCGCGCTCCCTGGATCGAATTCGAGTCAGATCATGATGTCAGCATCAATCTTGACGGTGAATCAATGCAAACCCGCCATTTTCGGGTGGAATGCCGAAAGCAGGCCCTGCCATTGCATTTGGGAAATGATGCTCTGACAACCTAACGCAAGTTCACATGCTGTTCTCTCTTGGCGTTGCTTAGCGTACGGAAGGCGGCGTTGACGTGGGCGTATTGGGTCTTTCGCGAACGTGGTGCCCATTTCTTTGCCAGCGCGGCGAAGCGGAAGGGGATCAGGTCGATGTCAGGCTGAGCGTCGGGATCATGATCGTCCCACAGAGCGTCGAGCGCCTCCTCGGTCAATTCAGCACGGCTCTGACCGAACGGCTACCGTTGAGCTGACTTCATCAATCGAAAACCGCTTCGCCAAACCGACGCCGCAGATGGCCTGCGACACTCCCGGCATAACGTCGTTGACGCCAATCGGTGGGGCTATGATAGACGCCTACGGCTTTCCAGTAGTCGCCAGTGGTGCGCAAGCCCGCGAGGAACAGCCATCGCGCGGCCTGCACATTGAAGCAGGGATCGTTGATCAACCAGTACCGGATGATAGGTGCGGGCCGGCCAGTCAACGCCGCAAACTTGGGAATCCAGGAGCTGTTGACCTGAAGTGGGCCAAGGTCATGAGTGCCATTCGTATTGAGCACCTCCGCACCGATCCATCCAGCTTCCTGATCGCGCAGGCCCCAGAGCGTCTTTTCAAGCCATGATCTGCCAGCCGATGCGGATTGGATGCATCGAGCGATCTCACGTTCCGCAGCCGCAGACCTGACCGGGCGAGACGCTGCGGCAGCTGAACCAGACAAAAGGAGGATACATGCGACGAACGCCGGCACCGCATAGAGCCCCACCCCTTTGTGGGCGTGTGCAAGGGGGATTCTCATATGCGCTTCCCCCTGACTAAGACGGGTTCACCGCGAATGAGAGCAAGAAGCTGATCTCCGGATATGATCTGGATATGGGGATAGCGATTGAGCAGCGTTCTCGTCGATGGTCCGGTTCGTCCAGTGTGAATGAACATCCCCGGTACGCGCTTCAAGGCGCATAACTGCGCAAAGGCATCAACGTGCTCGGGTCGTATCGAGTCTTTGTATCGCTTGGCTTGGATGAACCAGATCTCTCCGCAAATATTCACCTTTCCATCAATCCCTCCGTCACCGGTGTATCGCCGGTTTCGGGTCACCGTGACTGCGCGCCTCTCGAAGCATTCGAGCAGCAGTTCCTCGAATGCCAAGGGATCCATGCCGCGCAGTCGGGCGAAAGCAACCACCGGAGGTTGGCAGCGGTCGGGGCCTTGTAATTGGCGGCACATGATCCGTGCCTGTCGACGTCGCCATCGGTGTTTGAGCGGAATGCGGGAGTGAAGAAGGAACCAGGCGAGGAATGCAAGGCCGCCGCCAACGACAAGCCATAAACCGACTTCAACGTTCATGATTGTCTCCATGGTCTTGGGAAGGAGTGTGGGCAGGTTCAGGGGCCTGCGGAGACGGTGTCCGTGGCTCCTGCCCATCAGCCCGTCTGATTGTTTGATCGCCACCACCTCGAGCGCGCTCCAGGAGAGTAGTAAGCCACTGATTCAACGACCGCGCTGCCGCCTGCGCGCGGGCCGCGAAAATAGCGGCCAGACTGTCCGGCTGCGGCTTCGCTCGTCTCTCCTGTGCCGCGCGCTGACGTTCCTTGTGCGCCTCACGCTCCGCACGTTGCTCATCACGAAGACGATCCCAGCGCTCACCGTGTTGCGCGCTTCGCCCCTTGACGCTGTCGCGCTCGATCCGGCCTAGACCCTGAAGCGAGGACGTCTTCTCACCCGATCGCAGCTTAAGCTTATCGACCAGTCTTTCCCGGTCCTCGGTCCAAAGCCTGGCTCCGAATCGGGCGCGCGTGATGGCGGTGTAATAGTTTTGGCCGGTGACCAACGGCGAGTTTACGGGAGCCAAGACGTAGACACGATCATAGGTCTTGGACTGCGCCGAGTAGACCGTCTCTCCATAGCCGTGGTCCCAGTTCTTGTGCCGGGACAGGTCAATTTCCTGAACCCTGTCACCTCGGTCCCATCTGACCATGGCAATATGGCCTTCGAGTTTTTCAACCGTGCCGCGCTCGGCGTTCTTGAGTTCCAGCTCCTTGTTGATGAGGCGCCACTGGATGCGGTCGCCAGCCGCAAGCTTGCGATCCTCCTCCCTGAACACGTTGATCTGCGCCGCCCGTCCGAGACGCGGATCCCACTGGATGGTCCGCCCGTGCTCGTCGACCAGGTTGACCGTCTGGCGGCCGCGAGCATCGCGACCTGTTCCAACCACCCTATATTCGGCGTCGCGAGCGATACCGAGCCCGACATTATCCCGGGAGAAGGTCACCACCTGTCCGCGGGAGTAGAAGCGCGCGAAGTGCTTTTCCTGGTCGGTCATGCCCGATGGCGACAGGATCGACAGCCGGGCCTCTTCGGCGGCAAGAGCACCTTCCGTCTTGAGCGCCTCGCGGATTCTGGTGTTGACGATCAGGCGGGTCGCGTTCTCGAGAACGAGGATATTGGTCTTCGCCCGTTGTTCGGGACTGAGCCTCGTCCAGTCAGCCACCAACGCCTTGGCCAGGTCTTCGCTGTCCGCACCGCTGGTAACCGCATCCAGCGCCTTAAGCGAACCATCGTAATTCTGGAGGCGCGCTAGCCGGACGGCCTGCATGATGCCGTCATTCTCCTGGCGGACGGGGTCCTTGAGCTCGGCCTTGGGCATGCCCAGCCGCATCATCAGCCAGAACGGCTTGCCCTGCTCGATCGCACCCGTCTGCCGGGTATCGCCAAGCAGAATCAGGCGGGCACCCGTGGTGCGGCTGATCTCCAGTAGCCGGATCGCCTGACGGTTGCCGAGCTGCCCGGCCTCGTCGACCACCAGGACATGATCGTCATCAAGCTTGGCTCCGCCCGTGGCGAGCAGACTCGCTACGGTCCGCGATTCGATATCAGCCTTTTGCCCCAGTTCGCCTGCAGCAGATGAGGTCGGAGCAAGGGCGATCAGCGTTGCCCCCTCCCCCACGGCCTCGCGTAGCGCGCCGATAATCGTCGACTTGCCCGATCCGGCAACGCCATGCACGGCGAGCACCCGATGATCAGAGGTGCCAATATGAAGGAGCGCCGTCCTCTGCTCGGGTTTAAGATCGCGAGCGATCCCGGCGTCGCGCAAAGCCTCAACCGAAGCCAATGGCCGGGAATCGTTGAGCGCGAGCGCCAGTTGATCGGACAGAGCTATTTCGAGGCGCGCCGTCCTGCGTGTCGTGCGACCGCGAGTGTGGACCTCGTCGCCGGTACGGTGCCGCGTCTCGAGGAGCTTGGCCCGTTCCTGATGCTCCTCGACAACGGGCCGCACATCGGAAAGGCGGACCTCGCCGACATGCGAGGCCAGAGCCGTCTGCAACAGCCGCCCGAGATTGTTGACCGCTTCTTTGCCTTCCGATTGGCGGATACCGAACAGCATCGCCCGCGCGGCGGTCGGACCATCGACCTCGATGGGCCGTTCACCGATTTTCTCGGCATCGGCACGCGTGTCCTTCACTGCCTCGGCATGTTGACCGAGCCGCCCGTCCCACCGTTGGTGAAGCTCCTCCAGCGAGACCTTCTGCTTCGGTCCACGGGTGGCATAGAAAGCCTTCTGCCGCTCCGCCTGCCCAGTAAGCCCATGCTCCCTGGCATGTGCCTCGATCTGTTCGGCTCGTTGCGACATGTCAGTGATCAGGTCCCTGGGGACGCCCCTGATCTCGAACAGGCCCCGACGTGGGTCGAACTCGACATCGTAGCCGCGCTCCCGGAGGAGATGTGCCAGTTCGTTCCGATAAACCTGCCCAGCCGTCATCTGCTCGGCGAACATCGCGCGCGTTTCGAGGCTGACCTTCTTTGCACCATCCCGCTCGTCGGTGATGTTCATGACCACGACGTGGGTGTGGAGATGCGGGTCGAGTTCCCTGGAGGCATGCTCGGTGAAGCGCGCCCAGATCAGCCGCCCCGTCGTCTTCTCGGTCACCTCGCCGTCGACGCGATGCCGCATGAGGGCGTGTTCTTCGAGATACGAAAGCGCCACCGTGACGGCCTGCTCGTGCGCTTCCACGATCCTGTCGTCACCCGCGACCAGCGCCATGATGGAGACCGACTTGGGAGCATTGACCGCAAAGTCCCAGCCCGGATGATGCTGGATCTCTCCATCCTTCCGGCGACGGCCCAGTTGCTGGTCACCGACCTTGCCCGCGAGCAGTTCCTTGAAGACGGCAGGATCGACATCGCCTTCCAGGCCGAGCTCGGCGGCGATCTTGCCACCCCATTCGGAATGCTCTTCGGAGCCTTTGGTGTAGTAATCGCCGACCGTGTAATAGCGGGCGATGTTGGCGGGTTTGCCCTTAAGGCGGATCGGGTTGATCATGCCGGCCTCGCCGTGTTGCGGGCGCCGTCATGACGGCCGTGCTGGCTCAGGCGGAAACCGGCTGGCTTACCGAACAATTCGAGTGGAGGTGGCGGGTCGATCGGTCTCCCTTCCTGAGCGGCGTCGGCCGGAGGAGGCGCCGGCTCATCATTGGTGGGCGGCATCGACGGATCCGGTCCCTCGGCGGGCGGCACGAGCGGCAACTCCTCTTCGGGATCAGCTCGAGTAGCGCGTCGCTTTTTTGCGGTGGTTGTTTTCGGCTTGGCCGGTGGTGTCTCAGCCGCGGGTGCCGGGGGCTCGAACGCGACCGGAACCTCCATGCGCACGGGAGCGGTGCCCCGCTCCTCGAACGCTTCGCCGATGGAGGCGACCTTATTATAACTGTCCTCGAACCGGACCACCGGCAGGCTACGACCGAACCGCAGATAGCCCATGAGGTTTGGCAGATTGGTGACCTCGGTGTGCATCACCAATGGCCGCGTCACCTGCATGCGCGAAAGGTTCACACCATCGCGCATGTCGTTCACCCCGTAGGACATGCCTTCATTGGCCTCGACCTGCTCGACCTGTCCCAGGTTCTCGCTGACATGCTTCGCCGTGGGGGTGTCGTTGGCGCGCAAAGCCACCCAGGTTGAGCAATAACCCGTGACCGCTGCGGCATCCTGAATGCCGTAGGTCGCCTCCAGCTGCGGATAGCTTTGGAAGCCCAAGATACCGCAGCCGCCATACTTCCGCGCGCGGGCCAGAAAGTCTCCGAGCGATGGTAGGCGCTGGAGGGTCGGCAACTCGTCGATGACGCAATAGAGGCGCCGATTGCGATCAGGCGTCATGCTCATGATCGCGCTGATCGCGATATCAAGCCACACCGTGATCAGGGGGCGGAGCGAGGGAAGTTGATCTGCCTTGACGGTGATGAAGAGCCAGCTGTCGTCCTTCTCGTTGGCGACCCAGTCGCGGATCGAGAAGCCATCGGCGGTGTCGTCGAGATAGGAAAAGCTGCGCATCACAGAGGCGAGCTCGGCCTGGATGCCGGCGCTGGTGCGCTCGCCCTCGGTCGAGATGAACGCCGCCGCATCGGTACCGGCGGCGAAGGCGGCGAGATCCTTCAGTTTGGAACGCAGCAGCGTATCGAGCAGGATCGAGACGAGGGTGCGTTCCTGCCGCGCGAGCTTCCTCATTACGGCAACAAGCGTGCCGCGCGCGGCCTTCGCCCAGAAGGGATCGCCGGTTTTGTCGGGGATCGTGGATTCGGCGATCTGATCGTAATGATAGTCGCGCGGCACATCGACCCAGGGCGACCAGCAATCCGCCCGCGCATCGAGGGGGTTAAGCAGGATGTCGATCCCCGGCCGGTAGAATTTCTCGACGAAGGTTCCAGCCGTGTCATAGACGATGGCGCGTCGTTTCCGCTTCCGGATGCCGTCGAGCATCTTGACGATGATGTTGGTCTTGCCGGTACCTGGGGCGCCGCAGAGCAGGATATGTTCGGGTTCGAAGGCGTCGGGCACATTGACCCCGCCGATTTCGAAGCTGCCCTTGGCATGACGCCACAGCGCCCGGCGTACCTGCCGCACTGTGCCGAACCTGGCCCCGCGCAGGAACTGGTTGGAGCCGAGCCCCTTCCCGGTCCGGGTGAAGTAGAACCAGGCCCACCCCAACATGGCGAGCGCGAACGCACCTGCGAGGAGCGCGCCATGGAGGAGATAGGTCTCGAATGCGGCGAGCGTCTTATGCGCTACACCCGAACTGATGAGCGCCTTGGGCGTGGTCCAATATTGCTGGCCTGCCGGTGTCTTGAACAGGATCGGCGTCGCGTTGCCGGGGAGCGTATCGCCCATGAAATAGGCTTGCGTGATCTTGAGCATCACGAAGCGTTCGTATTCGGACGACTTCTCGAGCGCGTACCAGATGATGCCGCCGATCCAGATCACCAGCCCTGCGAGGGAGGTCTGGTAGAAAACCTGGGTGGTCATGCGGACGTTGTGGACGATGGCCTGGCCGCCCCGCGTCCAGGAGCCAAGCGTGTCATGGCGAAAGATGCTCACGGCCGGTCCTGCTCGGGATCGAGCAGCCCCCTTTCACGGAGGAGGCGGCGCGCTTCACCCAGTCCCTTTTGGAGGATATCGGGCGAACGCTCGCCCACCGAGGTGGCGAGAATGGCGAAGGCCTGAATGACCGTCGCATGGAGCTCGTCAAAACGGGCGTGATAGCCCGAAGGATCACTGCCTTCGAAGCGTTCGAGGATATCGCGACAATAGGTCGCTGCGCCGAGTCCGGCATTGCGTGCCTGGACAGAAAGGCGCGCATAGAGGTCATCGTCTATGCGGATTGTGATGCGTGCCAAGCGGCGGACTCCTTGTCCGACACGCCAGCAACGTGGTGAAGCGGAGCCCTTATAGCCGAATTACGACCTGTTCTCAACAATTTATCAAAACTGCCGGTGGCAGCCAATAAGTGCCAAGGCAGATCAATCGCTTAAGTTGAGGAATGACAGGACGTGGCTGCCGCCGGCAGTCGATCAGTGCCAGATCGACAGCCGCTCTGTGCCGGTAGAAAGTGGCGGAAATCCGGGCGATTCGCGCCCGCAGCACCCGTGCGTGGGGTGCATTACACTCGCCTTCGGCGTGCGTCCCTCCTCCGCAGCGCGCTTGCCCGCTGCGCCTGCTCGATTCCGGTCGGGGCGGGTCTCCCCCAACAGGGGAAAGCGTCCTTGCCAATCGTGTTCCGATGGTGGGTAAGGCATTGCATGGTGCTGGTCCTTGATGGATAGTCGGTGCTGGCGGGCAGACCTCCTTGAGCAAGGAGTCTTAGAATGCCCAAGATGACGGAACGCGAGCGGCTCGCGAAGATCGAGGCCGATCAGCAGAACCTTGCGCAGGAAGCCGAGACGGTACGGCGTAGCTTGCGCGCGCATTATGGAAAGCTGGTGACGGAATTGCCGGTCGAACGGCTGAGCGAGCGCGAGTTTCGCGATGTGATCGGCCAGGCGATCCGGGTTGGCGGTAGCGCTGCGATTTCCGCGCTCAAGGGACTGACGGCACAGGGCGTCCAGGCGGAACCGTCTGCGGGGTCGGCTCGCAAGCGCACGGTTGTTCCCCCGGCTGGCGGGGATGATGCCGCAAAGGCTGTGCATCCTTAGCGGAAGGGGGAGTGACGTTGGCGGGCGGTACGCCCGACAAAAGGAACGGCGCGGGGGAAACAGTTCGGGTTTCCCTCGCTCGTGCCAAAGGCACGACTTGGGGCCGGGAGCGGTTTCCCGCCCCGGCCCTTCTCTTGAGTTGTCGTGCGATCAGGCCGCTATGACGCGGCGCTTCTTCTTGATCGGCACGGCGGGTTCCTGATCCGCCCGCATGAAAACATGGGTGGGGACACGGTGCCCCTGTTGCGGGTTGAACAGGTCGTAAAGGCTCGACTGGATGCCCGATCCTTCGCACAAGAGCGCTTCGACTGGCATAAGCTCGGCGATGTTGCGGTTGCGCTTGAAGGCTTTTCCGTTGCCGCGCCCATAGAGACCGAAGGCGATGCAGATAACGCCGCGCTGTGCGGCCCATGCGGCGGCGGCTGCATCTACGCCAAGGCGCTGCCCGGTGGTGACAAGCACCATATGCGGAATGCGCGCCCTGATCTGGTCGAGCCGCCCCCAGATGATGCGCCAGTCGTGCCAGTCGGCGGGGCCGGAAACGACCACGACCGGGCCTTGCGGGTCGTAGCGATCGCGCCGCCGTTCGGACCTTGCGCGCAGGAAGTCGAGCGCTGAAATCTGGCTGGCGGTGGTGACGTGGGACGCACGCGATCCCTTGGCGGGCGACCAAGGGCGACCGGCATAGGCGCGATACATCGCCGCTGCATAGTCGCGCATGGCTTCCATGGCGGCGCGCTGTTCGGCGACCGACTGGCATTCAAGCTGGGTGTCTTCCAGTTCCTTGTTGAACACCTCGCCCGGTTCCAGACGGCGGGCCATGTCGCGGATGGTATCGGCCAGCCTGTCCTCGCGGCCTTCGAGTTTGTTCGCCACGAAATGGAAGCTGTTGACGAAGCCCCATGCGAGTTCGGGGGCGAGCGGGTCCAGCCGCGTATCGCCTAGCAGGTCGAAAATGGCGGCGATGATGCCGCCGCATTCCGCCTGTGCGGCGAGGGGATCGGGCATGAGAAATTCGCCCGGTTCCCCGTCCGGTTCGATGATGCTGAGGGGCAAGGGATCGCCGAAGGACGCCACGAAATCGGGGGTGGCGGTAAGTTCGGCATAGAGTTCCGGCAGGTCGGCAAAGCTGCTAACGCTGCGCAAGGCCGTTGGCTTGCTCATGGGATGCACTCCTTGTGACGGGATGACGGTTCAGGACCGGGGAAGCGTTCCAGCGCTCCCCCGGCCCGCCTTGGTTAGCCCTTAGAAGGGCACCTCATCGTCAAGGCTGCGCCCGCCGCCGGTATATCCGCCGTCCGGTCCTGCGGTGCTCCCGCCGGAGAAACCGCCGCCCGACCGTCCGCCGAAACCGCCAGCCCCGGCACCTTGGCGCTGACCGCTGCTCGACCGTCCACCAAAGCCGCCGCCCTGTGCCTCGCGTTCGCGTTCGCGCCGCCACTGGACGTCAAAGCCGTTGGTCTCGTCCCCGAAGAGGGCGATGGGGAGCGGTTCGCGGAAGCTGGGATCGTCGATCATGCCGGACAGGAACACCTCGTCATTGGAGCGCATCTTGCGTTCCCAGACGACCCCGATCTGGATTTCGTCGCCAGCGCGGTTCGTCTCGTAAATCTCATAGACGGGGGCGCTGTCGCTCTGTCGATCTTCGACGCGGCGCATGATGAGATAGGGAAAACGCATTTCGCGGGTGGCGATCTTGCCAATGATGTCGCTGGCGCGTTCATCGAATTTAAAGCTACCGATCTTCATGACTTCATCCTTTCTCTGTGTCGTGGTCCGTTTCTCTTTCCCGGCCACAACTGAACTCTACTCCCTCCCCTCCATGACTTCCATGCGATTGATTTCTTGACAAAAATCCATCGTGCCTGGTGAGCCCGAGCATCGAACGGCCGCGCCAGCGGCCAACAAAAAACGAAGACGCACCGGCCGCGGAGCGGCTGGTTCTGTTTGAATGGAACGGGAGCGTGGGCCGGCTGACAAGTCATCGCACCCGGAGCCGCCCTCGCAGGTCCGAAGGCGCAGGGCCGGGTCGGGGATGCAACAGGCACGGGAGCCTAGCGGAGCTAGCTGAAATGGGGCCGGCGCTTCTGTTGAAAACAGACAAACGTCGCCGGCCCCATTTCAGCTAGCGCAGCTTGGCGACGCAACTCGTTGCATCCCCGACCCGGTTCTGCAACGCGCGGATCCTGCGAGGCGGCGAAGGGGGTGATGGCTTGTCTGCTGGCTCCACGATCCGCATCGCGCGACTAGCGCGATTCCTTAGGCGAAGCCTGAAATAGCGCAGGTCTTGCCGGTCATCCTGACGCCTCGGAAAGAGCGCCTCCCCTGCCCGCCCCCCTGCGGAAGGGATCGTTACGGCGTCAGCCGCCAAGACCCTTCAGGGGCTTGGTCGGAGCGGAGCGGAGATAGAGCCCGGTGCCCGCTTGCGGGCATCCGCCCCGCCCGTTCGTCGTAATCGTCTGTCCGGGCGAGCATCATCCGTCATGATCAAGGTCCAGCCATGGCGGTAACCTGAAGACCGGCACGCCCATTTTCTCCAGCGCGGCATCGGTGAAAACGAGGTTGATCCCTCGGCCCTGGGTCTCTTCGGTCAGACCCAGCAGGGCAAAGAAAGCATCCCGGAGTTTGGGGCTGAGCCTGCGACGTTTGGCCATGGCGTCACGGGCAAAACGCATCGCACATCCCGCGAGAAGGTCGGCAGCCTGGAGGTGGATGTCGCTTGTGCTGGCGACAAAGCGAAGAGCCGCGGCACCGGAAAGATCATAATCGGCGAAGAGCGCGGACGGCGCATTCCCCTGCCGGGCGAGTTCTTCCATGAGCGCCTTGGTGTCCGCGAGGATGCGGCCATATTGCAGCTGCTCGTCATGAACCAATGTGATGCCGTCGAGCCCATCGGGCCGTGACAGGTTGATGCGGGCGTAGATATTGGTGAGGCATGTCAGATTGGGCAACATCCAGACCATGCGGTCGGTCTCGGTGCGATCGGCAAGCGGCAGGAAGTCTTCCAGCTTGGACTCGCCCAGATTGAGGCGGTCCCGTGCTTCCATCGTGAGGAATTGCGCGATGCGGGCGACATCCTCGTCCGAGGCATCGAGCCAGGTCCAGAGCGCGTTCAGGAGAGTACGGATCGCGTCGATAGAGGGCACGCGACAGGCCGCGATATAATCGAGGAGGATCTGGTCCGAGGGCTCGTCGGTCAGGAATTCCGCGACGGCATTGCGTACCGGCATGGGAACATGATCGAGCCCGATACCGCCGCAGAGCAGATGGTTCACGATATGGATGGCGATGAAGAAGCGCTTGTCGACCAGTTCGATGAAGACCGGGCAGTCGCAGGCCCCGAGATAGGCCACGAGGTCGGTCACGAACTGCGGAAGCCGCGCCATGTCCGATTTGAGTTCACCGGGTCCGCAGCGATGGAGGATGCGCAGTCGTTCCATCTCATCGGCGAGCCCCTGCTCGTCGACCACGCCGATACAGGCGAGCGCGAAGACCGGCTGGTTGGCGAAATCGAGGGCCTTGGCCGAGGCAAGGTCTCCGCTATGGCCGCTCTCGTCGATAAAATAGGTGGAGGGTTTCATCGCGCTACGCCGTCAGTAGGTGCGGTCATAATCACCGCCGAACTCGCCCAGCGCCGCCAGTTCAGCGAGGACGGTGATGACCAGTCCAAGCAGGCGGCGCATCCGGGCGGTATCATCCCATTGGTCGTGGCCATGTTTGCCGCCATGGAAGAGGTTGTTGCGCACGGTCTTGGCATAGGCGACGACCCGATCGAGATCGGCCGTGTTGGGAGAGAAAGGCACATCCTCGAAGCTATGGTCAGGATCACCGACGATCTGCCTTCGGGGCTTTTCGTCGAGGAGTGCCTTCCCGGCAGGGGTCAGGGCATAAGCGGCGCGATACGCACTCACGAATTTGTCCCAATCGGGCTCGGCGCGCGCACCAATGGCGTCGTTCTTGAGGAAGCGCTTTTCCTTCAGGGCGAATTCGAAGCGGGAGAACCAGTAGAAAAAGTCGAAGGCCAGAGCCCGCAGGTCCTGATCGATTTCATCACGGCGCATTGGGGTTGGGCTCCTGATAGGTGGGCCGGCGGGCCTTATGCTGGCGTCGGCATAGAGATCCGCGCAGGGCTGTGAAGATCTGGTGACACCTCAGCTCATGCAGCGGATTTTGACTATCGACTGACTATCGGCAGGCCAGTCCAGCCGCTAGTGATTCTGTCCTAAGGTGGGGGTATGGGCTGAATGGCGCGGATTCGTAAGATCGAGATCAGGAACTTCCGATCGATTGGACGACTGGACTGGTTTCCGCTTCCCGGCATCAACTGCCTGATCGGCCCTGGAGACAGCGGCAAATCGACTATACTCGATGCGATCGATTTTTGCCTCGGCGCGCGGCGGAATCTCACTTTTTGCGACGATGATTTCCACCGGCTCAAGCTTGAGCAGCCGATCCAGATCAGTGTGACGCTGGGGGAACTGGACAGTCATCTGCGTTCGATGGACGCTTATGGCCTGTATCTTCGGGGCTTCAATTTCCAGAGCGGCGTCATCGAGGATGAGCCCGGTTTGGGCCTTGATACGGTTGTCACCGTCGAGCTGACAGTGGGCGACGATCTTGAGCCGCAATGGCAGCTTGTCTCCCCGAGAGCGGCGGGACTTGGACAGTCGCGCAATCTGAGCTGGGCGGATCGTGTGCGGCTTGCGCCGACCCGGCTGGGGCAATCGGGTGAGCACAATCTGAGCTGGAAGCGCGGCTCGATACTGAACAAGGTCTCCGAGGAGCGGGCCAGCGCCGCCTCAGCGATTGCGCAAGCCGCGCGAGACGCACGTATCGCCTTTGGCAACAAAGCGAAGGATCAGCTCGGCGAGGCGCTTGCCGCGGTCCAGACGACGGCGGGCAGGCTCGGTGTGCCCATTGCCGGGCAGGTTCAGGCCTTGCTCGATGCCCATGGTGTGAACTTCACCGGCGGGACGATCTCGCTGCATGGTGGGGACGGCGTGCCGCTGCGTGGTCTCGGACTGGGGTCGATCCGCCTACTCGTCGCGGGATTGCAGCGGCATGTTGCTGGCGATGCCCCGATGATCCTGATCGATGAGCTGGAGCACGGTCTTGAGCCGCACCGGATCATTCGCCTTCTGACTGAACTGGGTGCAAAGGAGGCGACGCCGCCTTTGCAGGCCTTCGTCACCAGCCATTCCCCTGTCGCGGTTCGGGAATTGTCGGTCAAGCAGCTCCATGTCGTTCGGCCGGGGCCCTTCGGGCATATGGTGTCATGGATGGGCCTCGCCGGCGATGTTCAGGGCACGGTGCGCAAATTCCCCGACGCATTGCTTGCCCGGTCGGTCCTCGTCTGTGAGGGCGCAAGCGAGGTGGGGTTGATCCGTGGGATCGATCTCTATCGTCAAGCAATGAATTGGCCTTCGCTGACAGCGCTCGGCGTAGCCCTTGTTGATGGCGGCGGGGATACGACCTTCACTCGCGCGATCGCCTTTCAGCAGATGGGCTATCGCACGGCGGTTCTGCGCGACAGCGACATCGCGGTTCATGGGGATCTCGAGGCCGGTTTCCTTCAGGCGGGCGGTCAGGTCTTCAAATGGGCCGATGGTCATGCGCTGGAGGATGAGCTGTTCATGTCCCTGTCGATCGGCGCCGCGAGACAGCTTCTCGAACGTGCCATCGATCTCAAGGAAGAAAGCGTCGTTGGCGATCATATACGGTCGGTTTCGCAAAACGGCTATCAGTTGGATGTTGTGAAGACTGCAGCGACATTCGGCAGCCTGGATGCTGCCACGCGTAACATGCTTGGTCGCGCATCACGGACCCGCAGGGGTTGGTTCAAAAGTGTCAGCGCCATGGAGGCCGTGGCGCTGGATATCATCGCCCCGGACCTGCACCAGATCGCTGGCACCAAGCTTCGCACGACCATCGACGCGCTTTTCCAATGGTTCGGCCATGTCTGATACCACGCCTGATTTGCTCGCGATCGCGCGCGGCGCGGTCGTCGCGCCTGCCGGCTGCGGCAAGACCGAATTGCTGAGCCGTGCCCTGTCGCGCCACGGGGAGAGCAAGCCGATTCTGGTGCTCACCCATACCAATGCCGGGGTGGCAGCCCTGCGGGGACGGCTCGATCGCGCTAGCGTGCCGCCACGCCACTACAAGCTCGCGACCATCGATGGATGGGCGATGCGCCTGATCAAGACCTTTCCGCTTCGCTCGGGCCATGATCCGGCGATCCTCGAGGGGCGAACACCGGGCTATGTCGCGATCAGGCGGGCGGCGGCCCAGCTTCTTGCATCCGGCCATGTGTTCGATGTGATCCAAGCCAGTTACGCGCGGCTGTTGGTCGACGAATATCAGGATTGTTCGGGCCTCCAGCACCAGCTGGTCTGCGCGCTCTCCACCCTCTTGCCGACCGCAGTTGTGGGCGACCCCATGCAAGCAATCTTCGGTTTCGATCGCAATGACCCGCTTGCGGACTGGAATGGCCAAGTGCTCCGCCATTTTGAGGTTGCCGGCACGCTGGGTGATCCCTGGCGATGGAAAAACGCCGGCACCGAGGTTTTCGGCCAATGGCTCCTCCATGTCCGCGACGAACTCCATGCCGGACGGAAGATCGACTTGCGGCAAGCGGTCCCCGAGGTGCGTTGGATCCAGCTCGACGGCAGCCAGAACGACCATCCAAAGCAGCTTGGCGCCTGCCAGAGCCGCTCAACTGCGACCGATGGCTCGGTCCTGATCATCGGCGACTCGCGCAATCCCGGGAGCCAGCAACGCTTTGCCAGCCAGACGCCAGGTGCGGTGACCGTCGAGGCGGTCGATTTGCGGGACCTGGTCTCGTTTGCCGAGGCGCTGGATCTGGCCGGCCCTGCGGCGACCGGCCAGATCCTCGATTTCGCGCAGAAGCTCATGACCAATGTGGGGACGGCGGAACTCACCCGAAGGCTTAGCAGCTTGCGCAGCGGCCAGGCTCGCAGGCAAGCCAATGAGGTCGAAGGGGCCGCCCTCGCCTTCGAGGCGGACCGATGCCACCAGCGGGTCGCCGGACTTCTTGTGGAGCTCAACAAACAAAGCGGCGTGCGTGTCTTTCGTCCGGCGGTGTTTCGGGCCTGCATGCAGGCGCTGCAACGCTGCGAGCGGGACGGAACGGCATTTGTCGAAACGGTGATCGCTATGCGGGAGGAGTATCGCCTCGTCGGTCGGTCACTGCCGCGACGGGCGGTGGGCAGCACCTTGCTGCTCAAGGGGCTGGAGGCCGATGTCGCGGTGGTTCTGGGAGCCGATGAACTTGATGCGCGTCATCTTTATGTGGCGATGACGCGCGGCTCCCGGCAATTGGTGATCTGCTCGCGGTCCCCGATCCTCGGCTGAAACGAGCGGTCAGACAGGATGCGCTTGAGGTTAGCATGAGCCCGCGGCGGCTCAGCCAGCAGACCGGTATGTCGGCGGATCGTCAGCGGATCGCATTGTAGCCGAAGGTCCCCTCGATCCAGGCGGTAGGAGGATGCTCGGCGGCGGCATAATCCCGAACGGCTTGCTCTGCCTCGCCTATAGGTCTGCCGATACTGGCGGCGGTCCAGATCTGGTCTATGAGGCCATGGTCCGCATGGACCCAGTCGATGATCGTAAAGCGGCTGTCGTCTGCGGCTTCCTTGCGCTGGAAGGATGGTGATATGCGCGCGGCGTTGTCGGTTGCGACGGTGAGAATCGATCCTTTCACGGGGTTTTTCGCGTCGAGTTTGTTGGCCGCAATGAGGGCGGTTCCCATGACCGGCAAGAGCGTCATGATCCCACTGCCCAGCGCCACGCAATCGTCCGAGCCGTCGCGTGCGGTCGCTTCGCGTATGACCTTGGGCCACAGGCCGGAAATGTCGGCGAACTCACCCTCTGCGATGGCGGCCCGTGCGAGGCAACCGGCGCGCGAGACATGGCGCATCAGGGAGACGGCGATCGCGGCGCATCGATCGAGTTCGGGTTCGTGAAAATCCGCAACGATGATAAAGCCGTCACCGAACTGATGCGCGAAAAGCCGGTCGCCATCGTCACGATAGACTTCGCTCCCCAGGCGATAGATGCCTTCCATGAGCGCGGTGAGACCCCGAACCGCCTTGTTTCCGCGATCCCAAAGCGTGCTGAAGCCTTCGATATCGATCCAGATCGACCAGCGCTTGCCTTCTTCGATCGCAGAAGGTGCGTGGTCTGTTGTCTCGCCTGTCATCCGCGATCTCCTTTGATGGTCGAACTGCGGCCCTGGGCGGTGGCAGCGCTCGCGTCCATCGGTGGAGCGAGGCCAAGCCGCTGCCCGATCGAGCGATCAAGGCCCGCGCGAATGTCCATCATCATATTGCCATGGAGTTCCGCGGGAGCCAGAGCGAGCAACGAGATGATGCGCTGCCGCAGGCCGGGAATATATTTCAGGAACACACGATCTCTGGGGCGGTCCACCAGCGCGCGTTCGATGGCGTCGAGCGCCCAGAGAATCGTGGCCCAGCACTCCATGAAATCGACCGGCATCGCCTCATAGTCTCGCGCCAGCATGAGCCGGGTAATCGCCGGTTTGCGGCCGCAGAAGAAGCCTACCAGGACGCGAACAAGGAAACGCGGCCAGCCCAGCGCAGCGCTCGATGTCTCCAGCCCTTTGGGCAGGTCGCCGCAACGGCCCTTGTACATAAGGAAAAGGGTCCAGAACCGCAGCCTGAGCACATCACTCGAACCGAGCGGCTCGTCGCCTTCTTCGAGTCCTTCGGCATATGCCGTGACATGGCGCTCATAGAGGCGCGGATTGATCGGCTCGTGGCGTGGTTCTTCCTCGTCCGACGAGGCAGATGTGAGTGCCTGTGTGTCGGGACCATCCGCGTCTTCCTCCCCATCACTCTCGTCGGCCGGCGGGTCGAAAGCGGGGTCATAGTCATCATCAGCGCCTGGCAGGCTAGCGCGGCCGGAGAGTAGATTGAGAAAGTCGCGGATGCTGTCGCTATAGGTTCCTGCAAGACTGTTGGCGCCGTCGCGCCCCTGGCGTCCCGCATCTGCCTTGGCCTGTGTGAAGTCCTCATAGCTGAGTGTGACGGGCGCAGCCATCTCGCTGTCGGGCTTCCGAACCTGGGGTCGGGTCGCCGAGAGCCTGGCGCGTTCCTGATCGGTGTCGAAATCCGCCCTGGCGAGGGTTTCGAAGGCCTGATGCATCCACAGGTCGAAATCGGCCCCGGTTGTGAAGGGTATGAGCGCGCGGGCAACCGCGCCCGTCGCCACTTCCTTGCGTCGACTGCGCAGGACCGCGCGATGGGTCACAGGGGCGATGGTTGAAAAGTCCTCGCCATCCACAAGGCGTGCGAAGCGCAGGACCGGAGCGACATCGGCGTCGATCGCTATCGTCCAGCGATCGGCCGAGTGCTGAAAAGCTGCGGCCGGGATTGCCACCAGAAGCCTGGCATGACGATCGAGCAACTGGACATGCAGGGCCTCGCGATCGAAGTGTGCGGGTACCCAGTGAAGGAGGCCGGAATCGAGTTCGAAGGTGCCGGGCTGACGGGCCTCGACATCTCGTAACGGAATTGGCGGTGTCTCCGCCGGTTCAGGCAGATCGTCGAGATCGAGGGCCTCGCCATCGAGCCATTGGTCAAGCGCGAGCGCTTCACGGGCGGTGCCGCGAGGCAAGCGGCGGTAGATACAGGCTTCGGCATTGGCGCCGACGGCACCGGGGCGGCCCAGCGCCGCGGCGGTGCAGTTTGAACTGCCCAGCAGCACATGGTCGTACCGCGCGGTCGTGGCGATGATGATCTTGGCGTGCGTGAAGCGGTACGACGGCCATTGGAGCGCAACGAGCCGCACTTTTCCTGCAAACGGCGCGTCCTTGGGGAATTCATGGGCGTCAGGATCGATCGGCAGAATGATTTTTCTGGGCGAAAGACGCCGGGAAAGGTCGGCAAGGGCGGCGAGATCGCTGTCCCAATAAGGGCTGATCACAACCAGCGTCTCGACCTTTTCGTCGCCGACGAACGAGACGAACTGATCGCCGATGCCAACTTCACCGGGGGCATGAAGAAAGGCTATGCCCGTGCCGTCGTCCAGTTCATGGAGGCTCTCCCCAATCGGACCATCGAGCCATGCTGCACGCTCACGTGCCCAGAGCAATGCATCACGCGCGGGCGATGGGGTCATGGGGACAAGTGCATTGAGATAGCGCCAGGCGGCACGGATGATCTCGCGCTCGGCGCTCTCTTCATCCCTGCACTCGATTTCGATGACGACTTCGGCGTTCCCCGCGAGACCCGAGGCAGTCAGGTTGGCGGAACTCACAAAGGCGCGCGCGCTTTCGCGGCCGATCTCCAGGATGATCTTGGGATGAAAAATGCCCTCGACGGCCGGTGGGCTATAGAGCGCATAATCGCGGCCGAGCGCGGTCGGCAGAGTCGATCCATCGGAGAGCGCAAGGGCCGCCATGCGGGCATCGGTGATGAGCAGGAGGTTGAAGGCCCCGCTCGCCATGAGCTGGGGCAGGAGGATTTCCTCGACAGCCGCAAACTCGACGGCGAAGCTCGTGGCGACAGCGCTGTGGAACGGGCGGCCTAAACGGCGGCCAAGGCGATCGGGAAGCTTCATCGCGCCGCCTCCAGCACCGCCATGCCGAGGGCGGTGAGACCATTTTCATCGAGCAAATGGATGTCGGCGAGGAACTGGATCGCCGGTTGCAGGCGCGGCGTGGTCGCGACGGGCTGATAGGCGCTCAGATAGAGGAACCGGTTGTCCCTCTGCTCGAACAGGAAGGTATAATCGCGTTGGCGGCGCAGTTTCTGCATGGCGACCCAGCTGTGGCGGCGAACGACGCGATCGAGCATATAGTCGGCGATGAGATCGGCGACGGCCTCCCCTTCCCTCTGCTCGAGCCAAGCGATTTCCGTCAGCAACGAATGCGCCGAGCCCCGGTCGGGGAGCCCCTGGCCAGCGGCCGCGGCAAGATCGGATCGGTCGGCGAGACGCTGCTGCAGTGCCGCCATGAGTTCGATGGCAACAAGCGCCTTGTCGGCGGGAGCGCCGCGCGCACTGGTCAAGATATCCCAGGCTTCTTCATAGGCAAAGTCCGTCGAATCGAGATCCATACGGATGTCGCGCCAAGTCTGAGGAAAGGCGTCTTGCTCCTGCGCGGCCAGATGATCGATGACCTTGGCCCGAATTTCGGGGAGCGAGCACCCATGAGGGGTGCTGTTGATGATCGCGATGGCCCATGCCAGAAGCGCAGCGCAGGCGACCTGCATCAGATCCTGGCACTGATAGGCTTCCCACTTGAGGCGTTGTGCTTCGAGATCGTCAGCCAACATCTGTGCGGGCGGTTCGAACAAATGCCAGCGAACGCGATCGGGGTCCGGCCATTCTTCGGTCGCCCGCGCCGCATCGAGGATCAGTGTCAGGGTCGCCGCGCGGCTGGGCGCGCTGTGCGGAGCGCCTTCCCCCCTGGCGAAGAGGAGCGTCTCGTAAAAGAGGCGCTCTTCGCCTTCAACATCGATTCGCGAAGGTATGATGGGCTCAAGACGTTCCAGATCGCGCAGACTGATTTGGGGATGGGCGATCTTGCGGCGCAGCAATTTGGCGAGGTCCGGTCCGATCGCCTCGGAGAATAGCGTGGCAGCGCGGAGGCCCAGATCGCGCGTCGCCACCTGGATTCCGTGTCTGTTCAGCGTGAACAAGCCCATTTCGGCCATCTGGCTATAATAGGCGCCGCCGAAGACGCCGAGCGATTGGCGCAGATAGCGTTCTTGCGAGGGGTCGGTAGATGCAGCGCCTTCGAAGTCGATGATGCGGTCTGAGACAGCGAGCCGTCGGTTCGCCCAGTCGATACCGCCAACGCCGGTCTCATCGGCCTGCGCGGAGACCAGGGCATAGAGCGCTTCGGCACGCCGGACCCAGCTGCGCCATGCTTCGAAATCGTTGGTAGCCCCACGACGGGCATAGGTCTCGCTTAGCCAGCAATAATAGCCATAATAGCGCATGCGCAGTGTGACGTTGCTGATGCCGGGGAGAAGCGACTGATAGAGCAGCACGCCACTATTCTGCATCCCGAGCGGGTCGAGCCCGCGCTTGTCCGCTCGATCGGTCCATTGCGGTAGGAGATTCATCGGCCCTCTGTAACGGTTTCGGCCGAGGGCCTCATTTCACCATAGTCATGAGTGATGATGCGACGGTGATCAATCAAGCGGATCATTTGGCGAAATGATTTGGGCGCCGCTTTGCATGGAGGTTGCCGCGACGGCCGCGAGAACAAGGCCTGCGATCACGAAGCAAAGATCACCGACTATGCGCCACGCCAAGACCCCTGCGATCCCGCCCAGCAGGAAGGACAGCACCGTGCCAGCATGAAGGTTCAACCGGGTCATAATCTCCCCGCGATCCACGGAGTCGGCCTTTCCGCGAAGGATATCGAGCATCCGGGCAAGGCCAATGCCGATATCGGTCGACATGCCCGAGATGTGCGTCGTGCGTACGCGGGCATTGGAGATATGCGTGACGATGGCGTTCTGCAGTCCCATCAGGAAGGCTAGGCCGATGATGAGCAAGGGTACACCGGCCGCGCGGTCGAGTGCCATGCGGGAGACGCCGAGCAATGCGAGTAGCGCCGCCTCCCCAAGGATGACACGCGCATAGATGGTGACGATAGCGCGTCGCAGGCCTGCGCCGATCGCCAGCGTCGAGACCATCGCCCCGATGATGAAGGCCAGGATGATGGCGAGATAGCCAAGACCATTTGCCCATTGCCCCATGGCAAGCAGGCTGGACAAGGCCGACACGTTGCCGGTCATATTGGCCGAGAAGAAACCGACCTCATGAAAGGCGGCGGCGTTGAGCCCACCGGCGACGGCGGCGAGCGCGAAGGCCAGCTTCCGATCGAGCCGACTGTCCCGCGCATCGCCCTGACGGATCAGCATGGCGCTCTCATCGCGGTGCGGTCGCTATGCGAACGAGCTTCTTTCGTCCATTGCCACCGCGCAGCAATTCAAGCGCGGAAGCCGGCTGGCCCAGTGCCTCGGCGAGAAGTCCCAGAATTGCTTCGTTGGCCTTACCACCCTCCGGTGTTGCCGTGGTCCGCACGATTAACTCGGCTGCGCCGGGGACCGACGGCAATAGGATCGCATCAGCCGAGGCATTGGGGGTCGCACGGATCGCAAGGCGGCCCTCTCCGTCTGCCAGTGCACGAATGGCCGCGGCAGATGGCATCGGGATCTTGCGCCGCGCCATCAGCGCTTGCGAACAAACTCGGCGCGCAGCACGAGGCCCTTGATACCGTCGAACTTGCAGTCGATTTCCTGATCGTCGCCGGTCAGACGGATCGACTTGATGAGGGTGCCGCGCTTGAGAGTTTGCCCGGCTCCCTTAACGTCGAGATCCTTGATGAGCGTCACCTGGTCGCCATCGGCAAGCACATTGCCGACTGCGTCACGAACTTCCACCTGCATGGTGTTGCGCTGCCGCTCGGCCAGTTCGGAGGCAGGCATCCATTCCCCGCTCTCCTCGTCATAGACATAATCATCGCTGCTGTCGGTCATCTGTTCCTGTCCATCTTCAATTCAACGATGTGCTGGCGAGCAATCACGCAAGCGCACCCCGCGCCCGGCGCCATGGCTCGGCACATTTTCGCCGATCAGCTCGACACCTTCCCGCTCCAGCGCCGAGACGACCTTGACCAGCGTCTCCACGACGCCGCGCACCTGCCCGTCCGATGTCTCCATGCGCTGGATTGTGGGAAGCGACACGCCGGCCAGTTCCGCCAGTCGCTTCTGGTCAATCCCGAGCAACGCCCGCGCCGCCCGCATTTGCTGAGAGGTGATCATTGCGGTCATATGATGTATAAAACATCAGATTTCAATCTTACAAATTTATATTCCATGTGCTAGCATCTATCTCATGGTCGGGTTTCAGAGCGAGGCAGAGCGGGCGCGAGAATGTGAGCCGCAGAGTGCTGCGCGTGAACTCTATCCAATCTGTTGCGTGAATGATGGTGGGGTGATTGGCGAAGAGGTTCACGGGATTTCTCCTGCTGCAGAACATGCTGCTGAACGATTTCGTGCGCGAGGGCTTGGCGAGCCGGTCGCTGGGGCCAGAGGACGCCGAGAGGCTTTCAAGGCTGGAAGCGTTGAACGCCGTGGAACTCGCTCGATGGGAGCGCGATCTTTGCGGTCGCCCTGCACAAACGCCCTTCGGGATGGCGCAGGATGGATGACGCGGTTCGCTTGATCGAATCGGTGTCCCCGGGCGACGGCGCGGATCTGGACCAGTTCCACGACCTGCTCTTCGACCTGCGTTTCGAACGGCCCGAGCCGGGTTCGGACCTTCAGAAACGGTTTGGGGGTGTCGGGCAAATCCCGATCGCTGTGGATACCCCTTTTGGTCCGACGGGACCGATGCTGTTCCGGTTCGGGGACATGCTCTCGCTGTTGTTCGACTGGACGACAGTGCAGAGCGGGATGAAGCTGAGCGACCCGGATCATCTCTTGTTTGACTATACACGGGTGATGATGGGCTTCCGGCTGTTCCGCCCCCATCCCCGGCGCATTGAGATGATCGGCCTGGGCGGTGGATCGCTCGCCAAGGCATGTTATCGGTGGCTGCCCGAGTGCGACATCACCGTGGTGGAGATCGACCCCGAGGTTATCGCGCTCAGGGATGAATTTCATGTGCCGGCCGATGATCACCGCTTCCGGGTCATCTGCGCCGATGGCGTGGATTATGTCGCGAAGGCCGGGGGCCGCCCCGATGTGTTGCTCCTCGACGGCTTCGATGGCCGCGGGCTTCCGCGGGCGCTGAGTGAGCGGGCATTCTATGACAACTGCCGGGAACGGCTCGGAAGCGCCGGCCTGCTGGTCGCAAATCTCTGCGACAATGAGACGGCGTTCGCCATTCTGAACCGTCGGATCGCGGCGAGCTTTGACGGTAGGGCGATCTCTATCCCGGCCGAACGACGCGGCAATCGGATCGTCTTTGCAAGCGCGGACTCGGCTTTTCCACCTTCGATCGAGACCCTTCGCTGCGCAGCGCACCATCTCGTGTCGCATGAGGTCGTCGATTATGCGGCAAAGGCACGGCGGATCGCGCCGGCGCTGGAGCGGTGGAAGCGTCGCGCCTAGACCATTGGGATATGGTTTTGCCAATGACGGCCGCAGCCAATGCGCGCCGCGGCTTTGTGGGGAGACAAAAAACCGGGCCGTGAGCCGGCAGCCGTCAGGCCGGACCGATCCAGAGCAGTTCGAGCAGGCTCGCCCCGCGCTGCCACGCTTCTACGCGCACAGACCGATCGCGATGGGGTTCGAGATTCTCGCCTGTGTCGAGACGCCAGATCGGACCATCATCGACTTCCAGGAAGGGGCCGCGTTCACTGATCCGGACGATCCCGCGCAGGCGCAGCGGCGGCTTGCTCGCGCTCATCGGCGTCGGTTCCAGGCACGGAGGCCAAGTTTCGGGGGGCACGAGACGGGACCGGGATGGGCGCAAAAAACAGAACGGGACATGGGCAGCGTCATGCCATACGAAACAGGGCGGTTGCAATCATGTTCATTTTATGTTCTCATGACTGCATGATCGAGAACTATTTCGCCACTTATGATTTCAACCTGCCGCTCAATGACGCGGCGGTGGATCCCGACCTGCCGTTCGTGCGTCGCCGGCTGGCGAGCCTTGCCGCGAGCGAGGGTCTCAATGGCGGCTATTATGAGGCGCAGGAACTGGCCGAAGCTTTTCTCGATGCAGCGCGCGAGGCCAATGCCGGGATCGAAGCGGATGACAGTCCGGCACGGGGTCGGCTGCGCGATATCCTAGAGCGCGATCTCGATTATCAAAGGGAACTGTTCGAGGAAGTCTGCCACTTGCCTCTGGCTGACGCCGCCGCGCATCTCGTCTGGCTGACGGAGATCATGAAGCAGCGCGTCGATATGGCGCCCGTCATTGCTGCGGCGCTGGATTGATAGCGCCCGGGTGAAGACGGCTTGTCCTCGTCTGCACCTGCAACGATACGATGACCGCCGGCGCCATCGGCGTTAATGTGCGCCATGGAGTCCGAACCCGCCTATCTCGACATTCTGGACCGCCGGTTGCTGGATCAGCCCGATGCGATGCTGATTTCGCAGCTGGACGGTTTTCTGACGGGAATTGTGGTCAGCCCGGACCTCATCACGCCAGGACAATGGATCCCGCTCATCTGGGCCGGTGACGAGGGCGATGGGGAACCGGAATTCGAGTCCGAGGCAGAACTGCAGGCGTTCCTCAACCTGGCGATGACTCATTACCACGCGATTATCGATTCGCTGGGGCATCCGGGGGCCTATGCGCCCGTTCTCGAAACCGACACCCGCACCGATGAGACATTGTGGGAGATGTGGATCGACGGCTTCGCACAGGCGATGGCGCTGTCTCCGGGCGGCTGGGCCCGCATCGAAGCGGACGACGATGCTGGTTGCCACGCGGCGCTAGCGGGCATCCGGACGTTACGAGACTTCGCCAAGGGCGAGCGTGATCTCAATCGGTCGGAGGAAGACCGATGGGATGCCGAGGCTCCGGATCTCATCCCGATCTGGGTGGAGATGCTGCATCAATGGCGGCTCGAGAATGATCCGCATCGTCCCGCGCCAGTTCGGCGTACGAGGGTCGGCCGGAACGATCCCTGCCCTTGCGGATCGGGCCGCAAATACAAGAAATGCTGCGGTGTGCATTGATCACCGGGGGCAGGATCGCGGGCGATGATCAAGCATGCCCTCCTACAGCGGGAATCGAGAGAACATAGCGCGCCTCATGCGGCCCCAATGTCGCGAGCAGCCTCCGTTCGGCGAGGATGATGTCGTCCACGCTTTCGAAAGCGTCGATCGTGTAGGCGCCGCGGGCAAACTCTTCCGCCGGTTCATGGACCATCATCGTATAGCGGGCCGGCCAGCAGCATAGGTGTAGCCAGGGCCAGCCGGGCGCTGATGGAGTGTATCTGGCAAAAACGATGCCGTCCGTGCGCAGGCTGGAGGGACGCCGGGAGAGCAGCGAGGGAGGGATGAGTTCAGAGCGTCGTTCGCATAGAAAAGTCTCGAACTCATGCATTTCGGCAAGGCTTTCGAGGATGACCGGATAATAGCGGCCAAGCGCCAGTCCGTCTCCCGCGAAGCTGGCCGGGATGTCGATCAGCAGGATATCGGGCAATGTTGGAAGTGGTCGGAGATAGTAGATCCGCGTTGCCGCGAGTTGGTCGATCAGGCGCATAACCACGATAAGGCTGATGTGGGCAGGCAGGCGTCAAGCAGAGTCTCGGACAGAATGGCGCGATCTACTCGTTCCACGGGTGAACGTGCCCTCTTCTGTCGCGCGACGATCAGGGTGAGAAAGCGCGACAATCAAGATGAGAATACGGTGTGTCGGGATCGGCGGAGGGCGTAGCC
>Ga0310344_10000060_pt1 | contig 97805 bp, 77 predicted proteins | sample HC15DNA20200_MG_FD_203801 | JGI IMG/M metagenome (GOLD analysis project Ga0310344, IMG submission 203801) | Marine microbial communities from station ALOHA, North Pacific Subtropical Gyre - HC15-DNA-20-200_MG | ecosystem: Environmental > Aquatic > Marine > Oceanic | place: Pacific Ocean: North... | reverse complement strand
GGTTATGACGACTGGTTGCGGCAGCGACCTGCGCCGTCGGGCGACACGGACGCGGTCGATGTGCGGCCCAGGCCAGCACCTCGCAAGATGCCCGATGGCTCGGCGAGGTTGTCTTACAACGAACAGCGGGAGCTGGTGGCACTCCCGGGGCAGATCGAAACCCTGGAGCGCGAGCTGGATACGCTGAACGCCATGGTCGCCGGACCGACGTTTTACCAGGAGGCGGCCGACGCTATCAAGGAGACGATGGCCAGGCTCGAGACCGTGCAGGAACAGGTGGGCCAGGCCTACGGTCGTTGGGAGCAGCTCGAGGCGCGGCGCGGGAGCTTCCGGGGATAGGGGAACGATGCGGCAGGAGTGGTACGGAAACGATCGTGATCTCGTCAAGTGGGGCGCGCTGGTCCATCTGGCAGAGCGGGAACAGGTACAGTCGGTCATTCAAGTGGCCATGTGCCGGCCGGATGGAGAAATGCCGCAGCTGCAGACTTCGCGGGGCCGGGTGAGGCCGCCGGAGGCGGTTGCTGCCCACTTCCGCGATCTCCAGGACATTAGGCGCTTGGGCGAGGTAACTGGACTGTCGATCGAGGTGCTGCGTGAGCCGTTCAGCGACCGTCGCCGCTATTTCTCACGAGTGGTTGACCGGGTCCGAGTTCCCCGAGAGACACCCCTTCTGTTGTTCCTCGACCCCGACATCGGTGTGGTTGCTGAGCAGGCCGGTCCCGAGCACGTCTCCTCGGAGGAGGTGGCGACCCTCTTCGAGGCGCTGCAACCTGGCGACCTGTTGGTCTGCTACCAGCACGGCCGTCGCCACAAAGACTGGCGTGGGCAGGCGCGCCGCGCGTTTGCCAACGCCCCCGGGCTGCCATCCTTCGACGTGGAGGTGCTCACCTCAGAGCGAGCACGAGATGTGCTCATGCTAGCGGTGCGCAAACCTCAATGAGAAGCCTGTTGCCGTGGATAGTTGTGCTGACCGCTTCGCCCGCCTGGGCGCAGAGTGATTTCTGGTTCAGCGATGAAGTTGTCCCCTATCGCGCAGTGGTTGACGCGTATCGGAGTGGCGACTACGACGTGGCGGTTGGCGAGGTGCTGTCGCTCGAACCGGACGTGGTGCATGCGCTCATAGACCGGGTGCGGGATCCCGACCGTCGGCTGACTGGTACTGACGCGCGTCCGGCTCTGGCGGAACAGTTGTTCAGGAGCGCCGCCATGCTTCATTTAGATGCGGCCGAGCAGGTTTGGCTGCGGGGACGGGAACGCGCGGCCAACGAGCAGATCGAGGTGGCCGTACGCTGGATCGAGCAGGCCGCTCGCGATTCGGAGCCGTCCGAGTCGTTCCGGCGGCGCTGGTATCGCTCGGTCGCTCTGCTGACGTTCGAGCGCGGCGGATGGCAGGGCGGTGTCGCGTTCGCCGAGGTCGCGATCGAGCGTCTGGTCGACGATGTTGGGTTGTTGACGATGTCTGCTTGGTTCTACGAAGGGCTCGCCCTCGCCCCGGTGATACTCGATGGGACTGGCGAGGGCCAACTGCGGGGGCTCCAGGAGCGGAAGCAGGCGCGCCTGCTGAGCGCGGTGCGTCGCGCGGGTGCCGCCTGGCAGCGTTCGTCCGACGAGGTTGAAGCCGGCCTACGGCTGGCGCGAGCGCGGATGCTTCTCGGACAAGGCGACTCGGTGCGGGCGTTGCTCGAGGGGATCGCGGTGCGAGGGGACCTCGGTGTCGAGGAGGCGTATCTATGCCGACTCTTGCTTGCCGAGCTGCTTGATGAGGCTGGCGAGACAGCGGAGGCGGAGCGCCGGCTCTGGGAGGCGATCGACCTGTTGCCCGACGGACAGTCCGCTCGGGTGGCGCTGGCTTGGAGCTTGGACCGCGGCGGTGCCAGAGAGCAGGCAGCGGCGGTGCTCGATCCGTTCCTGGCGGCGTCGGCCACCAGTGGATTACCCGATCCCTGGGTTGACTTCCGTCTGGGGGTTGGCGCGGGTCCTGAACTACGGGCCGACCTACGACGCGAGGTCGAGCCATGACCGCCCCGGGGTGTGCCGTCGCGGTCGCGCTGGTGCTGGGTTTGGTCGTGCCGGCGGCGGCCCAAACCTTCCGCTCGGCGGTCGATGCTGTGTCGGTCGACGTCCTGGTGACTAGGCGTGGTGAGCCGGTCACTGATCTCTCTCTGGCCGACTTCGCCCTGGAGGACAACGGTGTCGAGCAGCGGATCCAGAGCCTCGAACTGGACGAGGTGCCGATCACGCTGCTGCTGGTGCTCGACGTTAGCGGCAGTGTCGGAGGGCGCGGGCTTGAGCAGCTCAAGGTCGCGGCGCGTGCGGCTGGAGAAGCGCTGCGTTCAGATGACCGGGTAGGGCTGGTGACGTTTTCGGATCGAGTACGGCTCGGTCTCGAGCCGAGTGCGTCGGCTGATGAGCTCCCAGCGGCGTTGTCGCGGGTTAGAGCCGGTGGAGCGACCGCCCTGTATGACGCGACGTTTACTGGACTGACGCTTCGAGAGCGCACCGAGGGGCGCACCCTCATGCTGGTATTTAGCGACGGTGACGACACGGCGAGCTGGCTAGACCCACGGGATGTGTTGGACGTCGCGCAGCGGAGCGACGTCGTGGTGTACGGCGTTGTTCTCGATAGGGGACCGTCTGACTCATTCGTCACCCGCGAGCGCCAGACATGGGTCCGGGAGTGGTTTCCTCTCGAGCCGGACCTCTTCCGTCGGGCTTATCTCGGTCGGCTGGTGAGTGACACTGGCGGATCCCTGCAGATCTCGAACGATTTGGGGAGGTTGCGGGAACTGTTCGCCCGTGTCATCAGCGAGTTCCGTAGCCGCTATGTGTTGACTTACGCGCCGAGCGGGGTGGGCGACAGCGGGTGGCATGCACTTGAGGTGGCTGTCGAGGGACGCGGGCTTCAGGTTACCGCGAGGCGGGGATACCGCCGCTAGTCAGCGTGCAAGTTTGTGCGTGGGCCGGTAGTGGGACGCGCGGGCGACCGCGTTCGATTGATTGACGCGTACGCGGGGTGCCGCGGTTGCATCTGCCGCTCGATACGTGAGGAGATAGCGGTGGCCCAGTTCGGCGCCGATGCCTGAGAGGGTGTCGCCGAAGTCGGCTGGGCTGCCGATGATCTCGAAGCGTCCTCCGCTGCCGATGGCGAGTGCTGTTAGGTTCTCAAGTGGGCGATCGGTCACGCTGACGCCGTAGAGCGGGATACCGTGTGTCGCCAGGGCGTCGCGGACACTGTCCAGATCGCCGGTCAGGTCAGCTGCCTGTCGTCGTCCCCTCACCTGTGAGGATTGAAAGTCGGAGCGCGCCATCTCGCTGGCCTGGCCGAGCATGATCACGACCGGGTGTGTGGCGCCTCGGTCGTGAAGATCGCCGACGGCCTGCATGATGGCCGCATCGAGCGGGCCATCGACGCTTTGCATATCGACGATACTGGCGGCATCGAGCGTCGAGATGAATTGAGTCAGGGCGCTGTTTAGTTGTCGCTGGGTAACGGCCAGACCTTCGAAGAGAGCCACTACCTGTACGGTCGTCGGTAGCGAGGTTACCGAGACCACCTCCAGGGGAGCGCCGTCGTGATCCAGCGACACGCTGTCGGTGGTCAGGTCGGTCACCGGTGCGCCCGTCTGGTCGAGCACGCTGATCAGGAGTTGGGGTTGGGCCGCGGTCGAGGGAGCGACCAGAAGCGCCGCAATCAGCAGGCGCAGGGACATGGGGGTCATCGCGGGATGTACTTCTTGAGATCGCCGCGCCCGACCTCAGCGCCGAAGATGTTCCCATCGGTGTCGACGGCCAGGCCCTCGGCTCCACTGGTCACGCCGCGCTCCGCGTGGTCGGGTACGAAGCCTGTCACGATGCCGTCGAGCGCACGTCCGATTCTGATGCCGCGACGGACGTTCGGGTTGTGGCCGTAGCCGCCCTCGTTCATACGGGATTCAGAGTCGGCGACATACAGTCGGTCCCTGTCGTCGATGTCCAGCCCGCTGGGCCGACCGAACTGGGTCCACGATTCCAACCAGGTCCCGTCCTGCTCGAAGATTTGGATCCGATTGTTTCCGCGGTCGGCTACGAACAGGCGTCCGCGTTCGTCGAGAGCTAGGTCATGGGGCGTGTCGAACTGGCCATCGTCGGTGCCGTGGCCGCCCCATTCATGCAGGTAGTTGCCCTGGGCATCGAAGCGGACGATCCGGGCGTTGCTGTTGGGTCCGTGGCCGTCGGCGACGAAGATGTCACCTTCAGGCGACACCACCACCGCGGACGGCTGGTTAAAGTGGTTCGGACCGTTGCCGGCCACCCCCGCTTCACCCAGCGTCAGCATCAAGTTCCCGCGCGCGCTGAACTTGAACACCTGATGGCCCCGGTCGTTCGGGGGATCGGTTCCGTGGTCCGTGACCCAGACGTTCCCGTTGCCGTCGACGTAGAGTCCGTGCGGCAGGTTGAAGCGTCCTGCCCCGAAGCTTCCCCGGAATTGCCCAGACTGATAGAAGACAAGGATGGGGTCCAACTCCGAATCGACGCAACTGTTGCCCCCACAGCGGTCGATGGCCCAGATCGCCCCATCGACATCCACAACCACCCCAGATGTCGAGCCCCAGCGGCGCCCATCCGGGAACTTCGCCCAGTTGAGGACGGTGATGTAATCGTTTGGCAGGGTGTTGGGTGGGGCCGAGTCCTGTCCCGATACCGATAGCGTCGCCAAGAGCCAGAGCAGGCCCGTTGCCACCGGCGCTCGCCCGAAGGCCCGGAGTGGGCTTCGCATCCTGCCGCGGATTATACCGACTGACCTTGGTGGGAGGGGGCCGGATCCAGAGCAGTCGACAGTTCAGCCAATAGCTCCACTGGATGTAAGGCCGTGGCTTTGGCGAGATCGTGCACCTGATGACGGCACGATACGCCCGAGGCGACCAGTCGCTCGTCGGACGAGAGTGCGCGGGCGGCTGGCAGCAGACGGCGTTCCCCGATCGCGGCCGATACGTCGAAGTGCTCGGTGGCGTAGCCGAATGAGCCGGCCATGCCGCAGCAGCCCGCATCGAGGGTGACAACCTCGGCGCCGGGGATTCGAGACAACAACGCCTGGGCCGGCGGCACCAGACCGAGCGACTTCTGGTGGCAATGGCCGTGAAGGAGGAGCCGGCGCGGTCCAGACCGCAGATCGAGCGATGCTGCGCCGGAACCGAGGGCGGCTTCGAGCCACTCCTCGAAGAGGCGGCTCGCATCGGCGACCGCCCGTGCCTGCTTCCGTAACTCGCCGCCGCGCACCAGGTCGGGCAGGTCGTCCCGGAGCGCCGAGAGGCAGCTGGGCTCGAGTACTACCAGCGGCCGGCCGGTGGCGATCCGCTCGTGTAGCGCCCGCACCGTGACCTCGGCCTGACGCCGGGCCTCAGAGAGCAGGCCCTGCGAGATCAGCGGCCGGCCGCAGCAGACAGCGGGACCCAGTTCGATCTCGACGCCAGCCCGGTCGCAGAGCGTTGCCGCGGCGACGCCGATGTCGGGGTGGTAGTAGTTGGTGAACGTGTCGCGGAACAGCACGACGTCTGGCGGAGCGGTGGGAGCGGGCCGCTCGGACCAGCGTTCCGAGAGCGGGGTGTCGGCCCAGGCTGGGAGCGGACGGCGCCGGTCGATGCCGAGCAGTCGTTCGTTAAGTGCTCGGACCCAGTCCATCCGGAGCCAGGGATTGACGATGCGGGCTAGAGGGCTGAGGGCGGCCGAGAGACGATGGATGCGACCGAGCACCCGGGCGCGGAGCGGCGTGCCGTGACGGCTATAGTAATCTGCCAAGAACTCGGCCTTGAACCGGGCCATGTCCACGCCGACCGGACACTCCGACTTGCATGCCCGGCATTCGAGACACAGGTCCAGCGACTCGTACACGCCGTCGTCTCCGAGTCCAGTCTCGCCCAGTTGTCCGTTCATGGCCGAACGGAGCGCGTTGGCGCGGCCACGCGTCGAGTGAGCTTCGTCGCGCGTAGCCATGTAGGACGGGCACATCGTGCCGTCGAGTGTCTTGCGGCAGGCGCCGACGCCGCTGCACATTTCTACCGCGCGTCCGAGTCCACCGTAGCTCTCGTAGTCGAAGTACCCCTTCTGGGTCGGAGTGTTGTACTCCGGCCCGTAGCGGAGATTTGCGGTGAGGGGAGGCGTATCGACAATCTTGCCCGGGTTGAAGAGCCCGTCAGGGTCGAACGTCCGCTTGATCGTGCGAAAGGCGTCGTAGAGCTCAGGTCCAAACATCCGTTCGATGAAGGGACCACGGACCAGTCCGTCTCCGTGCTCGCCCGAAAGCGCTCCGCCATACTCCAGGACCAGTTCCGCTATGTCGTTGGCGATCGCTTCGAACTGCTGTACGCCATCCGCCGTTTTGAGGTTGACGACCGGGCGGACATGCAGACATCCGACTGACGCGTGGGCATACACGCCGGTACGGCTGCCGTGGCGTTCGACGATTTGCAGAAACCGCTCGATGTAGTCTCGGAGCTTCTCGGGCGCGACCGCCGTGTCCTCGACGAAGGAGATGCTCTTGGCGTCGCCCTTCATTGCCATCGACAGGCCGAGGGATGACTGACGCAGCTTCCAGATTCGCGCCTGGTCGGCGGGAGTCGTGGCCCGCGACGCATGTGCCGTGATGCCTCGCAGTGCCAGGTCCTGCTCGATCGCGTCCAGGCGCGGCGGAAGTTTTGCCGGGTCGTCGTCGTAGAGTTCGACGCAAAGCAGCGCGCCTGGCGTGTCGTCGCTCTGCAGCACGGCGCGGCGTAACTTGTTGAGCGCGGGATTCTCGCGAGCGTGGTCGAGGATGAAGCGGTCCATGACCTCGATGGCCGACGGGCCATGCTCGAGGATGACGGGGGTAGCTCCGAGGGCGTCTAGCAGGCGATCGAATTCGAGCGCCATTACGGCCTTGGCGTCGGGTAGCGGCACTAGGTTGATGCGCGCTTCCACCACCACACCGAGCGTGCCCTCCGATCCGACGATCAACCGCGACAGATCGACGGGCGCTGACGGGTTCGTGAAGGCATCGAGGTTGTAGCCGCCCACCCGGCGCATGACCTTCGGGAAGCGGCGGTCGATTTCGTTGGCATGCCGGTGTCCGAGTCGGCGCACTGTCTGATAGCAGCGCCCTTCCAGAGTGTCGGGATGACAGTGGCCGTCCAATTCGTCTCCCGCCATCGGACGGAAGTGCGCGACGGAGCCATCGGCCAGGGCGACATGGAGGTCCAGCACGTGGTCGATGGTCTTGCCGTACAGTACCGATCGCGCACCGCTCGAGTTATTGCTGATCATCCCGCCCACGGTGGCCCGGTTGGCGGTTGAGATATCTGGAGCGAACCGGAGCCGATGGGGGGCGAGCGCTGCATTCAACTCGTCGAGAACGATGCCTGGTTCTACCCGAGCCCAGTGTTCCTCAATGTTGACCTCGAGCACCCGATTGAATCGCTTGCCGACGTCCAACTGGATCCCGTGGCCGATGGCCTGTCCGGCCTGGGACGTGCCACCGCCGCGAACCGTAATCGACTGGCCGTGGCGTCTGGCGATTGCGATCGTGCGCAGGATGTCCTCGCGCGAGTGCACCACCACGACTCCGGTGGGTTCGATCTGATAGACGCTGGCGTCGGTGGAGTAGAGTGAGCGGCTGACGGCGTCGAACCGCACCTCTCCAGAGACCGCGGCTTCGAGATCTCGCTGAAGCTGACTCACGGTGGGCAGTTTACCCTAGGCGTCCGGGCCTTCACCTCGGACCGTGCGCCGGTTCGGTGGTAGATTGTCGGCGCACGCCGACAGTGCGTGCCACCGTTAGCGCGGACCTAGTTGCATCCGAGCGTGAAGCCCATGTCCTACCGAGCCGGTCGTCACTTTCTCCAGATTCCAGGACCGACCAACGTCCCTGAACGCGTGTTGCGGGCGATGGCTCGTCCCACGATCGATCATCGTGGCCCCGAGTTCCAGGCGCTGGGCCACGCGGTGCTCGACGGGGTCCGCCAACTCTTTCGCACGACGTCGCCGGTGGTTATCTATCCGGCGTCCGGCACGGGCGCCTGGGAGGCGGCGCTGGTCAATACGCTGTCGCCGGGCGATCGCGTGTTGATGGCCGAGACAGGCCACTTTGCCGCGCTCTGGCAGGGCGTGGCCGAGAAGCTCGGGCTCGAGGTTGCTCTGTTGCCGAGCGACTGGCGCCGTGGGGCGGATCCCGAGGCGATTGAAGCGTACCTGCGAGCCGATGCCAACCGATTGGTCAAGGCCGTGTGTATCGTCCACAACGAGACATCGACCGGTGTGGCAAGTCGGATTCCGGCACTAAGACAGGCGATCGATCAGGCTGGGCACCCGGCGCTCTTCATGGTCGATACCATCTCCTCGCTGGCGTCGATGGATTATCGGCACGATGAATGGGCGGTCGACGTAACCGTGTCTGCGTCGCAGAAGGGGATCATGCTACCGCCGGGCCTCAGCTTTACTGCATTGAGTGAGCGGGCGCTCGCCGCCCATCGCGAGGCGACCTTGCCTCGTGCGTTCTGGGACTGGACGGCGATGCTGGCGGCCAACGAGAAGGGGTTCTTCCCGTACACCCCGGCCACTAACCTTCTCTACGGGCTGCAGGAGGCACTGATGATGCTTGCCGATGAAGGGCTGGATCAGGTCTTTGCCAGGCACGCGCGGCATGCGGCGGCGACCCGCGCCGCAGTCACGGCCTGGGACCTGGAATTGGTGTGCCAGCACCCAGATGAGTACAGCGCGTCATTGACCGCGGTGGTTGTGCCGGAGGGACACGACGCCGACCAGCTGAGAGCGATCGCCCTCGACGAGTACGACCTTTCGCTGGGGGTGGGCCTGGGGCGTCTCGCGGGGAAGGTGTTCCGGATCGGTCACCTGGGCGACTTGAACGACCTTAGCCTGCTCGGCACGCTGGCCGGGGTAGAGATGAGCCTCATCCGGAGCGCGATCCCTCACACCGGGGGCGGCGTCCAGGCCGCGCTGCGTTTTCTCTCAGCGTAGGGACTCTTCGCTTGGCCCCGGGGGGGGGGGGAGGGCGTGCTACTGCAGAGTGAGGAGGACCAGGATCTCGCCTCGGCCGCTCTCGAGCGATTCCAATGCCTTGCCCAGCACGGTGCCGGGACGATGCACCGTCACTGGACCAAGGTCCACGGGTTCCGAGCGCATCGCGTGGCCCGGTGTCGGACTGGTCACCAGAATGTCGCCGGCCGTGATCGGGCCGAACGACGCATCAGTCTTGACTTTGACGCGGCCGCTCTGTGCAACCAGCACCTTATCGTCGCCGGCGATGCCGAGCACCAGCCCCGGCTGGGCCGAGACTGCGCCGGCCACGCCGGTGTCGTAGGCGGCACCCGACGGGATCACCTGATTGCTCGCCTCGGTATCGATGACCACGACGTTGCCGTTGACGTGTAGCTTCGAGGAGGGCGACGCTGTGCCGATGCCGACATTCCCGGGCGAGCCGCCGGCCAGGGTCAACGTTGGCTGACTTAAGGAGTTGGCAAAGAATCGCAGGTTCCCCTCCGAGTACTGGATGAAGCCGTTGCTGTTGCCAGAGTTGACCAGCCGGATCTGTGCAGCGCTGCTGGTCGATTCCAGGTGAAGCAGGGACGAGCCCGTGTCGGCGAGATGCAACTTGGCGCTGGGAGCGACCGTGCCCAGGCCGAGCCGCCCGGTGACGTCCTCGAGCGCCAGGACGACCCCAGGCTTCCCATAGCTAAACAGCCGGTAGTCATCAGTAAAGTAGTCGTTGTAGAACTGCCACTTGCTGGTGCCGTTCTCCCGTAGCCATAACCCGGCGTGCCGGTCGGCGGCGACGTCGATGACTAGGGGGTTGTTATCGCCGCCTACCATATGCAGCTGGCGCATCGGGCTGCTGGTGCCGATGCCGACCCGCTTGGTGACATAGACATTTTCGGTGTTGGTGTCGAGATTGTCGGTATTGTTGTCGAGGCCGTTGACGGTGCCGCTATTGGAGTCGGCACTGAGCCCGGAGGTCACGCCGGCGGACGCCAGCCCGGCGCCCTCGACGTCTGGGGAGAGGATGAACGACGAGGCAGGCAGACCGCCCACGGTGTCGGCGTCGGCGGCCTTGGCCGCGTAAGGCACGCTTAGTAGCCGTGAGCGAGGACCTTCTGGCATGCCTTCCGGCTGCACCCCGAGCCAGCGGGCGACGCCAGAGACGAACGGATCGGCTGGGACGCCGCCACTCGCGCCGCCCAAGAGCACCTGATACGAGCCGTCTGGACCGAGCATGACCGGCTGGACTTCGACCCAGACCGGCACGCCGTCCACTTTGTCCTCGTATAACGAGAAGACGAGGCTGATGTTGCCCGTACGTGGGGTCCCGAACTCGTCGACGACTATGCCGTCGAATGGGAGGTAGATCGGCGGAGCCTGCGCAAAGGTTCCGCCGGTAAGGCAAAGCGAGAGAATACTTGCGGCGGCGAGATTCCTCATCGGGCATCCTTAACGAAGGACGCCGGCATCACGCCATGTTTACGCAGCCAGTGGTTCAGAAGCAAGCACTTTAGCGGCAGTTACTGTCCACCGGTATCGTCCTCTGCTCGACCGGAGCGGAGGCTGTTCTCGAGCCCGTAGTTTCCTTCGTGACAGGCGTACTCGAAGATCTGATACGTGCTATCCCGGTTGAGTGGCATGGCCACGGTCCAGGGCGAGGTGAACGGCTCGGGATCGTCGATGGTGACTTCGTAGTTGATGGTCTGGTCGTCAAGCCGAGTGAAGCGCTCGACAATAGTCAAGGCCTCGCTCTGCTGGATGCCCCTGAGCCCGCGGCTTGCGATGTTGGTGCCGATCGTGCCCTGATCGTTATAGTTCGCCGTTTCGACGATCAGGGTGTCGCCCTCCCAGCGTCCGCGAGGGTCGCCATTCCACAGCCGGATCTTGTCCGAGAGCGGGGGGCGGTCGTCGATCGGGATAACCCGCGCTTCGTGGATCATCTCGTAGAAGAGGATCACGTAGCCCGGGACCTGCAGAATCTGGTAACCGGCGCCGTAGCCGCCCGGGAACATGCCGCCGGGGACCCCCCGTGTGATACAGCGCTCCCACGGTGTGTGCTCGAGCCATCCGTCGGTCAGATTGATGAGGTTGTTGTTGCGGGCCTGGATGGCGGCCCTCCGAAGCGGCGCGCGGCCGCTGGGTGGGTCGACGATCATGGATGTGCGACGGGCATTGCGGAGCGCGCCACCTGGGCCGTCGCCCCATGGACCCTGCGGGCCGCGAGATCGGGCGTCTGGGTCTGGGTTCTCGGGTGGGCGTTGCGGCTGGTTCGTGCCGGGAAACCACGCTGCCAGAGGCGCGAGCCGCTCCAGGTCGATATCGTTGGGCGCTTCAAACGGCGTCGGGTCGAAATTAGTCCAGACGCCAGAGATGTTCGGCTGGCCGTCCGCCGTGCGGTCCTGGGCTGCCGCTGGAGCTGCCACCATGGTTGTCACGGCGAGCGCCGCGTAGCCGACGAGAGCCCTGCCTGTCATCGCTGTCTCCTCCCACCTGGGGTCACTAGTCGAACGATTATAGCCCCGTGGGCCCTAGAGAAGCGTCCTTCGGGGTACACTCACCTTACATTGAGGGGGCTATGCTAGGACGACAGGTCACGACGCGACTCACGTTTGCCGTCATCGTACTGCTGGGGGTATCGGTGTCGGCCAGCAGTCAGGATGTTCAATACACGCCGGTCACCGACGAGCGGTTGCGCTCGCCCGATGCCGACGACTGGCTGATGTATCGCGGCACCTACGACAGCTGGGGCTACAGCCCGCTGGACCAGATCACGACCGAGAATATCGATGGGCTCGTGCCGGTGTGGACACTGTCGACCGGAGTGACTTCGGGGCACCAGTCGCCGCCGATCGTCAACGATGGGGTGATGTTCGTGACCACTCCCGAGGACCAGGTCATCGCGATCGATGCGCGAGAGGGCGACGTCCTGTGGCGCTACCGCCGGTCGCTGCCAGACGACGCGATTCGGTCGCACTGGACCAATCGGGGCGTAGGCCTCTACGGCGACCTTGTGTACTACACCACCCACGACGCCTTCGTCGTTGCTCTTGAGGCCCGCACGGGCCAGGTGGCATGGGAAACCTCGGTGGCGGATTACACCCGTGGCTACTACATGACGATGGCACCGCTCGTGGCCAACGGCAAAGTGCTGGTGGGTGCGTCGGGCGGCGAGCGCGGGATCAGAGGGTTTGTCGCTGCCTATGACGCGGCCACCGGCGACGAAGTTTGGCGCTCACACACCGTGCCGGGACCCGGCGAACCGGGTAACGACACCTGGCCCGGAGATACCTGGGAGCGGGGTGGGGCCTCGATCTGGATCACCGGGTCGTTCGATCCCGAGCTCAATTTGACCTACTGGGGTACCGGGAACCCGGGGCCCTGGATCGGCGACCAGCGGCCGGGAGACAACCTCTACACGAACTCCGTGGTGGCCATGGACGCCGATACCGGCGAGATCAAGGCGCACCACCAGTACCACTGGAATGGGTCCTGGGACTGGGACGAGGTGTCGGCGCCACTGCTGATCGACGTGCCGCGTGCCGGTCGGACGATCAAGTCGCTGGTCCATCCGGCGAGGAACGGCTATCTCTGGCTCCTGGAGCGAGAGGCGAACGCGATCAACTTCGTCGACGCTGAGGCTTACGTCGACCAGAACGTCTTTACCTCAATAGACCCGCAGACCGGTCGGCCCGAGTACGACCAGGAGCGGAAGCCGGGCACCAACAAGCCCGCCACGTTCTGTCCGTCGTTGTGGGGCGGCAAGGACTGGCCGCCGGCAGCCTATAGCCCGCAGACCGGCTACCTGTATGTGCCCGCCAACGAGAACCTCTGTTCCACGATCGTCGGCCTGGAAGTGGAGTATCGACCTGGCGCCGGCTACACGGGGGCCTCGTCGCAGGTCTTCGTGGTCGACGATGCCCCCCATCTGGGTGAGATCCAGGCCTGGGACCTCTCGACGGGCGAGGAAGTGTGGACCCACGAGTTCCCTGAATCGCAGAACTGGGGTCCGATCCTTGCCACCGGCGGCGGACTGATCTTCGCGGGGGGGACCCACGACCGCTATTTCCGGGCCTTCGATGCGGAGACCGGCGATGTGTTGTGGGAGCAGCGCACCAATTCGGGCGTGACCGGCGTGCCCTCGTCCTACGAGATCGACGGTGTGCAGTACATCGCGGTGCAGTCCGGCTGGGGTGTCGATGCTGCGGGAATGCAGCGGGCCGTCAACGCGCACCTCGAGCGGGACATCCTCGTTCCCCAGGGGGGCGTGATCTGGGTGTTCGCGCTCAAGCAGTAGTGGCGAGCGGGACTGCGGGTGGTCTCGCCCCCTTCAGTCGTCCCAGTACACGAACTCCGGTTCGTGACACGACCCTTCCAGGTCAGCCACCCGGCTCGTGAAGTAGGTCTGGGCGTCCGAGATCGCCTGGTTGTAGACCACCGGACCGACCTCCTTCAGCAGATAGTCCAGGAGGAGCTTCGCCTTCAGGTCTCCGATGTCTTGGTCCAGTTCCTCGCGGACGTAGCGCTTGAGCGAAGCCATTGTCTGGGCTTCGGCCTCGGGCGTTAGCGTAATGGCCATCGTCTACTTCGCCAGGGGATGGGGCCGGATCTGGAACTTCACATTCTTTTGGAGCGTGCCTTGTCCTCCCTCCAGATGCCAGGCCGCGTAGTTGGAGTAGCTCGACCAGAGCCCCTTGCCCTTCCAGCCGGCTTCGGGGTCGTCGATCCGGCCGTTCGATGACCGGGAGAAGAAGCCCATCGGGTAGGGCACGCGGAGGGTGACGAACTGTTCCGTCCCTGGAATGAACACCTCGAGCGAATCCGTGTTCACGACGCCGTAGAGCGGCACGTCGTGTCCCAGCCCGAGGACGTCATGATGATCCACCTGGGTCAGGTAGCTCTCGTCGGAGTTGATCGGGAACGGGGTGTTGTCGAACGTGGGTTTGGGCATCCGATGGAAGGTCCATCCCTCTGGACAAGCCTGTCCAGAGGGATTGGGGGCGGTCGACGCACAAAGGTTCCGGTCGAACGATGCGAAGTGTCCACTGCCTCGCCAGTCCTGCCAGGCCACTCCTTCACCGTCGAAATGGAGTCCGCCGCTGCCATAGGCGGGCGGACCGGTGATTGACGGCGGAGGCAGGTAGACCTCGGCCGTGCAGGAGCGGGGTGAGTCGTCGCCCAGTTCGATGCGCACCAACTGGTTGTCGGTCGGCCGATTCCCAGAGCACCAGATCGACCCGTCGGTTGGGTCGACCGCCGGCGAATAGCAGTTGAAGGCGATCCGGTGATCTCGGCCGGTGGTCGGCGTCTCGTCAGGCTCGGTCCAGCCTGGAGTGGCCGCGCCGTCGCCGTCGAGATCGAGCACGCCTGGGCACCAGGCCTGCGACGACTCGGCATCGGCGGTGTCGTCCCATACCTCCATATCGATCCAGCCGATCCCACTGTTGAACCCGTAGAAGATGTCGTCGTCCTCACTGATCATGTTGTGGTCGGCCGAGAAGCAGGTGTCGACCTCGGAGAACGCCTCGCTATCGGGGTCGTACATGAACACCTGTCGGCTCCCCTGTCGCAGCGGGTAGTTAGCGGCGTAGGGGTTCGCCTCGTCGGTACAGAAGCCTGGCTGGGCGTCTGGCGCGCGGATACGGCCGGTCAGCCAGACCCGACCTTTGCCATCCATGGCCACGCTCCGCGGGTCGGCCTGCCGCGCCCAGACCGGGTCGTCGCCCCAGTAGGGAGAGGTCGGCGTGTCTCCCTGGATCTCGGGACCGGAAGACGGGATGGAAATGTTGAACGCCCGGTGTTCCACCGGGTCGAGCACCGCGAGGATGTCGCTGGGTTGCACGACCCCGTAGACGAGCCCGTTCGCATTGACCGTGGCGTCTCGCACATCCGAAGCGGCGCTGTCGGTGCGGCCGTCGGTCTCGGTGCCCCAGTCCCACAAGGTGACCACCACGTTCCGCTCGATGCCCTGGGGCCGCGGTGGGATCTGGGCAGGGGTCTCGCCGGCTGCGATCCTGTCGGTCCAATCTGCCCACATCGCTCGCTGGTCTCCAAGGCGGCCATACATGCCAGCCATGGCTGGGCCCATGGGGCCCATCGCCACTCGACGATCCCAGGCCTCGAGATGCGAGTCCGATCCGGCCAGGATGTCGCCCGGAATTATGCGGGTGGCCCTGTTGCCGACCTGATGGCAGTTCAAGCAGCCGGTCACCTGGCTGCCAAGGGCCTGCTTGGAATGTTCGCCTTCAGGCAGGTCCATCATCGACAGCCACCAGGCCGCCGGATAGACCTCAGCCGCGGCGGCGGCGTCTGGCGCGACGACGCCTTCGAGGTCGAGATGCTCGCCTGGGGCGGCCGACGCCCGGGGAGAGTCGACCAGGCCGTAGCCGCGGACCCACACGTTGTAGGTTGCGGCCGGGAGGTCCGGGAGCACGTAGCGGCCATCATCGTCGGTCGCTACGATCCGAATGAACCCGGTCGGGAGGTCGGTGGTCTCGGCGATAACCCAGACGCCGGCTTCTGGTCCCTCGGCGCTGGTTACTACGCCGCCGATGTCGTCGCTGTCGAGCTCGATGCTCGCATCTGGGTCACTGTCGGCTCCCGTGGGTGCTCCACCAGCGCCCCCACAACTCGACATTACCCCTAGCAATGCCGCGATACTGGCGGCGACGCCGATTCCGCGCAATTGATTGCTCATGGTGTCTCCGTCCTCGGGAGCCTGCTGATCTTTCGTGTCGGCACAGGATACGCGATCGCACCGAACGCCCGTACATGAGAAGGGCCCGAGGCCGAAGCGCCGGGCCCTTGAACCGTCGTACTCCTCACGAAGCGCTGGCAGCGTTATACGCTCAACAGCTCGAGCTTGCCGGTGCTGTCGCTGAACTTCTCCACCGGAACCCCCATCTTGTCGAGGAGGGTGAGGTGCAGGTTTGTGACCGGTGTTCCCTGCTCATAAGTCCGGTGACCGACGGGGCTGAGCTGACCAGATCCGCCGCCGACGAGCACCAACGGGAGGCCGCGGTTGTCGTGCCGGTTGCTGTCTGACATGCCCGCGCCGTAGAGCATGATCATGTTGTCGAGGAGCGTGCCGTCGCCGTCTGGTGTCGTTCGCGCCTTTCGCAAGAAGTCGGCGAAGAGCGAGAGGTGGAACTCGTTGATCTTCGCTACCTTTTCGTAGAGCACGGGGTCGTTCCGGTGGTGCGAGGTCGGGTGGTGCGAGTCTGGCACGCCGATCTCGGGATAGGTCCGCCCGCTGATCTCGCGTGCCATCATGCAGGTGGTCACGCGGGTGAGATCGGTCTGATATGCCAGCAGCAGCAGGTCGAACATGATCGCGGCGTGCTCGGCGTAGGTGGGGGGAATGCCGGGTGGCTGGTCGACTTCAGGCAGCTCACGACCGCTCTGCTCTTCCGCCTTCTGGATCCGGCGCTCGATGTCTCGCACGGCGTCGAGGTACTCGTTGACCCGCAGCCGGTCGTTCGGTCCTAAGCCGCGCTCGAGCGCCGTGATCTTCTCGCTGACCGAGTCGAGGATGCTCTGGTCCTTCTGCATTCGCGCCAGGCGAGCGTCGGCATCGGTCGAGCCGCTGTCGCCGAAGAGTTGCTCGAACACCGTCCGCGGGTTGTTCTCGCCCAGTAGCGGCGTTGTATCGCTTCGCCACGAAATGGTGTTGGTGTAGGTACAGCTGAAGCCCACGTCACAGGAGCCAGAGACGTCCCGGCTGTCGAGCGCCACCTCCAGCGAGCCGAGCTGGGTGTGCTGCGAGAACTCGCGCGCCAGCAGCTGGTCGACCGACACAGCGGCTCGCAGGTTCGACTCGGTCCGGGCCGGGGTCACACCTGTCAGGAAACGGGTGGCCGCGCTGGCGTGGACGCCAGCGTTGCTGGAAACGGCGTTGAGTCCGGTCAGTACCGATATCTGGTCCTTGAACTCACCGAGACCACTGAGGAGCCGCGTCAGCTCGAAGTCCCGACCGTCTGTCGCTGGAGTCCAGTGCCGCATTGCCATGCCGTTGGGTACGTAGACCACCCCGAAGCGTCGCACCGGTTGCGCCGCGCTGTTTCGGATCGCGGCGAACGCCGGCACCATGCCGTCGAGTAACGGTAGCGCGAGACTAGCGCCAAGGCCGCGGAGCACGGTACGTCTGGGAAGAGCTTTTTTGGTGATAATCATGAGTCTGATCTCCGCATCCGAAACGCGTCACTGTTCACGATGCCGAGCACGATGGATGACCAGCGATAGTCGTCGCTGGTCGCGTCTCGCACAATCCGTCTGACCGCCGGGGCGTCGTAGTACTCGAGCGCTCGCCCGAGGGCGTAGCCCATGAGCTTCTCGGTCACGGTGCCGACGAAGTCATCTGGGCGGTCCAGCAGCAGATCCCGCAGTCCGGTTGGTCCGTCGAACGCTGCCCCGTCTGGCAGTGTGCCGGAGGAGTCGATCGGGGTCCCGGCTTCGCTGAGGTCCCGCCATGTTCCCACCGCGTCGAAGTTCTCGAGTGAGAAGCCGATGGGGTCCATGGCCGAGTGGCAGACCGCGCAGGCCGGGTTCTCGCGATGCATTACCATCGCCTCGCGCATCGAGAGCTTCGCCCCATCCTCGTCTTCTTCTTCGAGGGTGGGAACGTCTGGGGGCGGTTCCGGCGGCGGTGCGCCCAGTAGGTTCTCGAGGACCCACTTGCCCCGCAGGACCGGCGACGTGCGGTTTGGGTACGAGGTCACGGTCATGATGCTGCCGTGACTGAGTAATCCGGCTCGTTCGCCGGGACCGAAGTTGACCCGGCGGAACCGGCTGCCGTAGATGTCCGGGATGCCGTATTGCGCCGCGAGACGTTCGTTCACGAAGGTGTAGTCAGCGCGGAGCAGATCTAGCAGGCTGGCGTCGGTCTGTACCTGGCTCTCGAGGAAGAGCTTGGTTTCGGTGCGGTACGCCTCGCGCAAATTCTCATCGAAATGGGGGAAGGCCAGCGGGTCGGGATAGACACCCTCCAGGTTCCGGAAGTGGAGCCACTGGCCTGCGAAGTTCTCGACGAGTGCCGCCGTCGCGCGCGAGTCCGCCAGCATCCGACGCACCTGCCGTGTGAGCACCTCAGGCGTGCTGAGGGTGCCGGCCTCCACAGCGTCGAGCAGCTCGTCATCTGGCGCGCTGCTCCAGAGGAAGAACGACAGCCGCGAGGCAAGCTCTACGTCGCGTAGGGTGTAGACCTCGCCCGGTTGCGCATCGATTGGGTCGTGCTCGATCCGGTAGAGGAATTCCGGGTCCGTCAGCAGGCGCTCCAGCGCGAACCCGATGCCTTCGTCGAAGCTGCCGCCCGCGCTCCCTGCTTCGAAGAAGGAGAGGAGCGTCGCCACGTCAGACTCGGTGACCGGGCGACGATAGGCGCGGCGCGTCAGGGTAGTCAGAATCTCTCGGGCGCATGGTACGAACTCGGCCGCGTCCGAAGGGGTGCAGGTGAACACCCGGCGGCGAGTCGGCGTGTCGCCACGGCCCTCAACCGTGAACGGGCCGCTGATGCGCAAGTTGTCGAGCGCAGGGTTGGCGTCCGGCATGTCGTCGACAGCTAGCGCGAACCCGGTCTGACGCGGCTGGAGTACCCCTTCCTCTTCCCAGGTTTCCCGCGGGAAGGTCACACCGAGGGTGTGCGGTCCAGCGTCCACCACAATCCGAAACTCGAGGTGGTCGTCGGCAGTCTGGCTGTAGGTTTCCCACGCTTCATCGCCACGGATGTTGCCGGCGTAGCTGGTTGGCGCGGGCAGCCCCGGCGCCTCTCCGCCCACCGTGAAGGTGCGAATCCGGCGTCCGTCCAGACGAACGTCCACCTTGTGGGCCTGGTCGATGCCTCGCACGTATCCGACGTAGTTCGTGCGGAGACCGATCTTGACTAGATACTCGCCGTCCACGGGAAAGTGCTGGCGGATAGCCATCCCGCCGCGCGACCCGAACGGTAGTTCCTCGCTTTGCTGGTTGTGTTGGACAAGGTTGAGCGGGACCTCATAGGTGTCGGTCACGGTGCCGCCGGCTGGCGGGGTGCCAATGGCCAACCTCGCGATCTTGCGTGATGCGGAGACGTAGCGCTCGAATAGAGCCGGAGAGAGCGAGAGTGCTCCAGCGTTGTTGTCGAAGCCGAATCGATCCGGAGCATCGGCGGGTATCCAGGCGCTCACATCGACGTCGAGGTCGAGCAGGTCCCGAATGACGTTGCGATACTCGGTCTGGTTGAGCCGGTGGAACGCTTGGGTACGTCCCGGGTCGGGCCGTGTGGCCGCGTGGCGGTCGAGTTCCCCTTCGAGCCACCGGCGGAACCCATTGTAGGTGTCCTTGTCCGGCCGCGGTCTCGGCTGGGGCGGCATTGCTCCCACTTTAAGTTTTCGTACCACATGTTCCCAGAGTTCGGGATCCTCGCCGACCTGATCGACGTTCGCCTTGTCAAGCGCAAGACCGATGGTGCGGAGCTGGGCTACGAGAAGTGAGCGGGGTTCGTCAGTGCCGTCGACGAACTCGCTGTTGTGGCAGGTGACGCAGTAGCGGTCCACCAGGGTCCGTTGCGGCGACACGCCGAGCGAAGTGTTGCCGACCGTCTGGGCAACGGCAGGGTCGCCAGACAACGCCAGGACCGCTACGCTGACCGCCGCGACGCTGGACGCCGTTCTGGGCACGGTTTCTCCTACGTGCTATCGCGTAGGTACGCTCGGAAACACCGTAGTGTGGCCTTCCGGAACGCGCGTTGTCAATCGCCTGGCGGGGCGGTAGGATGAGGCCGAACAGGTGAAGAGGGGTACTGTCATGGATAACCTTGCTCGGACCCCGGCGATGACCTCGCGACTGGCTCTCTCCGCGTGGGTGGGGGCGGTGTTAATGACGGTCTCGCCGATTGCTCCCGTGGCCGTGGCTGCGCCCGGCGACGAGCTGCCGCTCATCGCAGCTGTGCGGGCGGAAGACGTCGCGGAGGTGCGGACGCTGATCGACACCGGCATCGACGTAGACGTGTCGCAGCCCGACGGTGCGACTGCGCTGCACTGGGCCGTTTTTCGCCAGCAGGGCGAGATTGTGCACCTACTGCTCGTGGCCGGGGCCGACGTCAACGTGGCCAATGAACTGGGGGCGACGCCGCTCTGGCTGGCCGCCAACAATGGCGACTCGGAGCTGGTTCATGAGCTTTTGGCCGCTGGGGCAGACCCGAACCTGGCCCTCGAAGGTGGTGAGACGCCGGTGATGACGGCGTCACGGACGGGCGATGTCGACGCGGTGCGCTTGTTACTCGACGCAGGCGCGGACCCGAACGCACGAGAGCAGACGCGGCTCCAGACCGCGCTAATGTGGGCGGTAGCGCAGGGGCATCCGGATATCGTGGCGCTGCTGGTCGATCGTGGGGCGGCGCTTGGCGCCAGGTCGAGAAGCCGCCCTCGGTTGATGCACGCAGAGGACGTCAATGCCGGCCAGTACGACCAGGGCATGATGTGGAATCACGGCGGTTTCACGCCTCTGCTCTTCGCCTCCAGGCAGGGACGGATCGCGGCGGCCCGTTACCTGATTGCCGCGGGCGCCGATGTCGAGCAGGCCTCGCTCGTGGGAGCGACTCCTCTGGTGCTGGCCGCCCACAGCGGTCAGGGCGCGTTCGCGGCATTTCTCCTGGAGTCTGGAGCGGATCCGAATCAAAGCGATGCCGGCTACACGGCTCTGCATGCCGCCATCCTGCGAGGCGACGAGCGGCTGGTAGAGGCGCTGCTCCGGGGTGGGGCGGATCCGAATGCGCGGTTGCGCACGGGAACCCCGCAGCGGCGGACGAGCATGGACTGGGCCTTTGATCCGGCGCTGGTGAGCGCGACACCGTACTGGCTGGCGGCGTACTACCGTGAGCCGGACATCATGCGTGACCTCGTCGCGGCCGGCGCGGACCCACGGCTCACGACTTTCGAGCGATGGGACGCGGTCTTCGAGCGAGCGGGTGGCGTTGGCCCTCCCCACGTGTCCGGCGGGTTCATGCCCCCTTTGCTGGCGGTGGTCGGTGGCGACAGCGGCCGGCGTCGCTACTTTCTGGACGAGGTTCGTCGAGACCCGAATCTTGAAGAGATCGAAGCGCTGGCCACGGCTCGGGTCGCCTTGGAACTGGGCGCCGATGTGAACGAGACGGACCTGAATGGCGTGGCCCCGATCCACACGGCCGCCCAGCGCAATCTATCTAAGCTGGTCAGACTGCTGGCAGAGCACGGCGCGGATCTCAACCTCGAGAACGGTGCAGGACGGACACCGCTGCAGCTGGCCGACGGGGCCGCGGCCGGCCGGGCGCGGAGCCAGATCGCAGCCAACCGCGCGCCGAATGGCAACAGCGCCGACGTGCTGCGCGAGTTGGGCGCCAGCGACGCGGCGAGCGATGCAGCCGGTGGCCGGTAGCCGGTCGCACCGCTACCGTCCCCATGGCGGCCTTCTGGCCCCCGCCCTTTGTGCAAGTCGCCCGTGATGACAGACGAGCCGGTGCATCTCAGCGTGGTGATTCCCGCCTTCAAGGAGGAGGCCCGGATCGTACCCACGTTGGATCGGGTGCGTGAATACTTGGATCTCCAGCCCTACCGGAGCGAGGTGCTCGTCGTCGTGGACGGCGGTGTGGATGCGACGTTGAGCCAGGCACAGCGCCTTGGTGAAGACTGGTCGGCCTTGAGGGTGCTCGATAATGGGCGCAACCGTGGGAAGGGCTACTCCGTCCGACGCGGGATGCTCGAAGCCGACGGTGACTATCGTCTGTTTTCGGATGCCGATCTGTCGACGCCGATCGAGGAGGTTGAGCGTCTGTTCGGCGCGATGGCTGAGGGTGCGCAGGTGGCGCTCGGGTCGCGGGCGCTCGCCGCTTCCGACGTGCGGGTGCGGCAGGCCTGGTGGCGGCAGTCGATGGGGCGCGTCTTTAATCGGGTGGTTCGGGCGACGACGGTGGCCGAAATCGGAGACACGCAGTGCGGGTTCAAGTGCTTTCGCCGTGAGGCTGCCGAGCAGGTGTTCTCGCGCCAGCGTCTTGATGGATTCGCGTTCGATGTCGAGTTGCTGTGGATCGCCACCAAGCTGGGATACGAGATCGCTGAGGTGCCGGTGGTGTGGGTGAACGATCCGGCCAGTCGAGTCCATCCGGTGAGCGACTCGGTCCGGATGTTGCTCGATCTGGTTCGGGTGCGGCTCGCCGATCGTCGGGGTCTGTATGACCGTGGCGAGCAGAGACGAGCCGATCGAGCCGGTGGCCTAGGCGGCTGAAGACCTCACGAGCTACGCGGTCGAGATTGGCCTGGCCAGGCGTCAGCGTGCCTCGCCGACGCGCGCGACGTGGAGGATGTTCTCAAGCCCATAGTTACCTTCGTGGCACGCGTACTCATACATCGGACCGTCGACTCGCTCGATCGGGAACGTAATCGTCCAGGGGAGCGTCCAGGTTGCGGAGTCGGTCACCGTGACGCTGTAGTCGAGCGTGTCAGGTCCGCTCAGCCGGAACCGCTCCACCAGGGACAGGCCGTCGGCAGCGCCACGGAAGTCGCTCGACGCAGAGAAGCCGGTCGTTTCCACCACCAGGGTGTCTCCAGCCCATCGGCCCCACGACCGCCCTCGCCACTGCGGGACGGGCGAGGCTGATGTCGGTGCGGCAAGTGGCACGATGCGAGCGTCGTGAATCATCTCATTGACGATAACGACGTGGTGTTCAGTCTGCAGGACCTGGATATTGTTGTTGTAGCCGGCCGGTAGCATGCCGTTGGGCAACCCTCGGGTGATGCAGCGCTCCCAGAGGTTACGGTCGTGGTAGGAGTCCGCCCCGCCACGTGCGGCACGAGTCTCCCGTCGTGCCTTGCCCCGATGTCGGCCGGTGTCGGAGAGTGCCGGGATTCGTCCGTCGGGAGGGTCGACGATGAGCGAGCTCCGCCCGCTCCCGACAACCTCGGTGCCGTAGTCCAGCCAGTAGGGCGCGTGCACCGAGGGCGACGTGCGCGGATCGCCGGGCGGCCGACCATCCGCTCGCTCTCGCCGCTGTTCTTCGAGATCGGCGATCTCTTCCTCGCTGAGAAACTCGCGACCTTTGAAGCGCTCGGGGCGCTCGAGCGGCGTCAACGTGCGGTAGTCCCAGATGCCTTGCAGGTCGGGGTCACCCCAGGCGGTGAGTGGAGTCGTCCAGCCGGTGGGCGTATCGGCCGCGGCCGACTGCGCATCCGCAGTCGCATTACAGGTCAGGCAGAGAAGAACGGTTGCTACGAAGCTCATTCGACCCATCGCCGGGTACGATAGCATCGCCGCGAGTCCCCGTCACCGGTGATGAGATATACACAAATGCCAAGGGCGCCTCGCTGGCGCGAGAGGGTCGAGATGCGGAGTGGTGTGCTGGCGTTGATCGTCGGAGTTGTCCTTCTGTCGGCCGACGTCCGGGCGCAGGGGCAGTGGCCGCGATTTCGGGGGCCGTCGGACGGGGCTGTCGCCGATGATCCGAGATTGCCCGATCATTGGAGCGAGACCGAGAACGTGGTGTGGCGGGCTCCGATCCCGGGGCTCGGTTGGAGTTCGCCGGTGGTCTGGAACGAGCACGTGTTCCTGACCTCGGCCATCAGCGCCGGCGAAGAGCGCGCGCCAGTGACCGGTCTCTACGACCCGGGGGCGGACAGCGGGGCTACTTCGGCCGCGCACACGCATCGCTGGGTCGTGTATGACATCGATTTCGAGACCGGCACCGTGCGATGGGAGCGCGAGCTGGCCTCGGCGGTGCCGGCCATCGAGCGGCACCTCAAGAATAGCTTCGCGTCCGAGACACCAGTAACCGACGGTGAGCGGGTGTATGTCTATTTCGGCACCATCGGTTTGGCCGCGGCGCTCGACTTCGACGGGCAAGTGGTGTGGCGACGGGAACTCGGGGTCTACAACGGCCGGCAGCGCTTCGGGACGGCCGCCTCGCCCGCCCTCCATGACGGTCGGTTGTATGTCGTGAGCGACAACATAACCAGCTCCTTCCTCGTCTCGTTGGATGCGGCGACTGGCGAGGAGATCTGGCGCGCGGATCGGGACGAGGTCGAGAACTGGGCGACTCCGTTCGTCTGGGAGAACGATCTGCGCACCGAGATCGTGACCGCCGGTCTGCGTCGCGTCCGGTCTTACGGTCTTGACGGCGAGCTGCTTTGGGAACTGTCTGGGATGACGGTCAATGTGGTGCCGACCCCGTTCGCCCGGGAGGGCCTGGTTTATATCAGCTCCGGGTATCCCGGCGGGATGCCGAGACCCGTCTACGCGATCCGACCAGGCGCCTCTGGAGACATTTCTCTCAACGAAGGGGAGAACGGTAACGACTTCGTCGTTTGGTATCAGCCGATGCTCGGCACCTACAACACGTCGGCACTGGTGTACCAGGGTCACTATTACACGCTGCTTGACCGTGGTTTCCTGCTGAACCATGACGCCAGGACGGGGCGTGAGATCTACGGACGGACGCGGATCCGACCGGGCACCGGATTCACCGCGTCACCCTGGGCCTACAACGGTCGCGTCTTCTTGCTGGGTGAGGACGGGGACACGTTTGTCGTGCGGGCGGGACCGAAGTTCGAGCTACTGGGAACGAACGCGCTGAATGAGATGGCGCTGGCCACGCCAGCGATCGTCCGGGGCAGCCTACTCCTGCGGACCCAGTCGGCCCTGTACCGTATTACCAGACTCGACGCACAGTGAGGCGGTCGGCCGATATGGGTGGAGAGAGGAGCATGGGATGGCAACGTCACGACGACGGTTCTTGACCACAGTAGGAGCGGCCGCTGGTGGCGCGGCGGTGGGCGCGGCCGGAGGAGCACGACGTTCGGCTGCGGCGCAGCCGCCAGGGTCGTTCGATCCGGAGGCGCTGCTCGACGTGCATCTGCACGGGGAACCGTCGGTGTCCGCCGTCGCCGCTGCCGTGCAGAACGACCCGAGGATGCCCAGCGCGGCCGAGGTGGCCTCCTGGTATACGGACCGGAGCAACTGGGGGCGGTGGGGGCCCGAGGACGAGAAGGGCGCCGTCAACTTGATCACGCCCGAGAAGAGCGCGGCCGCGGCGGCGTTGGTGCGCTCCGGTCGCAAGGTCTCGGCCAGTCGGGTCTTCGAACCCGAGCAGCACTTCATGCGCAAGAGTGACAGCGGCGTGGTCGACTACTACGGCTTCATCTACCACGGACAGACCATCACCCATATCGATGCGTTGTGTCATGTCTGGGATGGCGACGGCATGTGGCAGGGGAGGAGCCACGACGAGGAGATCACGAGTCAAGGCGCCAGGTTCGGGACTATCGACGCCTGGAACGAGGGGATCGTGACCCGAGGCGTGCTGTTGGACGTGCCGCGTCATCGCGGGGTTGATCACGTCACCCTCGAACAGCCCGTGCAGGGCTGGGAGCTCGAGGAGATTGCTGAGGCGCAAGGGGTGTCGGTGGAGCCTGGCGACGCGCTCCTGGTGTACAGCGGACGCGACGCGTTTCTGCGCGCGGGTGGCCAGTACGGTGGGGGTGAACGACCGGGGCTGGGTGTCAGCTGCGTGAAGTTCATCCGGGACCATGACGTTGCGCTCCTAGGCTGGGACATGATGGATGCCCGTCCCGACCAGTACGGTCTCCGGTGGCCGGTCCATGGCGTGCTCTTCAAGTTCGGCGTGGCGCTGCTGGATAACGCCCTGCTCGAGCCGTTGGCCGATGCCTGTGTCGAGGAGGAGCGCTACGAGTTCATGTTCATGGGGTTGCCGCTGAACGTGGCTCGGGGAACGGGCAGCCCGGTGAATCCGATAGCGATGTTCTAGCACTACCAGGGGGCTTGCTCCAGACGCAAGGGAAACAGGAGAACGGATGATGAATCTGCGGAGAATGGCGGCCTGTCTGGGGGTCGGGCTAGCGATGGCCACCGCCGGGGAGGCGCAGGTGCGGGTCGAGCGGTTGGGTGACGGACCGCTCATCGGACCGGACCTTCATTCGAGCATCGGCCAGAACATCCAGGGGCCGTCTCTCATCCGCGTGCCCGAGTGGGTCGAGGGCCGACTGGGTGAGTACTACCTGTATTTTGCTGACCACAAGGGCCTCTACATCCGTCTCGCGTATGCCGATGCGCCGGAGGGGCCTTGGACGGTCCACCCGCCCGGAAGTCTGCAGATAGCCGATTCACATTTTTTGACCGAGCCTCCGGAAGTGACGCCAGATGAACTGGAGCGCCTGCGAGAGAGTCGAGGCGTGCTTGGTGGCGCGGCGATTTCCCACGACCTCTTGACCGAGGTAACGACCCCGCACATTGCCTCACCGGACGTCCATGTGGATGAAGCCAACCGGCGTATCATCATGTATTTCCATGGTCTCGATGGGGTGAGCCGGCAGGTGACGCGGGCGGCCACCTCGTCGGACGGTATCGCGTTCGAGGCGCTTCCCGAGTCCCTCGGGCGTACCTACATGCGGGTGTTTTCCTACGACGGCTACACCTACGCCATGTCGATGCCAGGCCAGTTCTACCGCTCACGCCAGCCCTTGACCGGTTTCGAGGGAGGCCCGCGGCTCTTTAACTCGAACATGCGTCATGCTGCGCTGTTGCGTCGTGGTGACCTGCTCTACGTCTTTTGGACCGAGGTGGGCGAGGTACCGGAGCACGTGAAGCTCAGCACTATCGACCTTCGCGGTGACTGGATGGGCTGGTCGGAGAGCGATGCGGTCGAGCTGCTGCGTCCCGAGTACCCCTGGGAGGGTTCGGACGCGCCGCTCGAGCCGTCGGTGCGGAGCACGGCCTACGGGCACGTGAATCAGCTGCGGGATCCGGCCATCTTCGAAGAGAGTGGGCGAGTATATCTGCTCTACGCGGTGGCCGGTGAGAGCGGCATCGCGTTGGCCGAAGTGTTCATCGACTAGGTGGGATTACCTCCTACTGACCCCCTTCGCGCTGGACGTTGTAGCGGCGTGCACGTTCGACGGTCTCCGCATTGCCGATCAGCTCCAGACGACGAGCACCAGCGAGGTTGCTGCCTCCGGCCGAGCCGACGGCGCCGGTTTCGATAAACTCCGCCATGGCCCGGTCCATTGCGCCGGTCGCGATGCCTCCCATGGCACCCACGAAGAGGATACCCACTCCGTTGTTACGTGCCGCTTGCACCGATGGCGCGCCGGTGAGAATCGGACGCCCGGCCGCTTCCACGGCCCGCCGGCACTGGTCGAGTGGGATACCCGGTATGAAGATGACATCACCGCCCGCCTCGGCGTAGGCTGCCACGCGCTCGATCGCTTCGTCCAGCGGGCCTCCATCAGCCACCAGGTCGCTTCGGACGAGAAGGACGGTGTCGTCGTCCTGACGAGCATCGACTGCCGCGCGCACCTTGTCGACCATCGCCTCGCTGCTGATGATCTTGCCCTCGTCGAAACCGCTCAGGTGCTTGGCGCTGTACAGGTCCTCGATCATGACGCACGCCGCGCCGGCTTTCTCCATGCGCTGGAATGTGCGATAGACGTTGAGCGGGTTCCCACCCCCGTCGTCGGCATCGGCGATGATCGGCAGCCCGACCCGGTCGGCGGTGCGTCGGCAGAAATCCACCAGGTCGTCCGTGGTGATCATGCCGTAGTCGCCGATGCCGTACTTGCTCAGCGACAGGGCGCTCCCGCCGGTCATCACCATCTCGAAGCCGTGCATTTCGGCCAGCCGGGCAGTGGCCACATCGCCACAGTTGACGCAGCGCGCCGGCACCGAGCCGGCCAGTATGGTGCGGAGACGCGCCGAGGGAGTCGCCTGACCCGCCTGTGTGGCCACCGGTGCGGTGGTGCCCAGTGCGCCGCCAAGAGCAGCTCCGGTAGCCAATCCGCCGGTTCGGATGAAGCCTCTGCGTGTGGTCATAACGTGTTCTCCTCTACTGCTCGGTCGGCGGGGAGTCGGGGAGCCACTGGTCGAGCCAGCCGAGTACGGTCTCGTGCCACTGGATGCTGTTATTCGGCTTGAGCACCCAGTGGTTCTCGTCCGGGAAGTAGAGGAAACGGCTCGGGACGCCGCGGCGTTGCAGGGCCGTGAAGGTCGCCAGTCCCTGCTCGAGTGGCACCCGGTGGTCCTCCTGGCCGTGGATTACCAGCATCGGGGTTTGCCACTGGTCCACGAACCGCACTGGGTTGTGTTTCTCGTGCTCGTCAGACGCCTCGTGGTACGGGCCCCCGTGCTCCCACTCGGGGAACCAGAGCTCCTCGGTGGAGTAGTACATCGACCGCATGTCGAATACGCCGTCGTGGTTGACGAGACACTGGAAGCGGTCGGGCCAGTTGCCGGCGATCCAGTTGACCATGTAGCCGCCGTAGGACGCGCCCAGCGCGCAGACGTTGTCGTCGTCCATCCACTTGTAGCGCTTGAGGGCCGCATCCAGTCCCAGGCGCAGGTCCTCGAGTGGCTTGCCGCCCCAGTCGCCACTGATGGAGTCGGTGAAAGCCTGGCCGTACCCGACCGAACCGTGAAAGTCGATCATGACGACCGCGTAGCCGGCCGCGGCGTAGCTCTGGGGGTTCCACCGGTAGTGGAAGTGGTTGCCGAACGAGCCTTGGGGGCCGCCGTGAATGAGGAAGGCGACGGGGTAGTTCCGTGTCGCATCGAAGCCGGTGGGCCGCACCATCATGCCGTAGACGGTGTCGCCGTCGGCGCCCTGGAAGGTGAACTGCTCATGGGCCCCGAGCGCCAGCCCCGCTATCCGAGTCGTATTGACCTGCGTGACCTGACGAAGCCCCGACCCGTCGGGCAGCACGGTGTAGAGCTCGACTGGAAGGCGAAGGTGATCGAGCCCGAAGAGCAGGCGGTCAGCCGCCAGGGCCGGTGCCGAGACGTAGCCGAGGTCGTCGACGATGGTCTCCACCTCACCGGTCGCGATGTCAATGGCGAAGAGCGAGACGTGTCCAAGGTTCGCGGCGGTGACGTAGAGCGTGGCGCTGTCAGCGGACCAGAGGAGGCTTCCAGGCGACCGGTCCCAGTCGGGCGCCAACTCTCGCGGTTCGCCCTCCGGCCAGGAGCGGAGCATGATGCGGTAGCGATCCGACTCGAAGCCCGGGCGCTCCATCGCCCGATACGCGAGGGTCGTGCCATCCGGGGAGAACAGAGGACCGGCGTCCCTGGCATCGTTGGCGTCGGTGAGGTTCCGTGGCGGTGTGCTGCCGTCGGCCGGCGCCAGCCAGAGGTCGTAGTTAGTTGACCAGGGTTCTTTCTCGCTTCCGCTGAGGACCTTGCTGCTGAGCACGATCGACCGGCTGTCGGGCGTGAACGCGAAGTCCGAGGCGCCGCCAAACGGAACCGAAGGGCTGTCGGCGTCGAGGTCCCGCATGACGTCCACAGCCGGGCCGCCGGTGATCGGCAGCACGAAGACGTGAGAGCGGCGGCCGTCCTCCCAGGTGTCCCAGTGGCGGACGAAGACCGAGTCAAAGAGTTGCCCGGTCCGGGGTCCCTCGTCACGACCACGGAGCCGGTCGGCGGTGCAGGCGAGGCTGTCGCAGTCGGTGAAGACCTCGATGGACACCGCGAGCGACCGTCCGTCTGGCGACACCGTCAGGTCCGCGACACTGAGCGGAAGATCCGTAACTGCTTCGGGCGCGCCACCGTTCGGGTTCAGGCGCCAGACCTGTGACGATCCCGAGCGGGTGGAAAGGAAATAGAGCGTGTCTCCGTCGGGTGACCAGCGTGGGGCGAAGTCGCCGGCCGGGTCGGTCGTCAGTCGCCGTGGTGTCCCGCCGGCGACATTGGTGATCCACAGGTCGGTCAAGCGACCGTCGGCTTCGAGGTCGAGCTCGCTCAGCACGAAAGTGACACGACTGCCGTCGGGTGACACCTGCGGGTCAGACACCCGGTCGATGGAGATCAGGTCGAGCGTGGTCATGGGGCGGGGCTGCGCTGAGGTTGTTGTAGCGGCGGCCAGAAGGCCGAGGGCGCTGACGATGATGAGCGTGCGCATGTTGTCTCTCCAGGTCGCGAGGCGGCCAGCTAGGCCTCGCCCTCCCACGAGAAGTTCGAATAGAGGCCGTGGGTCTCTGTTAACTCGAAGCCGAGCACCGGATCGGTCGACTCCGTTCGACCGCGTCCGAGCACGTGGGTCGCGCCGTGAATCACGTTGTGTAGGTTGTCGATGGTGACCAGGTCTTTGCGATCACCGCCGCGAATGGCGTTGACCGTCGTGTCGAGCTGGTCGGGAATCCACAGCCGTTTTTCGTGACCGAGATCCTCGAAACGCATGGGGACGTACCGGGTGGTGAGCCGGCGCTTCACGAAGCGCTCTAGGATTGCCCAGGGGCCACCGGCGCGGCCACAGAGGATGGTGTCGAGCGCGGCGCGCTGGGGCGGGGTGGCCAGGTCATCGATGTAGCAGACCTGGGTCCAGCCGCCTTGATACATCCGTTGCGGGGCGTCGTAGACCTGGGCCGCGTTGAGGCCAGCTAGATCGACGCCGCCGAAGTTTCCATCCTCGATCCGAAGGGCCCAGTGTCCCTGACAGCGTTCATGGCTGCAGTCCTGACGGAATGAGACGTGACCAGGGCACAGCAGCTGACAGCTGCAGTTCTCGAAAATGAGCCCCCGAGCTTGCCAGGTGACGTCGATCATCGCTTCAGTGTAGCGCGGGCCAGCGTGGAGAGATGCGGCGGTGGGGCGCGCTATTCCCAGCGGAAGACGCGGGACGCAATGGCGGTGCAGACCGTAAAGACCACGACCAGGGCCGCGAGGTCGCCGAGATGGCTGGACCACGGGTTGCCTTTCCAGATACCCGAAAGCAGGGATACGGCGTAGGTGAGCGGTAGCACCGATGACACGGTTTGCAGCGGCGCCGGCAGCGCCTCGACCGGGGTGAACAGCCCGCAAAACGGCAACATCGAATAGAGTGCCAGGCTTCCGAGCGGCGGCGCGAATCTGGCGGTACGCACGAGGCTGGCGATGATGAATCCGATCGACAGGATGCTCCAGGTGCTAACGAGGAGCGCCAGACTGAACGAGAAGACTGGCACGTCCACGCCGCTGGGGTAGTAGCGGCGACCCACCAGCACCATCAGGCCGATCGTGATCGCCGTCAGGATCAGTTTTACTAGCACATGGGTGACTAGGATGGTGACCGGTTCGAGTGGAGTGGCCTTGAGCCGTTTAAGGATGCCCCCTTCGCGGTAGATCGAGATGATGGCGACCAGCGAGAGCACCGTGCTGATGGCCACGAACACCGCAGCGAATACCGGAAGGCCGTTTCTGAGCGTTTCAGCGCCCTGCCAGCTGGACGTCGTCAATCGAGAGGCGACGGACCGGCCAAGGACGACGAACATCAACACCGGGATGGCTACGGTGCCGATCAGGCCCATTGGTTCCCTGGTAAAGATCTTGATCTCGAGCCAGGTCAGGGTCCAGAGGCCGCGCAGCATACTCGTCAATCTCTGATCGAGTGGCCGGTCAGGGTCAGAAACACGTCTTCGAGGGTGGGACGTTCGGTGCGGAACGCCGTGACCTGCATCTGATGCTCGGAGATGGCGTGAATCACCGCGGTAACCAGGTCGTCGCCCCGCCCGCTCACGGTCAGTTCCTCGCCATCGCTCGACACGTCATCGACCGGCGTTAGCCGGCCGAACGCCTCCGTCGCGTTCGGGTAGGCAGTGGCCACCACGGTCCGGCGCTGGGGACAGTGACGTGCGATCAAGCCGGCCGGGCTGTCATGATCCACGATACGTCCGTGCTCGATGATGGCGACCCGGTCGCAGAGTCGCTCCGCTTCCTCCATGAGATGGGTCGTGAGGAAGACTGTCTTGCCACGGTCCTTGATGTCCCGGACCAGATCCCAGATGGTCCGACGCGCCTGGGGGTCGAGGCCGGTGGTGAGCTCGTCCAGAAACACCAGCTCGGGGTTGTTGATCAGCGCCAGGGCGATGAACAGCCGCTGCTTCTGGCCGCCCGACAGCGTCATAAACCAAGCGTCGCGTTTTTCGCTCAGTCCGAGCTGTTCGAGTAGCCGCGTCGCATCGACCGGTGCGTCGTAGAGCGAGGCCCAGAGTTCGACCGCTTCGCGAACCTTGATCCGTTTCTGGAGTTCCGCCTCCTGGAACTGGACGCCGATCCGGTTCTGCAGGGCGCGGGCGTCCTTGATGGGGTCGAGGCCGAACACGCCGATCCGACCGGCATCGGGCTGCCGCAGCCCCTCGACGCATTCCATCGTGGTGGTCTTGCCTGCACCGTTGGGGCCGATCAGGCCGAAGATCTCACCTTCTTGGACCGTGAACGAGACGTTGTCCACAGCCACCGTCGACCCGTAGGCCTTGTGAATTCCGGACACCTCGACGACCGGCGACGATGACATGGCCCGCCAGTTTACCTCGGGGCGTCAGCCGGTGCCTTGACATGGGAGAGGGAAGCGTTTGCAATGCGCTCAGACACGTTCATTACGGAGATGTATCGATGATGAAGTGGAAAGCACTGGCGGCCGCTGGCGTGATCTTCGGGCTCGTTGGAACCGGATGGGGCATTTCCGCCCAGCAGTCGCAGTCGCGTGTGTTCGAGCTGCGGATGTACAAGACCGTAGACGGGAAGCGGGCCGAGCTGTCGAACCGGTTTCGGGACCACACGTCGGCAATGTTCGCCGAGGTCGGAATGGAGAATATCGGCTATTTCAACGCCGAGACCGGGCCGGACACTGAGAACGCGTTCGTTTACATCCTCGGCTACCCCTCACTTGAGGCACGTGACGAGATGTGGCGTGAGCTCGGTCAGAACCAGGAGTTTCAGCGGTTGATCGTGGCCGTCGAGCAGTCGGATGCGCCGCTCGTCGACACTATCGATGCGCGGATGCTGGTGCCTACCAATTACTCGGTCCTCCGATAGTTTGGAGTTGGCCAGGATGGGGAGTGCACGTGCGGTTGCCGGATCGTGTCCGCTGGTGAGTGCGGTGGTCTGTGTCGTGCTCGGACTGGAGGCGCCGGCCGCCGCCCAGCACGGGACCGCCGGCGAGTGGCACGTGCACGGCGGTGAGAATGGCTACACTCGATATGCGCCGCTCGACCAGATCAATGCCGAGACGGTCGCTGACCTGGAGGTCGTCTGGCGCCGTCAGGCGGTCGATGCCAACCTGCACGCCAGATGGCCCGACCTGCGCTATTCGAACCAGCTACGGTCAACGCCGATCATGGTCGACGGTGTGCTGTATGCCTCGAATGGCATTGGCATGGTTGAGGCGTTCGACCCCGCTACGGGCGAGACAATCTGGGTGCAGGACATCCCGTTTCTAACCAACGACGAGACACCGCGCGGCGCGGCGAACCGCGGGGTGGGCTACTGGGCTGGCGCGGGCGAGGATCGCCCGCACATTCTCTCCGTGCGGAGCTCGTATCTGTTCGCCACCGACGCCGAGACCGGTCGCCCCGTTCTGGGGTTCGGGGACGACGGCAAGGTCGACCTCCGGATCTTTGCCGATACGCCCGAACCACAGCCGTTCAACTACATCTCACCACCGCTCGTCGTTCGGGACGTGGTCGTGGTGGGACAGCTGATGGAAGATCACCCCCGGACCAAGGAGAATCGACCGGGGTATGTCCGGGCCTATGATGTCCGCACCGGTGAGCTGCGCTGGACGTGGAACCCGATTCCCCAGGCTGGCGAGCCCGGGGTGGAGACCTGGCTCGACGATTCCTGGCAGTACTCCGGGATGGCCAACGTCTGGACCAATATGAGTGCGGACGACGAGCTCGGGCTGATCTACCTGCCCACTGGAGCGCCGAGCAACGACATGTATGGGGGGCACCGTCCCGGTGACAACCTCTACGCCAACAGCATCGTCTGCCTACGTGCTGAGACTGGCGAGATGGTCTGGTACTTCCAGACGGTACATCACGATCTTTGGGACTACGACAACAATGTAGCCCCCATCCTAATGGACGTCACGGTCGACGGTCGTGAGATCAAGGCGGTAGTTCAGCTCACGAAGCAGGCGATGGCCTACACCTTCGACCGGGTCACCGGCGAGCCGGTTTGGCCGATCGTGGAGCGCCCGGTCCCGGGCTCCGAGACCCCGGGCGAATGGATTGCGCCGACTCAGCCGTTTCCCACGAAGCCAGCACCGTTCGACGTGCATGGCATCTCCCACGACACGCTAATCGATTTCACGCCGGGGCTGCGTGAAGAGGCGATTGCGATCGCCGAGGAGTACGTGCTTGGCGAGATCTACACGCCTCCTTCTGTACGGAACGAGAACGAAGCCGAGACCCGAGGCACGCTGCAGCTTCCGGGGTCGGTCGGCGGCGCCGAGTGGGGTGGGGCAGGCTTTGACCCGGAAACCGGCATGCTCTACGTGCCGTCGGTGACCGGGACCTTTGCCGCCGATCTGACACCTGGTAACCCTGACCGTATGAATGTGCGTTACACGCGTGGCGACCGGGCGTTTCCAGAGGGACCGCGGGGATTGCCGCTTCTCAAGCCTCCCTACGGACGGATCACGGCCATCAACATGAATACCGGTGACCATGTCTGGATGGTGCCCAATGGCGACGGACCCCGAGATCATCCAGACATCGCCCATCTGAACTTGCCGCCGCTGGGGCAACCCGGGCGAGCGATGACCCTGCTGACCAAGAGCCTCCTTTTCGTGAGTGAGGGGGACCCGATCATGGTTCGGACACCGCCCGGGGCCGGACCAGAGGCGGGCAGGGGGTTCCGTGCCTTCGAGAAGGAGACCGGGGCGGTAGTGTGGGAAACAACGCTGCCGGCCGGCACCGTCGGGTCGCCGATTACCTATTTGCACGAGGACCGGCAATACATCGTCCTGCCGATCGGGTCGCTCGAGTTGCCGGGCGAGTGGATGGCGCTGGCCCTACCGTGATCGATCCGGCGCGCACCTACCCACTGGCTGAGGCGCGTCGGCTGGCCCGTCTGCCCGGTACGGCCGGGGCTAGCCTCGACCTGTCCTCCCTTCCCGCTCCCGGGGCATTGGTCCAGTTCCGGGCGCTGGTCGACTCGCTGCCCCAGCCCGAGCCACTCTGCTTCGACAACCGCTGGCACCCTGAGGCAGACATTGCACTCTGCGCCGCTCCGCTGTCAGTGGGCACCCTTAATGTCCCGATCGTGTCTCGGGCGCGGGTGATAGGGCCGGGGTTGGTGTTGACCGAGGACGACCGTTTGCTGGACAAGTCTGTAGGACGGCACGCGGCGCGATACGGGCTCGAGGTGGTCGACGGGCAGTGTCGATTGACGGGGGCACTGCGCACGTTGGTCCAGGAGGCGCGTGGCCGGGGACGGGCGGCGAGTGTGGATGGTCCGGCACTGTACATCAACGATCCCGCCATCCACCATTTCGGAGTCTGGATGATCAAGTGTCTCCCGAGACTGGGGGTTCTGGAGCTCTTGGGGGCTATTGATCTGCCGATACTTCTATCTGCCGAGGTGCCCGACAAGTTCCTGCGGCTGTTGTCTGTGCTTGGCGTGAGCGAGGAGCGGATCCGTTTTCACGATCCGCGAGGGATCACGACCATCGACCGGCTGATTCTCGCCCCGAAGGTCTACACTCCTGGCAGCTGTCGGTATCGGCAACCGTTTGAGCTGTTTCGCGCCGGTTCGGCCATGCGCGCGAGCAGCAGCCGGACCGCCAGGCCGGGAGCGGGGCCGGCTCGCATTTGGGTCAGCCGCCGCGGCAATACCCGTCGGCGCCTGACGAACGAGAAGGCGGTTGAGGCGATGTGTGCACGGTTTGGTTTTGAAGTCGTCGAGCCAAGCCGGTTGACCGCGCTCGAGACCATGATGACGTTCCGAGACTGCGAGATCGTTGCGGGCGCGCTCGGGTCTGGGCTGTACAACCTACTGTTGTCCGAACGGGCTCCCCGAGCGCTCGCACTTGTGCCGCCGGTGCTCAAGTTCGATCGGTTGCCGGCGACCCTGGTGCACGTGTGCGCCGGGATGGACGGGCGAGCCGGTTTCGTGCACGGCCGCTTAGCGGGCGGGTCGCGGGGCACGGATGAGTTCGACTATGCGTGGGAAGTTGATCTGGCGGCCGTGGAGGATGCGCTCGGGCGGGTGTCCGCCGACCGCGATTAATTCGATCTAGGTCGAAGTTGTGGTCGGAGGCTCCTCCGGGAAGAACCGAGCCACGAACCTTTTCCTCGAGGTCAGTCCCAGCGCCTTCTTGCGGTGGGTGTCCAGCCAGCTCCAGGTCAGTGTCTTTGGTATCGTGAGTCGAAAGTCGCTGTCGATGTCCTCCCGGATGATGCCGAGTCCCTCATCGGCGTCGACCACGAGACAACCGTAGTTCCGGTTCCAGGCTCGGAACCTCACAGCGCTTTTCCAGACATCGCCGTTCCAGGCGGTCTGAATCCGCGGCACCATCTGGCGCGCTTCGTCCCGTGGGTTGCAGTCATGCAGCATGAGGGTGCCGCCTGGGGCGAGGCACCGGAGTGCTCCTGCGATGTCTCGGTCAACCTGAGCGCTTTCGTGCAGTCCGTCGATGAAGATGATGTCGTAGGTTTTCTTGCCGGCGTCCGCCACCGTGGCAAAGAACTCGTCTGAGGTCATCCGGTAGGTCGGATTGGCGTGCTCGTAGCGGTCGATCGCCGGATCCACGGATTCCTTCTCGGCACAGTCGACGCGCGTGAAGTTCTTTCCTGTGCTCAGACCGATCTCCAGGTAGCGTGTGTAGCCGTGCTTCTTGGCGAACCGGTTGATCACGTCCCAGCGTTTCATGGCGACTATCGGGAACTAACTGCGTGTTGTAAGCCCGATTGCGTAGGTTAACGTTACGTCCAGCGGAATCAGGTTAGAGGCGGAGCCCCTATACGCTAGTTCGGACGAGACGACAGCCCGTCGCTGAGTGCCGACGCGCATGCCGAGTATCCCTCGCTTGAAGGTTTCAATGAGCTGACCGATGGCGAGGAGAAACGCCAGACCGTCGCCGGCGGCCTGTCATTCACCCGTCCGCAGGTCCAATCGAGGAAGAGCGAGTTAGTCCTCGATGAGCGGGGCGGTAGGGGCTCGGTCTAGGCCTAGTAGGCGCGTCAGTCGCAGCGCGGGGAGCATCGGGAATCCTTGCGCCTGTTGCTCCGTCGGCGCTCAATCCGCCAGCGCCCACACGTACATCGAGTGGCCAGCAGCGAGGGCCACATACTGCTTGCCGTCGACCATGTAGCTCATCGGGCCGTTGGCGATCATGCCGCCGAGTGGTTTCTTCCACAGGACCTCGCCGTCTTCGGCGTCGAGAATGTGGAAGTAGCCCTCGCGGTTTCCGGTGAACAGCAGATTCGAGGCGCTAGTCAGGATGCCGCTACTGGTGACGTCCGTCATCGGCAGCTTCCAGACCTGCTCGCCGTTGCGTGGGTTGATGGCGATGACCGCGCCGCCTCCCGCTGCGTCGGTCCAGTTATTGATGTGTCCGCGTCGGAGGCCGGGCACGTTGGCTCCCGCCCCGAACGGGTTCGCCGGTCGGCCACCCAGGAAGACGCGACCGGGAACATATTCCTGCTCCTCTGGTGTGAAGTTCGATCCATACGACTCCCATGCCGAGACGTAGAAGAGCCCGGTTTCCGGACTGAACGACGGTGAGTACCAGTTCGTGCCGCCCTGCACTCCTGGGAAGGTCGTCGTGCCAGGCGGCTGCGGCGTCTGTACCGGTCGTCCGAAGTCGTCGAGGCCGCTGGCCCAGTTCACCGGTACGAAGTCGGTTCCGTTGAGGAATTGCCCGTTCTCACGGTCGAGGATGTAGAAGAAGCCGTTCCGGTTGGCCCAGAGCATCAGTTTGATGGTTCCGCCGTTACCATCGGGGGCATCCATGAGCACCGGAATTTGGACCGCGTCGTAGTCGTAGGGGTCGTTGGGCGTGAACTGGAAGTACCACTCAAGTTCCCCGGTGTCCGGATCGAGGGCGACGACCGAGTCCGAGTACAGATTGTCGCCCGGCCGCTGGGCCGGGTTCCAGTCAGGGCCGGGGTTGCCGATGCCCCAGTAGGTCAGGTCCAGATCCGGGTCGTAGGAGCCGGTCAGCCACGCCGAGGCGCCGCCGGTCATCCAGGCGTCGTTCTCCCAGGTCTCATGGCCCGGTTCGCCCGGTCCTGGGATGGTGTAGAAGCGCCAGGCCTGCTCTCCAGTCGACGCGTCATAGGCGTCGATGTAGCCCCGGATGCCGTACTCGCCGCCGGCCACGCCCACGATGACCTTGTCCTTAATCACCAGCGGAGCAAGCGTCAGCGCGTAGCCTTGCGTCGGATCGGCTACGGTCGTGCTCCACAGCGGCTCTCCGGCGATCGCGTCGATTGCCATGAGGTTCCCATCAAGCGTGGCCAGGAAGAGCATGTCATCTAGGATGGCCAGACCGCGGTTGACGGCGCCGCAACAGGGACGGGCCTCGGGTGACGGCGTGTATTCGTACTTCCAGAACACCGCACCGGTTTTAGCATCGAGGGCTACGACGTTGTTGACCGGTTCGGTCAGGTACATGATGCCGTCGACGACGAGAGGAGTCGCCTGGAACGCTTCGAGCGAGCCGGCCTGGAAGACCCACGACAACTCGAGGTCGTCGACGTTGTCTGCTGTGATCTGGTCCAGCCTCGTGTGACGGGTGCTCGAGTAGGTGCCGGAGTAGGTCAACCAGTTGTGCGGTTCCTCGTCCGCGTTGAGCAGGCGCTCGAAGGTGACTTGGGCCGAGGCGGTGCCCGCGGTCAGGACGCCGACGAGTAGAGCGATGAAGGTCTGTTGTCTCATAAGTCTGTGTCCTGCCTATTCGAGGCCCTGGAGGGTCAGTAGATAGGCCAGCACGTCGGCCACTTCCTGTTCGTCCAGCGCGTCACTGGCAGGTGGCATCGGCGACGTGGTCAGGGCGGTCAGCTCGCGGAGCGATGCCTTCTCGAGCGAACGTAGCCGCTCGTCTTGGTCGATCAGCTGAATCGAGTAGGTGTCCTCATTGAGCCGGCGCCCACTGACCAGTGTGCCATCCCCTAGCACGGCTCGGACCGGACGATTGACCGAGATCATTGTGCCGGTCGGGTCGAGCAGGGCGGCCTGGAGAGTGGCCGCGGTCCGGATGGACCCGATGTCGGTCAGGTCTGGGGCGGTGCGGGGCCCTTGGCCGCGTACGCGGTGACAGGTGGCACAGGCGCCCTTGCCGTTGAACAGCCGTTCGCCTCGGGTCTGGTCGCCCAGGCGCACCTCGCCTAGATCGAAGTCCCGCATTGAGCGCAAATAGGACACGATGCCTGTCAGCTCAGACTGGTTGAAGTCGTTAGGCGGCATTGCCGTGCCCTGTATGCCGGTCCGGATGAGACGCATTAGTTCCTGGTCGGACTCGGCGCGTGCGTACTGCCCAGAGGCTAGGTCGGTGCCGGCGATCTCGGTGCCCGCTTCGCCGTGGCAGCGGGTGCAGTTGGCGTTGTAGAGGCTCGCGCCGAACTCGATGTCCGCCTGTTCGTACTGGCCGACATGGTCTTGGGCGGCCGCCGAGGTGATGGCCACAAGCAGGCCGAGCAGTGCGGTGGACGTGGCCAGGAGCACCGGCCGAAACGGGAGCGATTTGAACATCATGACAATCCACAGTCTGTCGGGAACCCTGGACCCTGTCAATCTGACCAAAGGCCTACTTCAACTGGAGGCGGTTGTCCGGGTCCGGCCGGAAGATGAGGTACTCGATGTCAGATTCTAGCTCGCTCCACCAGTGTGGGGTATGGCCAGGAATGATGACCACATCGCCGGCGGAGATCCGACGCGAGACGCCGTCCTCGATTCCTGGGCTGCGGGCACTGGTGCCCGGGATCGCCCCCCCCTCAGGCAACAGCGTTCCTCCGGTCACGAGGGTGCCGGCGCCGCTGAGCATGTAGTAGATCTCGGTGGTGTTGACCTCGTGTTTGTTGGCGCCGCCTGGCACGCTCTGCGGGCGATAGACCCCATAGACCCCGACCCGGTAGTCTCCCGTAACGTCCACGACCCGGATCGGCCGGTCGCTAACCCGGTCGCGCGGCAGTGCGTCGATGAACGTCTGGATGGCGTCGGTGGTGACGTCGGTAGCCTCCGGGTCCTGGGCCGAGACCTGGGAGGCACAGAGCATGGCGAGCACGGCGAGACCAAGCAGGCGCATGGGGCACTCCTTGAAAAAGGACGAATGGTCGACAGGGAGATTATCGGCCGGCGGACGGCTCCGGCCCAAGTGCCAAGCCATACCGAACTCTGCTTCGTGTTATCGTCGGGCAGTCCTCAACCCGCAGGGAGATCTCGATGGTGAGCCTTGGACGACGCATGGTGGGCGTGAGTGCCGTGGCGTGGCTAGTGGCAGCGCCTCTGTCGGCGCAGTCGAACGATCCGGCGGCCGCCCCCGTGGATGGAGCCTGGAGCCCGCCGCGCACCGCTTGGGGTGTGCCCGACCTCCAGGGGATTTGGGACTACCGCACTATGACCCCGTTGCAGCGGCCGCGGGAGTTCTCAGACCAGGCGTTCTTCACCGAAGAGGAGGCGGCCACGTTTCTCGAGCGGAGTCTGGCCGAGCGTGCCGACTACGACCGTTCACCCAGCGTGCACGCCAAGTGGTGGCTGGACTACGGGAGCGATTTGACCGGCGACGGTCGGACCTCGCTCATCATCGACCCCCCAGACGGGCGGATTCCACCACTGACTGAGCAGGCACGCGTCCGGAATCAAGCACGGGCCCAGAACCGTCGCGCGCATCCCTCGGACGCGGCTGACCACCGCGGGCTCAGCGAGCGCTGTCTAACGTTTGGGACCCCACGCTTGCCCGGTGGTTACAACAATAACTATCAGATCCTTCAGACCCCTGGCCATGTGGTCATCGTGTCTGAGATGGTGCACGATACCCGGATCATTCTGATCGATCGGCCGCTGCCAGACGCCCCGATCCCGCAGTGGCACGGCGAATCCCGTGGCCGCTATGAGGGAGACACGTTGGTGGTGGAATCGATGGGCTATGTGGCCCAGGGCGCCTTTCGGGGGGCCACCGGCGGGCTGCGGCTGATCGAGCGGTTTACCCGGGTCGCGCCGGGTGTGATTCAGTACGAGATCACGGCTGATGATCCCGACACCTGGACTCGTCCGTGGACGCTGATGTTTCCGATGCAGAAGACCGACCAGCCGCTGTACGAGTACGCCTGTCATGAGGGTAATCTCGGGCTGGAGAACATCCTGCGGAACGCCCGTCTCGAAGAGGCGGGGTTGATCCCCTGAGGCATCCTCCGGGCTGTCCCCTGCCGCGCGGGGCCCTGAAACAGGGCCCCGATCCCCCACCACCGGCTGTAGTCGGTGTTATGCTAAGTGGGATATGTTCTAGTTTTCTCGCGTCGTGGAGGGGTCGATGCGGAAAGTCCTCAATGCAGCGTGGTCGGTGCGCAAGTGGCGGCTTGCGCCTGCGGCGGTGGTGGTTCTGTGGGCCTCGCCGGCGATTGCGCAATCCGAGCGGATCACCTTCACCGATCAGATCCGTCCGATCTTCGAGCGTAGCTGCTGGAATTGCCACGGCGAGGCGTCCCAGCTGTCCGGGCTCGACCTGCGCACTCGTGACGATGCGATTACGGGTGGCACCCGTGGCACCGCCCTGGTGCCCGGCCGCGCCGACGAGAGCCGCCTGTATCAGGTGCTGACGGGGCTGGCTGATCCGCCGATGCCGATGGGCGGTGACTCGCTCAGTGACGGCGAAGTGGCCGCCGTCCGGCAGTGGATCGACGATGGCGCCCACTGGGACGAAGGGGGCGCGACGAGTGCGGCCGACGCGTTGTCGGCGCTTGAGAACTCGACGCTGCCTCCAGACGCTCGCGACTACTGGGCGTTCCGGCTTCCGACACAGGCGACTGTGCCAGCCTCGGTAACGTATTCGCACCCGATCGACCGCTTTCTCGACGCCTCGCGGGGTGAAGCGGGCGTCGAGGCCGCGCCGAAGGCGGACCCGCTCACTCGCCTTCGGCGGGCGTATCTCGACCTCACCGGGCTGCCGCCGACACCCGAGCAGGCCGCGGCCTTCCTCGCCGATACCGAGCGCGGCGCTTGGGAGCGGGTCATCGACCAGTTGCTCGAGTCGCCGCACTATGGTGAGCGTTGGGGTCGTCACTGGATGGACGTTGCCCGCTACGCCGATTCCACCGGGTTCGAGCAGGACTACGTTCGACCCAACGCCTGGCGATACCGGGACTACGTCATCAACGCTTACAACAAGGACAAGCCGTACAACCAGTTCCTCCGGGAGCAGATCGCCGGCGACGAGCTGGACCATGTGACCGACGAGACCCTGATTGCTACGGGGTTCCTGCGAGCGGGGCCGCGGGTGCAGTTCCGGGAGAAGGACAACCCGGAGCGGCGGCACGACTATCTCGATGACGTGCTGGCGACGCTGGGCCGCGGAGTGCTCGGCATGACGGTGCACTGTGCGCGCTGCCACGATCACAAGTTCGACCCGATCCTGCAGAAGGACTACTACAGCATGCAGGCGTCGATCTTCGGCTACGTAGAGATTGACCATCCGCTGCTGGACCACAAGGACGTTCTGAGCTATCGCGCGGCCAATGCCGAGATCGATGCGCAGGTCGAGCCGCTGCGCGGCGAGATAGCAACCCTTGAGGAGCCTCATCGCAATCGCCTCAGGCTCGAGCTGATTCGAGAACGTTTCCCGGAGAACGTACAGAGAGCAGCCGAGAAGCCGGCCGAAGAGCGGACCGCCGGTGAGCAGTTACTGGCGGCCCAGGTCCTGTCGCTCAATCCACCGCGCCAACGTGTGATCGATGCGCTCACTGACGAGGAAGCCGAACGGCATCTCGGATTGACACGCCAGGTGGAGGATCTTGATCGGCAGCGGCCTCCCGAGCCGGCGATGGCCGAGATCGTGACCGACGGTGACTATCGCTTCGCCCCCGATGGTCCGGGCGACGAGGTCATCGGCTGCCCCGAATGCCGCACGCCGCCCGATGTGCCAGGAACCTTCCTCTACGAGGATGGGGGACCGGCCTACGAGGTGCCCCCCAGTTATTTTCTGATTCGTGGTGATCCGTTCAGCTCCGGCTCAGAGATGCAGCCCGGTTTCCTGTCGGTGGCCACCTACGGCGATCCGCCCACAGCCATCTCGCGGCCGGGTGGTCGTACGTCGGGACGACGACTAGCGCTTGCCGAGTGGATCACGTCTCGTGACAATCCACTGACGGCGAGGGTCGCCGTGAATCGGATCTGGCATCACCACTTCGGGCGGGGGATCGTGCGCACGCTCGACAACCTCGGCAAGATGGGTGAGTTGCCGACCCATCCCGAACTCTTGGATTGGCTCGCGGTCGAGTTCATGGATCGGGGCTGGAGCATCAAAGAGATGCATCGGCTGATGATGACCTCCGAAGCCTACCAGATGGCCTCGGCCCATGACGACGGGGCAGCCCTGGCGACCGACCCGGAGAACCAGTATCTGTGGCGGTATCGCCCGCAGCGGCTCGAGGCCGAGGCGCTGCGCGACGCCATTATGACGGTGGCGGGCACTATCGACCTCACAGTGGGCGGGAAGCCGATCTTCCCGTTCGTGCCGCCCGAGATCCTCAAGACATCAGAGGGTAAGGGGCACTGGGACAATCAGGAGGATGGCCCCGAGGTGTGGCGTCGCAGCGTGTATGTGTTCCGGCGTCGTTCGCTCGGTTTCCCGTTCTTCGATACGTTCGATCTACCGGACCAGAATCAGACCGCCGCGGCTCGGAACGTCTCGACGGTGCCGACCCAGGCGTTGACGTTGCTAAACAACGGCTTTGTTCTGAATCAGGCCCGACTGCTTGCCGACCGGATCAAGGGAGAGGCGCCGGGCGACATCGAGCGTCAGGTGGAGCTGGCCTACGAGTTGGCCCTCATGCGGCCGCCGACGGCGGACGAAGCGGCCGTAGCCCGGTCGCTCGTGCGGGAACAAAGCCTCGTCGACCTTACGCACGTGATGTTCAATCTGAACGAGTTCCTGTATCTGCGGTAGGAGCACCTATGTCCGACCACGATCATCACCATTCCTGCAAGAAACGGACGTTCTGGGACCGGCGGGACTTCCTGTTCCAGTCAGGCGGCGGGATCGCCGGGCTGGCGCTCGCGCACCTGATGGACAAACAGGGACTGCTGGCGGCTGCGCAGTCGGACACCTGCGAGGTGCCGGTTCCGGGGAACCCGTTCACGCCGCGCGACCCGCACTTCGAGCCGAGGGCGAAGTCGGTCATCTCGCTTTTTATGAGCGGTGGCGTCAGCCAGGTCGACACGTTCGATCCGAAGCAGGCGCTGATCGACCACGCCGGCGAGCCACTGGCCGAGTCGGTGGTCGTCCGCCAGGGCCATCCAGGACCGCTTATGCCGAGCCCCTTCGGGTTCAAGAAGCACGGGCAGAGCGGAATCGATGTGTCGGATATCTTCCCGCACATCGCCAGCAAGGTGGACGAGATCGCGTTCATCCGGTCGCTGTATGGGCGTTCTAACGACCACATTCAGGCGACCTATGAGATGCAGACGGGACAGATCCGCGTCGGCTTCCCGAGTGTCGGGTCGTGGGTCACCTATGGGCTGGGGTCGGAAAGCTCCAGTCTGCCGGCCTACGTGGTGATGAACGACTACCGCGGTGGGCCGCTCGGTGGTCCTACTGACTGGAGCGCCGGGTTCATGCCGGCTGCCTATCAAGGCACCTTGTTCCGGGCCGTGGGCGATCCGATCGTCGATCTGCAGCCCCCCGAAAGCGTGAGTACCGAGCAGCAGCGTGCGCGTCTTGACACCTTGGCCAAGCTGAACGAGATAGATATGGCCAAGAACCCAGGCAACTCGGAGCTGTCGGCCAGGATCTCGTCGTACGAGCTTGCCTACCGGATGCAGGGGTGCGCCCCGGAGGCGGTCGACACGTCGGCCGAGTCAGACGTGACCAAGAAGCTCTACGGGCTCGACGACCCAATGACCGAGCCGTTTGGCCGGCAGTGCCTGATGGCGCGCCGGCTGGTCGAGCGGGGCGTCCGCTTCGTCCAGCTGTTCCATGGTGGCCTTGGCAATCAGAACACCGACACCTGGGACGCGCACAGCAACCTGAAGGAGAACCACACGCTGCACGCGAAGGAGACTGACCTTCCGATTGCGGGTCTTCTCACAGACTTAAAGGGCCGCGGGCTGTTGGATTCCACCTTAGTCGTCTGGCACGCCGAGTTCGGTCGGATGCCAATCTCCCAGCGCGGTGTGGGGCGCGACCACAACCCGGGTGCGATGACCGGCTGGATGGCCGGAGCCGGTATCCAGGGTGGACAGGTGATCGGCTCGAGCGACGACTTCGGTTACAAGGCGGCCGAGCAACGGGTTTCACCACACGATTTCCACGCGACGATGCTGCACATGCTGGGGATGGATCACACCAAGCTGACGTATCGCTATAACGGCCGGGACATGCGGCTGACCGACGTCCACGGGACATTGATCCCGCAGATCGTGGCCTAGCGGCAATCGCGTCAGGACACGAAGGACAGTAGTCAGGAGACAGGAGGCTGGTGAGCCACTCTTCTGACTCTGACGGTCGCGGGCGTTTCTGGAGCGCGTTCGGGCCTGGGTTGCTCTGGGCGGCGTCGGCCATTGGTGTCTCCCATCTGGTCCAGTCTACGCGCGCCGGGGCTGTGGCCGGATTCGGTCTCGCCAGCGTCATCCTGCTGGCCGTCATTTTCAAATACCCTTTCTTTGAATACGGCCCGCGCTTTGCGGCTGCTACCGGCACGAGCCTCATCGAGGGCTATGCTCGGGTGGGGCGTTGGGCGCTCTGGCTGTATCTGGTTATCACGTTGCTCACCGCGGGAGTGATCCAGTCGGCCGTAGTGATGTTCACGGCTGTGCTTGTGAGCTTTGCGTTTGGTTTGGACTGGTCGGTAGCCGTCATCGGCGCCCTCGTCATGGTTGGCTGCGGACTGCTTCTCTGGCTCGGCCGGTTCCCTGCGCTCGACTGGTCCATCAAGATCATCTTGCTGTTGCTGGCCATCTCGACCGTGTTCGCCGCGACGGTCAGTCTGCCTCGCGCCGACTTCTCGACGCTAGCCCAGTCGCCGTTCTCGCTGGTGGGTGGCGTCGTGCCGTTTGCCTTTCTGCTCGCTTTGGTGGGCTGGATGCCGACCGCGATCGACGTGGCTGCCTGGAGCTCGCTCTGGACGCTGGCAAAGAGCGAGGCTTCCGGCCAACGCGTGTCAGTGGAAATAGCCCGGAAGGATTTCCTTGTGGGGTATCTCGGCACCACGGCGCTGGCGTTCACCTTTCTGGTATTGGGGGTGGGCGTCATGTACGGCTCGGGAGAGACCTTCGCCGAGGCCGGGCCGACGTTTTCCACCCAGCTCGTGGATCTCTACAGCGAGACGCTTGGCGCCTGGACTCGACCGGTCGTCCTTGTGGCGGTGGTGACCACCATGCTGTCGACGTCGCTCACGGTGATGGACGGGGCACCCCGTGCTCTGGAGCGGACGCTCCACGTGCTGCGCTATGGGGTGGACCGCCCGGCGCCGTCGGCCGGTCCCGTGTACTGGTGGGCTCTCATTGTGCTGACGGTGCTGACGGCCGTGGTGCTGGTACTTTTCGTGGGCAATCTAACCGCCATGGTCGACTTTGCCACCACCGTCTCCTTCCTGACTGGGCCCATTCTTGGTTACCTAACGTTGCGTGTGGTGACGTCCGAGCAGATGCCAGCGCACCATCGGCCCGGTTTAGCCATGCGCCTCCTTTCATGGGTCGGGTTGCTGCTGCTTGGGGGTACCGGCCTTCTTTATCTCGTGGGGATACTCGGATGAAAATTGCGATCGCCTCGGACCATGCCGGCTTCGACTATAAGACGATGCTGACCACGTGGCTCCGTACCGCTGGGTACGAGGTGGTCGACTACGGAACGGATAGTAGCGAGTCGGTCGACTACCCGGACTACATCCGGCCGGCGGCCGAGGCTGTGGCGCGGGGCGATTGCGAACGAGGCATCGTGTTAGGCGGATCAGGCAACGGCGAGGCGATGGTGGCCAACCGAGTCACCGGCGTCCGATGCGCGCTCTGCTGGAATGTCGAGTCTGCCCGCCTGGGTCGAGGGCACAATGACGCCAATATGGTGTCACTCGGCCAGCGAATGATGACCGAGGAGACCGCCCGCGCCATCGTTGAGGCGTGGCTCGAGGAGCCGTTCGACGGCGGACGACACGCCCGCCGTATCGGGAAGATCGATTCCGAGTAGTCTTGGCGAACTGTCCCGTTCGTCAGTATCCAGCCGAGCGTCAGTTGGCCGTCAACTCGTCGTACACGTCTTGCAGTCGCACCGGTGCTAGTGGCCAGCCGAGATCGCCGGTCTCCACCCGATCAGCGATCGTGTCGCGGGTGGCCCCATTTTCGATTGCCGCCTTGGTCCGGTCGAGTACTTTCTCCACATTGTCTCGAAACGTCCTAACGTCGTCTTTGGTCAGCGTCGCGCCGTGTCCAGGGATCGCGGTGTCGAAGTCCAGCGCCAAGACTCGGGTGAGTGTGGCGGGCCATTCCACCGCGCTGCCGCCGTTGCGGACGTCCCAGAAGGGGGCCAGGGTGCTCCCGTCGAGTCGCTGCCCGTGAATGAACAGGTCGCCGGTGTGGATCGCACGTAGATCGGCGAAGTAGATCACGGCATCGCCGTTCGTATGCCCACGGCCGAAGTGATAGGCGTGCACCTCCGCGTCACCGAGATAGACGGCGGTTTCGTCCGCGAACACGACCCGTGGTGCGCCCGTCTGGTCATTACGAAGGATGTTGGCCCGGACGTTCTTGTGCGCGATGACCTCGGCGTTAGGGAGAAAGTCGGCGTTGCTGCCGGCGTGGTCACCGTGATGGTGGGTGTTGAGGATGTACTTGATCGGCTGGTCAGTGACGCTTGCCACCTGCTCGGTGATGAAATCGAAGCTGTAGGGGAACTTGTTGTCGACGATGATCACTCCATCGCCGGTGATCCGCACGGCCACGTTGCCACCCGACTGACCACCATCGAAGCCGGGAATGACATACAGCCCGTCCATTACCTGCCTGATCTGTAGGCGCGCTTCCTGCTCAGGCGTGAAGTCTGGCCGTTGGCCTTGCCAGGCGGTCCCGGCTAGGACGGCGCCGGTGAGCAGGATCAGCGACAGAATGGTCGTGCGTTTCAGGTCGCGCATGATGGGCTCCATCCAGGTCAGTTGGTAGGGACAATGGCCACGCCCCAGGGGCGCTCGCCGACCGGAACGGTCGCCACGACGGTCATGGTTTCGGTGTCGACTACCGAGACGTCGTTCGATGGACCGTTAGCGGTATAGAGATAGCGACCGTCTTTAGTCAGATCGATTCCCCACGGCCGTTCCCCAACCTCGACCGACGCCACCACTTCGTAGGTCGCGGTGTCGATGGCCATGATGAGTCGACCACGTCCGGTCGAGACGTACAGCCGGCTTCCGTCTGGAGAGACACGCACTTCCATCGGTCGGATCAGTTCGCCGGTCAGCTCGATGGTCTCGATGACCGTGTGATCAGCCGTGTCGACGACCGACACCGTTCCACCGTTCTCTGCCGTGACATAGGCGCGAGTACTGTCGGGGGAGAAGTTCGACGAGCGGGGCCGGGCACCAACATCGAAGGAGGCAATCACCTCGAGTGCCTCGGTATCGATCACCGAGACGCGGTTCTCCTCCTCAGAGGTGATATAGACCCAGGCGCCGTTCGGACTCCGCGTCACCCCTTCCGGTTCGCCGCCTACCGGCAACTCTGCGAGAATCTCGCCGGTTGCGATCTCGACGATGCTGGCCAGCGCGGCGTCTTCGTTAGCCACGAAGACGCGAGTGCCGTCGGCGCTGATCGCAACCTGCTCTGGGTCGGTGCCTGCCTGCAGCACGTTGACGATTCGCCCTTCGGCGATGTCAACGATACCGATCCCGTCAGCCGAGCGGTCTGGCGGCGGCAGACTGTCCTCGTCGGTTCCAGGTGGAGCTGGGGGAGAACCGCTGAGCGCTACGAAGAGCCGTGTATTGTCTGGGCTAACCTTGATCCCGCGCGGTCGCTTACCGAGCGGAATGGTGGCAACGACCTCGTGCGTGCCGGCGGCGATGACGGTCAGGTCACCGGATGTCTCGTTCGTCACATACGCGTGGAAGGCAGGGGGCGGAGCAGCGGCCCCTGGTGCCGGATTAGACGGCGCCTCGGGCGGGGTCTCTGAGCCTCCACAAGCGTTAACGAGGAGGAGAAGGGCCAAGCAGGAGAGTGGTCGTCGCATCGATGGCTCCTCATGCTTCTGACGGCTTTGCCGTCGGAGGGGAGTCGGTCGTAGAAGTGTCGTTGGAGTCAGCGTCAGTGTCATCGGCCGTTGAGGCGTCGCTGCCGGGAAAAGCTGGGTCGGGTTCCGACGGCGGGGCTCCCACCGCCAGGTGGGCGACGTCCAAGAGCACCCGGCTGTAGGCGCCCGGGTTGGGCAGCGTACCGCCCTCGGCGAGAATCGCTTGGCCATACAGGAGCCGAGCGTAGGTTTCGAGCGTCGACGCCGGCGTGTCACCAGCCTCGAGCTCCGAGAGCCGCCCGATGAACGGATGCGTCGGGTTGACCTCGAGAATACGTTTAGTCTTAGGCGGATCCTGTCCGAGCTGGCGCATCATCTGCTCGAGCTGCGGGCTGAGATCGTTGGCATCACCGACCAGGCAGACAGGGCTGTCGGTCAGACGACTGGACACCCGGACGTCCTTCACCTCATCCTGTAGGTACGTGCGCAAGGCCTGCAGCAGACCGTCGAGTGCTGGAGGCGGCGTGGGTGCGTCCCCATCGTGCTCGTCGGGCAATTCACCGAGATCCAGCTCGCCCTTGCTGATCGACACCAGCTTCGTGTCTTTGTAGCTCGGCTCTCGTTCCAGCCAGAACTCGTCGACCGGATCGGTAAACAGCAGAACTTCAAGCTTTCGCCTGGCGAAGGACTCCAGCAAGGGCGACTGGCGGATCACATCGGGTGAGGTTCCCACGAGGAAGTAGATCGCCTTCTGGTCCGGCTTCATGCGGGCGAGATAGTCGTCGAGCGAAGTCAGCTCGTCTCCGAGAGTGGACGCGGCAAGTGTCACACTGAGCAGTCGGTCACGAGAGTCGTCTTCGGTGGCCGCCAATCCTTCCTTGAGCACGGCCCCGAATTCCTGCCAGAGGGTCCGCATCTTTTCGGGTTGGTCTTTCTTCAGCCGGTCAATCGCTTCCAGCGCCTTCCTGACGGCGAAGCTCCGGATCGCCTTCACCTGCCGGTCATGCTGCAGGATCTCGCGGGAGACGTTGAGCGACAGGTCTTCGCAGTCGATCACGCCCTTCAGGAACCGCAGCCATTCCGGGAGGAGGGCCTTCCAGTCGTCCATGATGTGAACCCGCTTCACATACAGTTGGACACCCTTGGTGACACGCTCCCGGTGATAGAGGTCGAACGGCGCCTTCGAGGGGATGTAAAGCAGGATCCTGGCGTTGAAGGTGCCCTCCATGGCCGCTGGGATCGTGGCGACCGGGTCCTGCCAATCGTGCGACACGAGCCGGTAGAATTCGTGATATTCCTCCTCCGAGACCTCGCTTTTCGAGCGGGTCCAGATTGCTTTCATCGAGTTGAGTGTCTCGTCCTCGACGATCTTCTTCGGCAGAACCCCTTCGACCGGGGTGCCGGTGTTGTCGAGCACGGGTTCCTCGCGTTCGACCTTCATCCGGATCGGGTGGGCGACGAAGTCCGAGTGTTGCTTGACGATGTCGCGGAGCACGGACTGGTCGGTGTAGTCCCGGAGCCCGTCCTCTTCGTCGGCCGGTTTCAGGTGAAGTGTCACCGTTGTGCCTGCACAGACGCGTTCGGCGGTGTCGAGCGTATAGGCGCCGTCTCCGGCCGACTCCCAGCGGAGTGCGGAGTCGGTGTCCGCTCGTCTGGTCACCAGGCTCACCCGGTTGGCGACCATGAAGGTGGAATAGAAGCCCACCCCAAATTGTCCGATCAGGTCGGCGGTGGCGGCATCTTGCTCGGCGGCCTGTTTTTGGCGCAGGGCGCTCAGGAACTCCCGGCTGCCCGATCGTGCGATGGTGCCGATGTTCTCGATGACTTCGTCCCGGCTCATGCCGATGCCGTTGTCCGAGATGGACAGCGTGCGGGCCTCTGGGTCGACCTCGAGACGAATCTCTAGCTCGCCTTCGGGCAGCAGGGCGGGATCAGAGTGTCCTTCCACCCGGAGACGGTCCAGCGCATCGCTGCTGTTCGAGATAAGCTCTCGCAGAAAGATGTCTTTCTGCGAATAGAGCGAGTGCACCATGAGGTTCAGGAGTTCCTGGACCTCGGCGGTAAAGGTATGTTGCTCGGTCATCATCGTTTGTTCACGTAGGCGGTGTTGGGCGTGCGGCTCGAAGGGCTGGCGGCGCCGGCCGGATGGTTGGTCCGCGGCTTCAGTCGGGCGCGTTGGCGTTTAGGGCTTCACGTTCCCACGGCGCGAGGTCCATGGGTCGTCTGTTTCCAGCGGTCGGGTCCGCGCCGAGGCTTTCGAGGAGCGTGACCAGATCGGGGTGCCGGTTGAAGGTGTTGGGATAGAAGACCCCTTCGGCGATCGAAAGCGGTGTCCAGCCGGTCTCGTTCACCGCGTCTAGGTGGGCGCCCTTGTCGTGAAGGAAGCGGACGACGCCCTCCGCACCTCGATGAATCGCGCCGTGGAGCGCGGTGTCTCCGTTGCCATCCACCGTATTGACGTCGTTGCCGAGCTCCCAGGCTAGCTCCACCGCGGCGAGCGCCTCGTCGTTGGTGCCAGGGTTCTCGCCGATTTTCCAAATGCCGACGCCGGCGGCCGCCATCATCGGCGTGGCACCGTTGTAGGTGGTCAGAGTCGCGTCCGCACCGAGTTCGGCCAGCAGACGCATCATCTCCACGTCGACCGCCTTGGCCGCCAGCAGGAACGCCGTGGCTCCCGCGCGGTCGAGCATGTTGCGGTTGCCGTCACGCGGTTCTTTAACCTGTCGATGATTCGGGTCGGCGCCGTGCTCGACGAGCAGCCGCGCCATGTCCAGTCCGTCGAGTCGGCCCAGCGGCACAGGGAAGGGGGGATTGCGTCCGAGGTTCGGTCGGCGCGTCCAGACCACCTGATGTAGGGGAACCCAGCCCTGGCCGTCGGCGTTCGCATTCGCACCCGCTTCGAGCAGAAGCTCGGCCGCCTCATACTCGGCGTTGTAGACGGCCAGTCCTAGTGCGCTCGTGCCGTTCGGCAAGGCGTCGTCAGGGTTTGCGCCGGCCTCGAGTAGCGCGGTGAGCGCATCGAGATTCCCCTCGCGCGAAGCAAAGAGCAGCGGGGTATACCCGCCTGACGAGGTGGAGTGCAGGTTCGCGCCGCCTCGTATCAGAGCCCTAGCCGCCGTGCCCTGGTCTGCCGCCGCTGCCCACATCAGTGAGGTCTGCGCCCGCCATCCCTCGACGGAGTCAATATCGGCGCCATGGGCCAGCAGTACCTCGATGCCAGCGGCGTTGCCGGCTCGGGCCACCGTCATTAACGGGGTCTCGCCCTCCCCGGTCGTCTGATTGGGGTCGGCGCCGGCTTCGAGAAGGAGGCGCAAGATCTCCGGATGTCCGAGTGTCGCTGCGAGTCCGAGTGGCGTGACCCCGAGTCGGGTGGTGGCAGTCGCATCGGCGCCGGCGCCGAGGAGCGCTTCGAGCCCGACGTCGTCACTACGATAGGCAGCCCAGTGCAGCGCGGTTGTTCCGTCAGGGTCGGTGGCGGTTACGTCCGCGTTCAGCCCGAGGAGCGCCACCACGCGCTCGGTGTCGCCGGTCTTAGCCGCGTCGAGCAGGGGAGAGGTCGCCGACTGAGTCGCCGCCGTCGCGGCACACGCCAGGAAGAGACCCGCCAGCGCGGTCCCTCTCGCTCGGGTGGTCGAGCCCATGTCTAGACGCTCAGGGGCTCGAGGTTCAGGACACCGGTGCTGTCACCGAACTGTTCCGGGTGCACCACCCCGGCCTTGTCCAGCATCGTCAGTAGCAGGTTCGCCATCGGCGTGTCGGTCGGATAACGGAGGTGACGATTACCCTGTACCTGACCGCCTCCGCCGCCGGCAAGGATCAGCGGTAGGTCGATGTGCGAGTGCTGGTCGCCATCGCTGATACCGCCGCCATAGAGAATCAGCGACTGGTCGAGCAACGTGCCGTCACCGTCCGGGGTGTCGGCTAGACGCTTCAGGAAGCCGGCAAGCAGGTCCACGTGGTAGGTGTTGATTTTGGCGTATTGCTCGAGCTTGGCTGGGTCCATCTGATGGTGCGACACGGTGTGGTGGGCGTCGGGGACTCCAACTTCCGGATAGCTCTGCGCCGTTTGCTCTCGGCCGATTAGATAGGTGAATACCCGTGTGATGTCGGCTTGGAACGCCAGCGCCTGCAGCTCGAACATGAGCTGGGCGTGCTCGGTGAATGACTCCGGGATGCCCACGGGCCGGGCCAGATTCTCCGGCAAGGTTGCTTCGTCGGCCTGTGACTCGATGCGCTGTATGCGGCGCTCGATCTCCCGTACGGCGTCCAGATACTGGCTCACACGAGCGCGGTCGCCGGCCCCGAGCTTCCGCTCGAGACGGGTCATGTCGTCGCGCACGGCGTCAAGGATGCTGCGATCTTCCTGGAGGCGCGCCACCCGCTGTTCAGTGGTACCACCCTCGCCGAACAGGCGTTCGAACACTACGCGCGGGTTGTGTTCCATCGGAAGCGGGGTGGTCGGCGTGCGCCAGGCGATCGTGTTGGTATAGACACAGCTGTAGCCGTTATCGCAGTTACCAACAACGAAACTGTTCTCGAGCGAAATCTCGAGAGAAGGCAGCGGCGTCTCCTGCCCGATTTTTGCCGCCGCGATCTGGTCTGCGGTGGTGCCGGCCTGCACGTCGGAGCCCTCAGTCCGCTTCGGATGGACGCCGTTCAGCCAGACCCCGCTTGCGCGGGAGTGCTCGCCGTTGCCGTCACCCCAGGCCTCAGCCTGCCGATGGGCAAGGCCGGTCGGTATCACGATCTGATCCTGTACCGGCGCTAGTGGGCTCAGGATGGGAGATAACTCCAGCCCCCCCTCGGCTGCCGGCGTCCACTGAGACATGTTCGCGCCGTTCGGGATGTAGATGAAGCCCAGCCGCTTGGTGGACCGTGCCGGGGTCTTGGCGAGCGCTGAGCCAGCCGGCACCATCGCGTCGAGCAGCGGGAGCGCCAGTGTGGCCCCGAGGCCACGGAGGAACGTGCGACGAGGCAGTGACATTTTGGTGATGATCATGACGAGGTGCTCCTCATGCGGAACGGAACGCTCTTGACTACACCCATGATGAGAGAGGTCAATCGATAGTCGTCGCGGGCGGCTTCCCTGGTAATAGCTCTTACCGCCGTGGCGTCGTAGTACTCCACGCCACGTCCAATGGCGTAGATCAGCAGCTTTTCGGTCACCGTGTTGACGAACCGCTCCGGGTGATCGAGGAGCGCGGTCTTCAGGCCGGCCGGACCGTCAAAGACCGTACCGTCGGGCAGCTCGCCGCGGGTGTCCATAGGCTCTTTCGTCTCGTTCGGGGTGCGCCAGCGACCAACGGCGTCGAACGGCTCAAGCGCGAGTCCCATCGGGTCCATCACCCGGTGGCAGCTCGCGCAGACGGGGTTGGCGCGGTGTTGCTCCATCGCCTCTCGCATCGTGAGCTGTTGGCCGGTGGTTGTTTCTTCGAGCGCCGGCACGTCTGGGGGTGGGGGTGGCGGCGGGTTGCCCAAGATGTTCTCGAGTACCCACTTGCCTCGCACGACGGGAGACGTTCGGTTGGCGTGCGAGGTGACCGTCAGGATACTGCCATGGCCGAGGAGCCCACCACGCGCGGGATTGTCCAGTGCGACCCGACGGAATTCGCTTCCTCGGACTCCGGGGATGCCGTAGTGGGTGGCGAGGCGCTCGTTCAGGAACGTGTAGTCAGCGCTCAGAAGCTCGACCACACTGAGCTCCTCTCGGAGCACGTGCTGGAAGAGCAGCTCGGTCTCGCGGCGGAACCCGTGGCGCAGGTCTTCGCCAAAATCTGGAAATTCGTCCTCATCGGGGCGGACCGCCGCGGCGTTCCTGAGGCTCAGCCACTGACCGGCAAAATTGGTGACCAACGCCTCGGCGCGCGGATCCGACAGCATTCGACGTGTTTGAGCCTCGAGCACCGCGGGCTCGTGCAGCCGCCGCTCGATGGCGAGGTCGAGGAGTTCGTCGTCTGGAATGCTGCTCCACAGGAAGAAAGACAGTCGCGAGGCCAGCTCCAGGTCCGAGATCTCGTAAGGGGTATTCGCCGCCAGCTCCTCCGGATCCTGTTCAATTCGGAACAGGAACTCTGGGCTTACGAGGAGGCGTCGCAGTGCCAGGTCGATGCCTCCATCGAAACCAGCTGACTCGGCACCCTGGTCGTAGAACGTCAGGAGTTGGTCGACGTCGGTGCCGTCCACTGGGCGCCGGAACGCACGTCGAGCAAGGGTGGTCAGAATCTCGCGGGCGCAGCCACGGGTCGCGACGGCGTCATTGGCGGTCGGAGCGCAGGAGAAGATGCGCGCGCGGCTTGGCGTATCCACGGCCGGCCTGGTGCCGCGCGACTCGAACGGACCGGCGATGGTCACCGCCTCAACATATGGCTGGTAGCGGGAGTCGCCACCCGATCCTTCTCCGGTGAAGGGGCGCAGATAGAGTTTGCGGCTCCGTTCCGGCGCTGCCGCGCTCTTGGCCAGGAACGCGACGCCGAGGCGGTGGGGACCGGCCGCTACCCGAACCCGGACTTCTCGTGGGTCGGCCTCGGTCGAGTACTCGCGCGGGCGCTGTCCCGGCTCCAGCCGTCGGCCGACACTGAACAGCTCGACGCGTTCCCCATCTAGGGTCACTTCGAGCTGATGCTCCTCGATATACAGTGGGCCGTCGGGTAACACCGAGATGGCGTATTCGGCGTCCTCGGGGAAGTTGTAGTCGATGAACGTGCCGCCACGCGTGCCGAACGGGAGTCCAGCGATGTGCCGGTCCTGATCCAGGTCGGACGGGATGCGGAAGGTCTCGGCGGTCGCCGACGGGACGGGCGAGCCGATCGCTAGACGGCTGATCTTGCGGGCGGCCGCGAGGTAGCGCTCCATCGAGGTGGGCGAGATCCCCAGTACGCCAGCGATGTTATCGAAGCCGTAGCTGGTGTCGTCGGCAGGGAGCAGGTCGCTGACGTTCACATTCAGCCCGAGCAGATCGCGGATGACGTTCTGATACTCCGTGCGGCTCAGTCGATGAAGCGCCTCAGTGCGTCCCGGCTTGAGGGAGGCGCTCGCGGCACGGTCGAGCTCGGCTTCGAGCCACAGACGCAGGGCGTCGTACGCCTCCGGTTCGGGTCTCGGTCGAGGCTGCGGCGGCATCGCTCCAGCCCTGAGTTTTCGGATCACCCTTTCCCAGGTCTCGGCGTGGCCGGCGACGTCGTCGAGCAGGAGGTCCTCGAGCGACAGCCCACCCGTTTCGAGCTGGTCGTTGTGGCAGTTCAGGCAGTAGCGGTCGACTAGCGCCGCCTGCGTCTCACGCCCGTTCGGCTGTGCGCCGAGCGGCGCGGCCAAGGCCAGCGACACACAGAGCACGCCGGCGACGAAGCGGACACACATCATTGGTCGAGCGGTCCCAGGCAAAGCAAGTAGGCTATGGAGCAATCCGTCGACTATTTTGGTGCTTCGGCTCGAGAGTGTCAATCAAACGAGCCGGCGCGGCAAGCCCGTTCTCAGGGCATCGCTTGACACCGCTGGTGGCGCACGAATACTTATGCGTGCAACCTGACTCCAGGGACGAAAGGACCGCCATGTCGCCTCGACTGTGTCTCGCCTTTGCACTGCTCGGCGCCTTGACTCTGCCGGCCCCGACGGCCGAGGCGCAGTGGACCCAGTTTCGGGGCTCGAACGCCGGCGACGTCGGCGACGATCCTCGGCTGCCCGATACCTGGAGCGTGACCGAGAATGTCGTCTGGAGTATCGACGTGCCCGGGTTGAGCTGGAGCTCGCCGGTGGTGTGGGAGAACACGATTTTCGTAACTTCGGCCATCAGCGCGGGCGAGGAGCCGGCTCCGATTCCCGGTCTCTATGACCCGGGCGACGACAACGGTGCGACCCGCTCCGCGCAGGAACATCGCTGGGTGGTCTATAACATTGATTTCGAGACCGGGATGGTGCGATGGGAGCGCGAGCTGGCCTCGGCGGCGCCCGAGATCGCGCGGCACATCAAGAACAGCTTTGCCTCCGAAACACCGGTCACCGATGGCCGCCGGGTCTACGTCTACTTCGGGAGCGCCGGAGTGGTTGGCGCGCTGAATATGAGCGGCGAGACGGTTTGGACCACGGAACTGGGTGCGTTCGAGACCACTCTCGGGTTCGGTTCAGCCGCCTCGCCGGTGTTGCACGGCGACCGTCTCTATATCGTCAACGACAACGTCGATCAGTCGTTCATGGTGGCGCTCGACAAGAACACGGGGCGAGAGATCTGGCGGGTCGAGCGGGACGAGCGAGGCCAGAATTGGGCCACCCCATTCGTCTGGGAGCATGCTGAGCGGACCGAGATCGTCACTTCCGGCACCCAGGGGGTCCGGTCCTACGGTCTGGACGGTAACCTGCTGTGGGAGATGTACGGCATGTCCGGGCTAACCATCCCGACCCCGTTCGCTAAGAACGGGCTGCTCTACATCAGTTCCGGCTATCCGGGCGGGGGGTTGCGGCCGGTCTATGTCGTCAAGCCGGGCGCGACCGGCGATATCTCGATCTGGTCGCCTGATGACATGCGGACCGGGTTGTCGTCGGGGTTCCCTGGAACCAAGGCGTCGTCAGACGCCATTGCCTGGGCGTACCCCCTGTTGGGCACCTATAACACCTCGGCCTTGGTCTACGGCGATCAGTACTACACGCTGCTCGACCGTGGCTTCCTGGTCGCTCACGATGCCCGGACGGGCGACGAGGTGTATGGCCGGCGGCGGCTCGAGATCGGCAACGGGTTCACCGCGTCGCCCTGGGCCTACAATGGCAAGATCTTCCTGCTCAGCGAAGACGGCGATACGTTCGTCGTGCGGGCTGGACCAGAGTTTGAGATTCTGCACACTAACCCGCTGGAGGAGATGACGCTGTCGACTCCGGCGGTCGCCTACGGGAGTCTCATCGTGAGAACGCAGTCGAAGCTGTATCGGATTGCCGAAGGAGGACAACCGTGAAGATCTCTGACCTGAGACGGCGGGTGGCTGGCGTCGTGGTGGGCGGCGTCGCCGGCGCGGTGGCCAGTGGAGGCGTGGTGTTCACCCAGGAGTCTCTGATCCAGGTGGGAACCATTCCAGGCCCGGTTGAGCATGTGCGTGCGGTCGAAGATCGGGTGTATCTGTCCCATCACACCGGTCTGGCCGTTTGGGACGTGTCCGATCCGAGCGCGCCGACGAAGCTGGGCGAGACAGAGTTGCCTGAGGAGATCTGGGGGTTCCGAGTTCGTGGGGATCGCGTCTATGTCGGCGCCAACTTCTTCGGCGTGGGGATTGTGGACGTATCGGATCCGTCGGCGCCGTCGCTGCTGGGCGCTCACAAGACCCTCGGTCAGGCGAAGATCGGCGCGGTCTGGGAGAACCGTGTGGTGTTGATCGACCACATGGAGGGCATGGTGATGGTCGACACGACCGACGAGTCGGCGCCGACGGGAGCGGGGTCGTTCTTTCTCGACGGCTATGCCCGTGACGTCGTTACCTCCGGCCACATAGCCTATGCAACCGATTCGCCCACGGGCCTATACGTCTTCGATCTCTCCGTCTCTGGCGAACCGGCGCCGGTCGGGGTTCTGCACGCTCCCGCCTCCCCCCGATTTATCGAGGTGCAGCGGGAGGCGGGCGCCCCTTCGGGCATTTTGGCCGGCGGGGGCGGGGGAGACCTGCAGATCTACGACGCCACCGACCCTGCCGTGCCAAGGCGCACCGCGACCTTTGAGACCCCGGGGCGTGCGGCCCGTGTGGCGATGTCTGGCGATCTCGTGTTCGTGGCCGACACGGATGCCGGTGTCACGATTGTGGACATCTCAGATCCGTCGTCGCCAAGCGGGGCCGGATCGTTCTTGACCGATGCTCCGGCACGGGACATCGCGGCTACCGACACGCATGTGTTCGTGGTCGTGGGTGCGGGTGAGCGCCAGGACGGGCCTACCGAGCTCCAGATTTTGTCGAGGTAGTCACCTGACGCGATCTTAGTGCGTTCGTCCAGCGAGTGCGTGGCCCCGCGGGACGCCTTGGGCGACCTCCCGCTCCCGCGTAATGTCGTCTCGGTAGCCCCGCTTGAGGTTAAGGCCAGACAGTCGAACGTGCCTTGTCAGGCGAGCAGTGCCGCGCCATCTGGCGAGTGGTGTGAGGGCTGGCGACGAACGGTGTCGTCCGGGTAGAAGATTCCGAAAGCGGTGCAGCCATCGGTTCACAGGTCTGTCACAGCCGCTCTCGGCGATCGTGCCTCCTGCGTGGACAACGTCAGAGACAGATACACAAGTAGCGCGGTCAGGGAACGTACGGGGCGCATGATGCCACGCGCGGTCGCGGTGTTAGAGAAAGCGCGTGAGGATAATGTCCACCTGACGCGCCCGGGATTCGCTGCGGCGCCACTGGACGAGGATCGGGCTCTGGTACTGACCCTGCGCGAGATAGCCTGCTCCCGGCGTATCCCGGTCCGAGACGGGCACGCTGATTGAGCGCTTCATTCGCAGGAAATGGCGGGCTGGTGCGCCGAAGAACCGAGAGACGATCTGCTCGACGACCGAATCGCTGAGCCGTAATGTGTCGACCAGCTCGTTGAACACTCGGACCATGTCGTACTTGGCGTAGTCGATCGTCTTGTTTGGGATCGACCGGGGGTCGGCGAGCAGATGCCGGCTCTTCTCCGCCATGAAGCGAAGTGGGTCGCGGATGACTTCGGCTAGGTCGTGACGCATGAGCAGCGTCTCGTACTCGTTGACAGTCAGTCCGGCGTGGTCTTCGTTGGGACCGAGTGAGAGCTGGATCCGTCCCTTCGTCACGCCGTGGCGTCGGATCAGCTCCCGGCACCGCTCATAGATCCCGACTTCGGACGATTTCAGGCTAACCGAGTCGACGGGGTGCGACGAAACTGGTACCTCGACGCGGTCTTGCGCCACCGTTTCCTCGGTGTTGTAGCCGAGCACGGTGGTCACCCGCTGCCGAGGCTGCCCCCTGTAAACGCCGTCCAGATCGATGAAGTACACCGGCTGGCTGCCGCGATCGCGGTAGGTGACGCAGCTGCGAAGTCCGGCGCTGATGAACGCCAGGTGTGAGTCCGCGTTCGGAGGCTCGATGCGACGCTGCGCCTCGGTGAGCTCCTCTCGGAGGTGCAGCTCATCGTGCTTGTAGCCGGCCCCTTCGGGAAAGACGTTCCGGAAGAAAGTGAGATAAGGCGCCAGGCCGTCTCGCTGGTGATTCAGACGACGGGCCAGGCTCTGGTCCAAGTATCCGGCTGTGGTGTGGAAAGACGAGTAGAGCGCCTTGGGGAACTGGTCGAGCAAGTCGTCGTGCCCTTCGGACACACGCTGGCGGACGTCGACCAGATCAACGCGGGCACGAGGACTGATAGATAGGGCGACTTCAACGGGAGAGGCGGCCACTAAGGAGAAGAGTATAAACCGATTTTGGACAGAAACACTCTGGGGTGACTGGCCCGACACATCGGCGATCCGCCGGCGTTAGCATCAACAGGAGAGACAGCGGTGGCTGTTGGTGGCGCCCAGGCTCTCAAGGAGAGCGATGGTGTCCGGGAACGGTTGGATACGCTGAACCGGGCCATTCGCCATGTCGACCGTCGTCTGGCCGGTACGGCTGACCTGGGTCACGTCGACGCCCTGGGCCACGAGGTAGCGGATCAGGGCGTTGTCCCCACGGGCCGCAGCGTGGTGGACGGGGTTGTAGCCGTTATGGTCCCGGGAGTGAACGTCGGCGCCGAGTTCTTCGACTAGGAAGCGCACCGTCGGGAGCCAGCCTCCAGGCACGTGCCGGTGGGTGTTCCCCGCGTAGCCCTGGCCGTACCCGACGCCCGCCGCCGCCAATAGCGGCGAGACGCCCGGGCCGCCCATTGGGGTCGGCGGCAGACCGGAGGGGTCGGGGTCGAGCGGTCGCTGCCGGCTTGGCACCTTAATCGTTGGGATGTGCGGATCGGCGCCGTGGGAGAGCAGGAGCCGCATTGCGTCGAGGTCGAGCGCGTAGGCGGCTCGCCAGAACGGTGTGGCGCCGGCGCGGTCGACGCCAAGCAGGTCACGGTTGTAGGTGGTGTACCACAGGGAGCGATCCAGCCGGACATTGACATCGGCACCCGCATCGACGAGCGCCGTCATCAACTCGAGGTAGGACGTGGCCTGCTGCATGTAGTCGGTCGGCTGAGGGTGTCGCGCCTTGGGTGCCCACTGGATGTTCAGCGCGCCGTAGAGCGGTGTGGCTCCGGCATCGCTCGCCAGTGTGGGATCGGCCCCTCGGGTGAGCAGCGCCAGCGCCAGGTCGAAGTGACCGTTGATCGCCGCGATCAGGAGCGGACTGGTGCCGTCGGCGGCGCTTACCCGATTGATGTCTGCGCCACCCTCGAGGAGTGCCAGTACGGTCTTGGCATGTCCGTCGCGTGCTGCCAACAGCAGCGGGGTGAGTCCACCGTGGGTGCCCACGAGGTCGGCGAATCCCAGCGGTTCTGGCTCCTCCTGTAGATCGGCTTCCCGCTCGACGGCGTCGGCGGCGGCTGCCGCCGCACGAACCGCAGGCGACGGTGGCGCGGTCGAGGCTGCGCGGGAGGGCAGTGCCACCTCGAATGGCTCGTCGGTAGGGGTTCGGCCGGCGCGGAGCGCGGCAATCCGCTCGCGACGCCGGCGGCTGTCAGCGCGATCGGCGGTGTCTCGTGCTGAGATGTCGACGACGCGGCCCGCCCGATTCGGGTTGGCGCCGCGGGCGAGCAACAGGGCCACCGTCGTGGCCCGGTCAGAGGCGGCGGCGAACATGAGCGACGTCTGGCCCCAGGTCGGCTCGGTGGCGTCAATCAGCGCACCGCCATCGAGTAGGGCGTCAATGGCGCCGTCCGCGCCGCTGCCGGCCGCGAAGTGGAGTGGGGTTGCCCCGGTCTCGGTCACGGCCGCCGGATCGGCGCCGCTGGCGAGCAGGGAGCGGACGACGGCTTCCCGGGCGGCACGGCTGGCCACGTGGAGCGGCGTGTGCTGGCCGAGACGGGTCACAGCCGTCGTTGAGGCCCCGGCCTCCAGCAGTAGATCGACCAGCGGCTCGTCGCCCCGGTACGCTGCCCAGTGCAGGGCCGTCATTCCGTCTCCAAGCGGAGCGTTTACGTCGGCGTCTTCGGTTAGGAGTGCTCGGACGGCTTCGAGGTCTCCGCGACGGGCTGCGTCGGCCACCGGCCCCGAGTTGGCGGTCGCCGGCGCGGCCATCCAGACGACCGCGATGCAGAGCAGCGTAATCCAGCTGGTGCGCATGATCGGGCTCACGCCGAGAGGGACAGCGTGCCGGTGCTGTCTCCGAACTGTTCTAGGTCGTCGACACCCAGTCGGTGCAATAGATCTAGCATGGCGTTGGCCATTGGCGTCCCCGGCGCGGCGCGCCGATGCAGGTTTCCAGGCAGTTGTCCGTGGGATCCGCCCAGCACGATCAGCGGGCAGCGCTTGTGGTTGTGCACGTTCGGGTCGCCCATCGGCGAGCCGTAGATGACCATGGCCTTGTCCAGCAAGGTGCCGTCGGCTTCTTCGAGCGCCTGCAGTTTGTCGAGAAAGTACGGCAGTAGACTGACGTGGTACCGGTTAATTTGGGCGAACGCCTCGATGTTCTGCTCTCGATCTCCGTGGTGGGACGCAGGGTGGAAGCCGCGGTTGATTCCGCTCTCCGGGTACACGCGACCTGTGGCGTCGCGAGAGAGCTTGAAGGAGAACACCCGGGTCATGTCGCTCTCGAACGCCAGCGCCTGGAGGTCGAACATCAGCTTGACGTGCTCGTCGAACGAGTCTGGCACCCCCGGAGGGGCAGTGGGAAGACCTCTGGCCTCACCGTTTCGGTTTTGCGCTTCGATCCGCTGAATCCGCCGTTCGATCTCTCGGATGTCATCGAGATAACGGTCCATCCGGCGCTGATCGGCTGGGTCGAGCTCTCTTCGCAGGCGGGCGACTTCGTCTGTAATGAAGTCCAGTACGCTTCGCTGCGCGTCCCGCCGTGCTGCGCGATCATCGGCGGTGCTGCCGGCGCCAAAGAGCTGGTCGAAGGCCAGTCTCGGATCCCGAATCATCGGGAGGGGATCGGTTGGCGACGCCCAGCTGATCGTGTCGGTGTACACACAGGAGTAGCCGTAGGCGCAGCCGCCAGCCTGGTCCACGTTTTCGATGCACAGCTGCATCGACGGGATCGGCGTGTTCTGGCCAAAGCGTTGCGCGTAGAGCTGATCGAGCGAAGTCCCCGAGCGGACGTCTGAGCTTTCGGTCTGCTTGGGGTGTGACTGGGTCAGGAAGGTTGCGCTCGAGCGGAAGTGATCGCCTCCGATCTCTGGGGGCGTGACTGCCTCGGCCGGCCGGACGTCAGTGTTGCTGACGATCGTCAACTGATCACGGTAGCGCTCGAGTGGGGACAAGGCACTGGTCGATAGGTCGAAGTCGCGGCCGGTGGCCGCCGGGGCCCACAGGTGCCTGGACGCGCCGTAGGCGGTGCTGCCAGCGGCGCCGTGCACGTTTTCGATGCAGACGAGTCGTATCGGGTCCGCTAGTGACTGCGCGATGGCGGTCTGGCGCCAGGGACGGCCTGCAGGGATGAAGGCGTCCAGGAAAGGGAGCGCAACTGACACGCCAAGCCCGCGAAGAAAGGTCCGACGCGGCAGGTATCTTCCAGTGACCACGGTCATGATGAGCTGCTACTCCTGACGCTACTCTACTGATCCCATGGGGCTTCGCCCCAAACACTACGCACGGCAGGCTTTTTGTCCAGCAACATACTATTGCTCCGCCGCTCCAGCTGCCTCTCCGCCCTTCATCAGAAAGGCGGGAGATCGGACCACTCCCAGGATATAGGCTGAGAGGCGGTGGTCGTCATCGGCGGCCTCGCGGACGATAGCCCTGATCCTTGGCATGTCGTAGGGCGCGATCCGTCGTCCGATGGCATACGCCATTAAGTTCTCGGCGAAAGTACGCAGCAGCGGAGTTGGCCGCCGGACTAGGGCGTTCCGGAGGTCGGAGGCGGAGGTGATGGGCGAGCCGTCATAGAGGGCGCCGCTGGCATCGATCGGTTGCCCGTTGTCCCAGCGCCGTCTGGCGCCGGTCACATCGTAATGCTCGAGCGCCAGCCCGATCGGGTCCATCATCCGATGGCAGGATGCGCACGCCGGACTCGCGCGGTGTCGCTCGAGGCGCTGGCGAACCGAGAGGAGCCGGCCGCTATCGTCCGCCGTCGTCTCTTCGAGGTCTGGGACGTCAGGTGGAGGGGGCGGCGGCGGGCTGCCGAGGAGTACCTCCATGACCCACTTGCCCCTGAGTACCGGTGAGGTGCGGTCGGCGTACGAGGTGAGGGCCAGCACGGCGCCATGGCCCAGGAGCCCGCGCCGGTCCGGGTCGTCGATCGAGATGCGGGCGACGTCCGGACCACCGGGATGCATCAGGCCGTAGTGCTGGGCGAGGCGCTCGTCGGCGAACGTGTAGTCGGCCGTTAGGAGTTCGAGCACGGGGCGGTCCTCTCGGACGATGTGCTCGAAGAGCCGCTCGGTTTCCCGTCGCATCGCGTGCTTGAGCTGCTCGTCGAAGTCCGGGTAGATGCGGACGTCCGGATGCAGCCCGTCCAGGTCGGGCAGCCGCAGCCACTGGGCGGCAAAGCGGGTCGCGAGCGCTTCGGCGCGCGGGTCGGCGAGCATGCGACGAACTTCGGACTCGAGGACATCAGGGTCCGACAGGAGACTCTCACGGGCGCGATTGAGCAGAGTGTCATCAGGGCCGCTCGCCCAAAGAAAAAAGCTGAGGCGCGAAGCGAGGTCGTGGTCGCTCAGCGGGAACTGGGCCGACGGGTCCAGATCGACTGGCGGCTCCTCGAATCGGAACACGAATTGCGGGCTTGCGAGCAGGCCTTCGAGCGCCATCTGGATCCCACCCTCGAACCCGTCACGGCTGGCCCCTCGTTCATAGAGGCCGAGCAGCGCTGAGAGAGCCTCATCGGTTAGGGGGCGGCGGTAGGCGACCGTGCCGAGATTCTTGAGGATGGTGCGCGCACAGGCGGGGGCGTCGGCAGGCTTCGCCGGCCGGCAGCTGAATACGCGGGCCCGGCTTGGGGTGTCGGAGACGCCCACCGGGGCGATTGGTCCGCGGATAGCGAGGTCGCGGAGGTGCGGGAGACTGGTGAAGCCGTAGGCGTTCGCGATGCTGGTACTGGCGAGCGACCACTCGTGCGGCGAGATCAGGTCCTGCACGGGGCCGTCGAACTGCCGAATAAATGCCGCTGAGATCCGGTGGGGGCCTGCCGAGATCCGGGCCGGTGGGGTCCAGAGGTTCACTCCGTTCGGATCGGAGACCTGCATCCATCGGTCGATGTCGAGCAGGGCAACACGAGCGCCGTCGACCGAGATCTCCAGCTGCTCTGGGCGCTCGGCGGTATGGAGCGCCGCTCGGGCACTCCCGAACAGTTCGCCCGTCGTCTCGTGATGGAACGACACCCGGAAGACGTAGTCGGCGTCGGACGGGAACGTATGTACGACGGAGAGACCGCCTCGTGAACCGTACGGCGCGCCTTCGACTTGCTCGCGCTGCGAGACCCAGCGGGTGACCTTGTAGGTGGTTTCGTTCGGGCCTCCAGCGGTGTCGCCGACCGCCAGTCGGCTGATGTCGCCGGCGGCGCGAAGATAGCCGTTCATCAACGTAGGTGAGAGCAGCTGCGTGTCGGCGATGTTGTCGAAGTTCGCGCTCTTCGTGTCGGGTGGGAGGTACGCCCCGGCGTCGATGTCGAGCGCCAGCAGGTCCCGCACTGAACGCTGGTACTCTGCCCGGTTCAGCCGCTGAAAACTGCGGCGTCCAGGGTTGGGCGCGGCGGCCTCATCTAGATGCTGCTCCAGGGCCGTGGCGAGCCCGACCAGCGCCGCTTCGTTCGGTCGGGCACTGCCGGCCGGAGGCATCAGGCCGGCTTGCAGTTTCTTGACCATACCCTCGGCTAGGCTGGGCCGTTCGGCGGCAGCCGAAACCTCGAACCCGTCGAGGGAGAGGTCGCCGTAGCGGGCCTGGTCGTTGTGGCAGCGGCGGCAGGTCTGGTCAACGACCGCCTGAGCGTCCAGTTCGGGAACTTGCGCGTGAACGCGGGTGCCGATGCCGGCTCCAGAGCACAGCCACCATACGGTCGCGGTGACACCGAGATAGCGGGGTAGGCGCGCCCGCCAAGACAGCATTATCACTATCGGGTAAGTGTAATCGGAGCCGCGACGTTTTTTCTACGGCGGATGGGACCGGCTCCGAGATAGGATGCCCCCGATCGGTCAATGAGGAGTTGGTTATGAACTGGCGAACCCCGACGCTCGCCGTTGTTCTGGTCTTGGGCGCGGTCTCGGCGGCCAGTGGCCAGCAGTGGCCGCAGTTTCGAGGGACCGGTACCGGGCAGGTGCCGGACGATCAGGCGCTGCCAGATCGGTGGAGCGAGACCGAGAACATCGCCTGGAAGATCGACATTCCGGGGTTGAGTTGGGCGTCGCCGATCGTCTGGGACGATCACATCTTTGTGGTGACGGCCACGAGCGCGGCGGATGACGAAGAAGTGCAGCCGATTCCAGGTCTGTACGACCCAGGCGAGCACAACGGGTCGGTGCCGGCCAGCGCCGAACATCGGTGGCTGCTCTACAACATCGACTTTCAGACCGGCGAGATCCGGTGGCAGCGTGAGGTCCACCGTCAGGTACCAGAGATCACACGTCACCTGAAGAACAGCTACGCGTCTGAAACACCCGTCACCGATGGTGAGCGCGTCTACGTCTATTTTGGTGCCGTCGGGCTCGTCGCCGCCTTCGATTTCGAGGGGAACGAGCGGTGGCGGCGAGACCTTGGCACCTTCAATACGATGCAGGCGATGGCGACCGCTTCATCACCGGCGCTGCACGACGGCCGCTTGTATGTGCTGAACGACAACACCGAGCAGTCCTTTCTGACCGCGCTAGACGCCGAGACCGGCGCCGAAATCTGGACCGTCCCGAGGGATGAGCCCGGGCACACCTGGTCGACGCCGCTGGTGTGGGAGAACCACCTGCGTAGCGAGATAGTGACGTCGGCGACTGGGAAAGTTCGTTCATATGATCTGGATGGCGGGTTGCTTTGGGAACTGAGCGGTATGTCGTTGCTCTCGACACCGAGTCCCTTCACCAGCCACGGGCTCGTCTACATCAGCTCCGGCTATCCGGGTGGGGCGCTACGTCCGGTTTATGCGATTCAGCCAGGGGCGGCTGGTGACATCTCCATTTACCAGGAGGTGGCCAGCGGTCTTCAGGAAGGTTTTCCTGGAACCAGGCACTATTCTCGGGACGACCACGTCGTCTGGTCCTACCCGCTGCTTGGTACCTACAGCACCACGGCGCTGGTCTATGACGATGTGTACTACACGCTGCTGGACCGCGGCTTTCTGACCGCGCACGACGCAGCGACCGGCGAGGAGATCTACGGACGTAGGCGATTGGAGATCGGAAACGGATTCACCGCTTCGCCATGGGGCTACAACGGATTGGTCTTCCTTCTTAGCGAGGACGGTGACACGTTCGTGGTGCGGGCCGGCCCAGAATTCGAGATCCTGCATAAGAACTCGCTCGACGAGATGTCGCTGGCCACGCCTGCCATTGCCCACGGGAGTGTTATTCTCCGCACGCAAAGCAAGCTCTACCGGATCGCGAAGCAGTAGCCGTCAGGCGCGGTCCCCCGCGTTTCCTCCTGATACGATCAGTCCGTTCCTGACCCATGTCGGGTCGAGAGGATCTCCAGATGATCAACGTGATCGAGGACTGGCTTCTGTTGCAGGGTTTCGCCCCGAGCGCCGCGAGTCTCACGCTCTCCGCCAGCGGCATCGTAATGGTGCTGTTGCTGGCCTGGGTCGCGGACCTGGTCGCTAAGAAGGTGTTGCTGCGAGTCGTGCTGCGGCTGGCCGAGCGGACCGATACCGACTGGGACGACATAATCACCCGCCGGCGGGTTTTTCATCGACTTGCGCACATCGCTCCGGCGCTGGTGATCTACTTCTTCGCCCGCTCGGTGCTGCAACCGGAAGAGGCTTCGGCCGATGCAGATGCCCTCCTGACGACCCTCGTCAAGTCTGGCTGCCTCCTCTATATGGTCGGGGTCGTGGTGTCGGTGCTCGACGGGTTGCTCAACGCACTGGTCGACATCGTCCGGCTCTCGAAGCTTGGTAAGTCGCTTCCCCTGACCACCATCTCGCAGGTTGCCAAGCTGATGTTGTACGGGGCGGCGTTAATCGTCGCCCTGTCGGTGCTGATTGGCGAGTCACCGGCGTTGCTCTTCAGCGGGCTGGGGGCGATGACGGCCGTGCTGATGTTGATTTTCCAGGATTCCATCCTGGGTTTTGTGGCCGGCATCCAGCTTTCGGCCAACCAGATGGTCCGGCCTGGCGACTGGATCGAGATGCCGAAGTACGGGGCCGACGGAGACGTTCTCGAAGTGGCGCTCACGACCGTCAAGGTTCAGAACTTCGACAAGACGATCACGACCATCCCGACCCACGCGTTGATCACGCAGTCTTTCAAGAACTGGCGGGGCATGGCCGAGTCGGGAGGCCGCCGGATCAAGCGGGCGATCAACATCGACATCGGCTCGGTACGGTTCTGTGATGAGCCGATGCTCGACCGGCTGTCGAAGATCGACTTCATGCGGGAGTATCTGGCGGAGAAGCAGGACGCGATCACAGAATGGAACGCCCAGCACCAGGACGATGCCGGCAGCGCCGTCCATCCTCGTCGCCTGACTAACATCGGGACCTTCCGCGCCTATGTCGTGGCCTATCTCCGCCACCATCCTCAGATACACCAGGATATGACCTTCCTCGTCCGCCAATTGCCCCCGACGCCGCATGGGGTCCCTCTCGAGGTGTACGTCTTCAGCCGCGACCAGAACTGGGTCCGATACGAGGGGATTCAGTCCGACATCTTCGAACACCTCTTGGCGGTGGTTCCTGAGTTCGATCTCCGCGTCTATCAGATTCCGTAACCGGCGGGCGGTCCTCGGGCTCGTCGACCATCATCACCATCATCTCGTCTCGCTGTACTTACGGTGTGGGTGCGCACAGACCGGGACGAACGACATGTCCGGACTTCGCTCTATAAACCATTCACGGTTCGACCCCGTGCGTTCCGGACCAGACGCGGTGTCGCCCCCCCCCGACGTCAGCCTGGAACCGGGTTACAATGAAGGGGCGACGGCACAACACTGCTGGCCAGTGGTTCGCCCTGAACTGATTGACAGCATTGAAGATGCGCCCGGTCGCTGGGGCATTACCGAGCTCAGAGGAGAGACGAATGGGAACGACGGCTGTGGCTGTGGAGAAGATGCACGCGTTCGACGAAGCAGTACAGGCAGGACGTGAGCCATATAAGGTAGCCGACCTGTCGTTGGCGGCGTTCGGTCGCAACGAGATCCGGCTTGCCGAGCAGGAGATGCCGGGGTTGATGGCACTGCGGGAGGAGTACGAGGGCCAGAAGCCGCTCGATGGGGCGCGGATCATGGGCAGCTTGCACATGACAGTGCAGACAGCGGTCTTGATCGAGACCCTGGCCGATCTTGGCGCCGATGTGCGCTGGGTCTCCTGCAACATCTTCTCGACGCAAGATCACGCCGCTGCCGCTGTGGTGGTCGGCCGTCCGGAGACCGGTGGCACCCCTGAGGACCCGCAGGGCATCCCCGTCTATGCGTGGAAGGGCGAGACGCTGGTCGAGTACTGGTGGTGCACCGACCAAGCACTGCTCTGGCCCGATGGTAGCGGTCCCTCGCTCATCGTTGACGACGGGGGAGACGCCACGCTCCTGATTCACAAAGGGTACGAGTTCGAAAACTTGGGCCGCGTCCCGGACTTTGACCCGGAGAACGAGCCTGAGGAGTGGGGAGTCATTCTCGACCTACTCCGCGACCTCCAGGCTCGCGACAACAATTACTGGCAGCGGCTCAGTCCGGCAATCCGGGGTGTTAGCGAAGAGACCACGACGGGCGTGCATCGGCTTTACGAGATGAAGGAAGCGGGCACGCTGCTCTTTCCGGCGATCAACGTCAACGATTCGGTGACCAAGAGCAAGTTTGACAACGTCTATGGCTGTCGTCACTCACTGCCTGACGGCCTAGCCCGTGCGACCGACGTCATGCTGGGCGGTAAGGTGGCCGTGGTGTGCGGTTTTGGTGAGGTGGGCAAAGGCTGCGCCCAGGCGCTTCGCGGACAGGGATGCCGTGTGGTGGTGACCGAGATCGACCCGATCTGTGCGCTGCAGGCGGCGATGGAAGGCTACGAGGTTAATACCCTTGAAGAGATGCTAGGTACCGCCGACATCTTCATCACGACCACCGGTAACAAAGACATTATCTCGGCCACCCAGATGCGTCGGATGAAGGACAAGGCGATTATCGGCAACATCGGTCACTTCGACAACGAGATCGACATGGCTGGGCTCAAGAAGATCGACGGTATCCGCCATGTGAATATCAAGCCGCAGTACGACGAGTGGCAGTTTCCGAGTGTCTCCGGTGACGGGATTAGCCACAGCGTGATGGTGCTCGCCGAGGGCCGCCTGCTGAACCTAGGCTGTGCTACGGGACATCCGAGTTTCGTGATGTCGGCGTCATTCACCAATCAGGTGCTGGCGCAGATCGCGCTCCACAACAACACAGGGGAGTATAAGGAGCAGGTCTACATGTTGCCGAAGATGCTCGACGAGAAGGTGGCCCGGCTGCACCTGGAGCACCTTGGCGTGAAGCTCACCGAGCTGACCAAAGGCCAGGCCGACTACATCGGCGTGAAGGTCGAGGGACCGTACAAGCCGGAGCACTACCGCTACTAGCGATGTTGGCATTGCCTGCGTTTCGAGGGTAATGCCCAGCAGTTCGCTGGTTGCGACTGGAGCCTGCGACTGTCGGACACCGGAGCTCGTTGAAGGAGCCGGGTCCTTGGACCCGGCTCGTCTTGCGTACGGAGCATTGGCTGGGCCCTGTATGTCGGGGTGGGGTTGGTCGCTCCTACTAGATGCTGGTTTAGGAAACCAAGAGGAACCTATGTTGCGCGCACCATATGATGTTAAGCGTGACCTTTCTGGCGTTCTTCGGCGTGCTCTGGTTAACGAGGAAGGTCGCCTGGCGGTGGCTGCGTGGAGTCGGGGTTTCCGAACACTACGTCAGCGACCGCTGGCTGAATGACGTCAATGGCGAGCGGTAGGCTGAGCCGCCGTTCCTCAGACGTCGACCGCCTTACCCAGCCGGCGTAGCGTGTCGAATTCGTGCACGTCGCCGGGGAGCAATGGCACCCGCACCCTGGGGAGGCTCGCGAACGTCCGGTCGATCTCTTCCAGGTAGCGTCCTTCCTGTTTCCTGCGGGCTAGTAGGAACTCCCCGTCGGCTTCGTCCGGGAGCACCCGGTTCACGACCAGCCCGGCCACCGAGATTGAGACCCGCTCGAGGGTCTTGTGTGCCTTTACTGTTTCGAGGAGCGACAGTCGGTCTGGATTTAGCACCAGCAGGAACGCACAGACAGCGCGGTCGAGCAACTGTTCGCGGGCGCGTACGAGCTTTCGTCGACGTTCCTGAAGGATCTCGTTGAGCCGGGCGTCGCGGCTGCCTTCGTCATGGTCAGCGGCGTTATCCAGCCGAGAGAGGTCGTCGCCGCGTTTCCGTCCCCCGCCCAGATGACGGAGCGCCGAACCGAGTTGGGCTGAGCGCTCCCGATGACCAAGCAAGCCGTCGGTCCAGGCGGCCATCACCTCGGGCAGGGAAAGGAGACGCACGGTGTGTCCGGTCGGGGCGGTGTCGAAGACGACATGGTCGTAGTCTCGTCCGGCCAGGGCCATGATCTCGGCCATCCGCTCGAGCATCGCCGCTTCCATCGTGCCTGGCGCGAGCTTGGCCAGATCCAGTTGGCGGTCTATCTCGTCATAGGCACGAGGGTGTACGAGCCCTTTCATCCTGTCCTTGACCGCCGCCAGGTGTGCGTTGGCTTGCCGGTCCGGATCGATCTCGAGCGCGCAGAGGGACGGCGCGAGCTCGGTTTGCGTGTCGCCGATCGTGCGCCCGAAAAGGTCGGCCAGGGAGTGGGCCGGATCGGTAGAGACCAGTAGCGCTCGTCGCCCCTGGTCGGCGATACGGAGCGCCAGCGCGGCGGCGGTAGTCGTCTTGCCTACGCCGCCCTTCCCGCCAATAAAGAGCAGCGGCCGAGTTAATAGCTCGTTCACGATGGAGTAAAAGGGCTCAACAACAACGGAAGCCGTCTAGCGGCGAATGCTCCAGCCCTTGGCGCTGGTGCCACTCGTGGAAGCGTTCGAGGAGTAACGGCTGAAGCTCCAGCGTGTAGTAGGCCGCTGGATTGGGCACGCCCATAAGCTCGGCGAACACAAAAAGCATAAAGAGGTCGTCCTCCTCGCGTCGCGCCCGCGCCACCGCCCCTCGGTAGGGGGCTTCGTAGAACTCGCGGAGGAGGCGGCCCAGCTGAGCCAGGCGACCCTCGTCGTCGCCCATCTGTCTAGGCCGTAGCCCCGGTCTCGGCGGCCCGCCGCGCGCGGAAGAAGGCCGATCCGGCCTCGAGTAGGACCAGGATCGCCAGTACGACGATCACCGCGTCGATCCAGAGGAGGAAGTACGTAATGCCGCCTTCCTCGTAGAGGGTGCGGAGTTGGGAGACGGCCGCCGCGAGCGCCATGGAGGTGATGAAGAGCATCGGTAGCAAAGTGTAGCGGGCCGGGCGACCCAGCTTGACCAGCATCACGCTGATGACAAGGAGCGTCAGGCCCGCCAGTAGCTGGTTGGTGGTGCCGAATAGGGGCCAGATCAGCATGCCGCCCTCACCGCTGGGCCCCCCAGCCCCGAACGCCAACAGAAGACATGCACTGACCGCGGCCATGGTCGCGACGTAGCCATTCTGCAACACCGGAATCTGATAGATTGAGCCCCACTCCTGGATGATGTAGCGCTGCAGCCGGACGCCGGCGTCCATGGTTGTTCCTGCAAACAGCACTGCCATGACGGTCAGCAGCGTTGCGGCGAACTCGTACGAGATGCCCACCCCGCCCGAGACGATGGTGGCGCCACCGGAGACGAAGGCGCCCATGCCGCCGTTGCCGAAGTCCGAGTAGAGCGCGTTCCAGTCATCGATTGAGGCGAACCCGGCGGTGGCGGCGATGATGGCCACGAGGGCCAGGGCGCCCTCGCCAGACGACCCAAGGTAGCCGACGAATCGCGCGTCGGTTTCTTTGTCCAGCTGTTTCGACGTGGTGCCGGATCCGACCAGGCCGTGGAATCCAGAAATCGCGCCACACGCGATGGTCACGAACAACAGCGGAAAGATGGGTGGCGCCGAGGCGGGCACGTTGGGGTTGATAGCCGGCGCCACGATGGTTGGGCTGGCGATCATCACTGCGCCGTAGAGGAGCCCGAGCCCGACGAAGAGCTGGATGCCGTTAATGTAGTCGCGGGGCTGAAGCAACAACCAAACCGGGAGCAGCGAGGCAATGCCGGCGTAGATGAAGAGGATGATGATCCACTGGGCGCCCGGAGCCATGCCTAGGAATTCGGCGGGAAGCGAGAGTGGGACCAGCTCACCTAGATAGATCACGGCATACAGGATTAGGGTGCCAACGATCGTCGGCCACAGGATTGGCACGTGCATCCGGTAGATCAGGATGCCGATGGCGATCGCCACGGCGACCGCAGTCCAGGTCGGGATCACCGCGCTGGGTGTGGATTGCAGCTCAACCGAGATCGCGACCCCGAACACCGCGTTGACCATCATGAGGAGAAAGAAGACGACGATCATGAATAGCGTGCGAGCCCGGGCGCTCACCACATCCCCGGTGAGCGCGCCGACCGACTTGGCCCGATTCCGGACACTTGCCCAGACGGCGCCGAAGTCGTGGACGCCGGCGAAGAACATCGTGCCGAAGATGACCCAAAGGAAGGCTGGAAGCCATCCCCAGATGACGGCGATGCCGGGACCGATGATCGGGGCGGCGCCGGCCACCGCGGTGAAGTGATGGCCCCAGAGCACAACGCGGTTGGTCGGTAGGTAGTCGACGTCGTCCCGCTGGGCATGCGCCGGGGTCTCGAAGTTGGGATCGAGCTGGTAGATCTTCTCGGCGATGAACTTCGAATAAAACCGGTAGCCGGCAAAGATGGCCCCGAGTCCGATGACCGCAAGAATAGTGGCATTCATCAGCGTAAATCCTCGTCCCGACGTGACAGACCGGCTGGCAAAGTTAGCCTATTCTACACAGGTGTACGGGCTCTTGGCCGACCTGACCGTGGTCCTCCACGCCGGCTTCGTGTTCTTTGCCGTCTTGGGTGGGGTACTGGTTTGGCGCTGGCCACGGCTGGCCTGGCTCCATCTGCCCGCCGTGGCTTGGGCCATCGGCATCGAATGGTTCGGCGGGATCTGCCCACTTACGCATCTGGAGCACTGGTTGCGTGTGGCCTCCGGCGTCGAGGTGGTCGAGGGCGACTTCATCGATCGGTTCGTGCTGTGGTGGCTCTATCCTGACGGGCTGACCCGAAGCCAGCAGCTGGTGCTTGGCAGCGCTCTGTTGATGCTGAATGTGGTGGTCTACGTCCGCTCGCTGAGGGAGAGGTGTACCCGTCAGGTTCCCAGTGATCGGTCCTGACCCACTCCATCGACAGCTCCGCCAGTCGGCCTGGGCACTGTTGCATAATAGATAGGATGCGCACTTGGCGGCGTCGATGGTTATGGACGGCTGGACTGGTGTGTCTGGTCGCGGCCTGCAGTCCGGGAGAGGTGCCCACCTCGGTCGAAGCCCTGCCCGTTCTCGAGCCAAAGTCGAGCGAGGCCGAGCGCTCACGAGGCGGCGAAATCCCGAGCGGGCCCGTTATTGTGGCGCTGGGCGACAGCCTGACGGCCGGCCTCGGTATTGAGATCGAGGATGCGTACCCGACCCTGCTCGGGCGCCAGCTGCGGGACGAGGGATTCGACGTAACGATAATCAACGCCGGGGTCTCCGGCGACACGACCGCGGCAGGGCTCCGTCGCGCGGCATGGTCGCTGGTCGGAGATGTCCGGGTGCTCATCCTGGCCTTGGGCGGGAATGACGGGCTCAGGGGGCTACCGGTCGACCAGATGAAACAGAACCTGGCCGAGATCGTCACTTTGGCTAAGGGGCGCGGAATTGAGGTGCTGTTGGCCGGTATGGAGGCGCCTCCCAATTTTGGCAGTCGCTACACGAATGACTTCCGAGCTGTGTTCCAGGAGCTGGCCGATGAGCATGATCTGGTTTTCATGCCGTTTCTTCTGAACGGCGTGGCCGGTGATCCGCGACTGAACCAGGACGACGGCATCCATCCGAACGTCGACGGCGCCGCGATCGTGGCCAGACGGGTGCGTGAGGCGATCGACCCGCTGTTAGGTGAGCTCGGCGAGACGGCGCCCTAGTGCGGCACGATCCAGTAGATACGGATGATTGAGCTACGTAATGTTTCGAAGACGGTTGTCAGCGGCTCGGCGCCGCTCACGATCGTGCAGCCGATCGACCTGACGGTTGGCGCCGGGCAATACCTGTCCCTGGTCGGTCCGTCGGGGAGCGGGAAGTCCACGCTGCTCGGTCTGATCGCAGGGCTGGACGTTCCGACTACCGGCTCGATCGTGATCGATGGTACCGACATCACGACTCTTGACGAGGACGCGCTGGCGAAGCTCCGTGGCCGCAAGATCGGGTTCGTCTTCCAGTTTTTTCACCTCGTCCCGTCACTCACCGCGCTCGAAAATGTGCTGGTACCGCTCGAGATCGCCGGGGTGGATAACCCGAAAGATCGCGCCGGGGCGCTGCTGACCGAGGTGGGCCTCGACGATCGCACCCACCACTATCCGGCCCAGCTCTCAGGCGGCGAGCAGCAGCGGGTGGCGATTGCGCGGGCGCTGGCCAACGATCCGCCGATACTGCTCGCCGACGAGCCGACCGGCAATCTCGACAGTGCCAACGGTCGTCACATCATCGAGTTGCTACAGCGGGTAAACGACACTCGCCAGACCACGGTCGTGCTGGTGACCCATGACACCGAGCTGGCGGCCTCGGCCGACATCCGGCTGCGGATGCACGATGGTGCCGCTGAGCGGATCGATCGGGTCCCGGCTGAGGGGGCTGAATGAGCTTCGTGCTGCGGATGGCGGCACGCGAGCTTCGGGCGTCGTGGCGGCGCCTACTCTTTTTCTTCCTCTGTGTCGCCGTCGGGGTCAGCGCCATCGTGGCGCTTCGGTCACTCATCCAGAGCGTCGCGCTGACAATGACGGCGGAAAGCCGAGCCCTTACGGCAGCTGACATCCTGATCGAAACGGGCCAGCCCTGGTCTGAAGAGGCCACGGTGCTGATCGACGAGATGCTCGCTGCCGAACCTGAGCTCAGGCGTATGTCTTCGGTTGAAACCGCGACCATGGCGCGCCCGAACGACCAAAGTCGAACAGTGACCAGAGTGGTACAGCTGCGAGGCGTCGAGGCGGATTTCCCCTACTACGGCGTGTTCGAACTGGGCGATGGCCTGGAGTATGACCATTCGCTGCTCGCGGGAGGCGGGGCGCTCGTGCGTCCGGAGTTGTTGACGCAGCTCGGGCTGTCTGTTGGCGACGAGTTACTCATCGGTGAGGGCACGTTCGAGATCCGCGGCGTGATTTACCGCGAGCCGGGACGGCAGTTGGGGGCGTTCAGCTTCGGTCCCCGGGTGATGGTGGATCTCGCCGATTTGGAGGCGACCGGGTTGCTGGCGTTTGGCTCCCGCGTCGAGCGACAGCTGCTGCTCCAGGTGCCTGACGATCGTATCGATTCGCTTGTCACCGCCATGCGTGAGCCGCTGCGGGATTCATACGCTCGCATTCGGTCCTATCGTCGGACCGAGGACCGGATCGCTCGAAACATGTCTAGGGCTGAGAACTATCTCAGCTTGATCGGGTTCGTCGTTGTCGTGCTTGGCGGTATCGGGGTCTGGAGCGTGACCCGGGTTTTCGTCCAACAGCGTGTGCGCAGCGTTGCCATCCTGAAGTGCCTGGGCGCCACCAGTGGGCAGGTTCTGGCGATCTATGTGGTCCAGGTGCTGGCGTTGGGGCTGGGCGGCGCACTGCTCGGGGTGGCCATCGCCGCCCTTGGCCTGGCGGCGATCCCGGCGTCGTTAGCTGAAGAAGCCGCTTCGGTGACCGGCATCGGTGAGATTTCGTACGGGCTGACAACGTCGGCCGTCGGGCAGGGTCTGGGCGTCGGTGTGGTCGTATCGCTTCTCTTTGCGCTCGGGCCGTTGCTCGAGATGCGCGCCATCAAGCCGCTGGCCTTGCTCCGATGGGGAATGGTGAAAGCCGGCGGTTGGGACCGGGCACAGGCAGCGGTCGCGGTCGTCCTGACCCTCGGCCTGATTGCCCTAGCCAGCTGGCAGGCGGCGTCGCTCGATGCCGGGCTGTGGGTGTGCGGCGGTTTCGCCGCCATCGCCGTGGTGTTGCATCTGGTGGGGCAAGGGCTCGTGCGCGTCATCCGGCCGCTGGGAGATGGCGGTCGATTCGCCTTTCGGCACGCGGTGCTAAACCTGATCAGACCCGGCAATCAGACCCGGGTCATTCTGCTCGCGGTCGGACTCGGGAGCTTCTTCATCATCGGGATTCACGCGGTACAGGCGAACCTGCTCGGTGCGTTCGCGCTCGAGGTCCGCGAGGACACGCCGGACATGTTTCTGATCGATGTCCAGCGGGATCAGACCGACGGAGTGGAAACGCTGCTCGAGCGAGAGCTTGGTGTGGCCCCCAGACTGCTGCCGGTGCTGCGAGCCCGAGTGACGGGGGTGCAGGGGAGCCGTACGACACTGGACTCCGCGCGCGACGTGCGGCGACTCGGGGTCGGTCGGGAGTACACCGTTACCTATCGTTCGGAGCTGGCCGAGAACGAGCGGATTGTCGACGGGGAGTTTTGGGAGGCGGGCACGACCGAGGTGGCCGAGGTGTCTGTGGAGGAGAGCATCCAGGAGCGTCTCGACCTGGTGATGGGAGATATGCTCCGCTTCGATGTTCTCGGCCGGGAGATCGAAGCCCGGGTCACCAGTGTCCGCACCGTCGACTGGGATGACACCCAGAGCGGCGGCTTCATGTTCCTCTTCCGGCCGGGCCCCCTCGACGATGCGCCTCACAGCTTCATCGCCTTCCTACAGGGCCCTCCCGATACCGAGGGACGCGCACGCCTGCAACGGGACCTGGTAGCCGGATTCCCAAACGTGTCGGTGATCGACGGACTCGAGGTCATCGCCACGATCCGGCGAATTCTGGACCATGTCACGCTGGCGATCACCATCGTTGGCGGGATCGCGTTGCTGAGCGGTGTGTTGATCCTGATCGGCTCGGTGGCAATGACCAAGTTCCAGCGGCTCTACGAAACGGCCATCTTTAAGACGTTGGGAGCCACTAGTCGCACCATCGTGCTGATGCTCATATTGGAGTACGGCACGCTCGGTGCACTGGCGGGAGTGGTGGGCTCGTTGGGGGCGCTGGCGCTGACCTGGGGACTGACGCGCTATCTGCTCGAGATCGCGTGGAATCCGGCGCTGCTCGTCAATCTGGCCGGTCTGGTTCTGACGACCCTGGTGGTTGGAATTGTAGGCGTAGCCGCTAGTCTCGACGTGCTTAGGAAGAAGCCGCTCGGCACCCTCCGGGCTGAGTGAGCGAGTACCCATCTGCTATGATCGTCGTTTTTCCCCGCAGGCGAACGACGCCTAGGGGATGACAGATCGGCGCGGCCCGTGGTGGCCGGGGAACCGGCCGGATGAGTGCGCCGCAAGAGAGTACAGGGAGCGCCATGGACGTATCGACGTACAAGGATTCGCTGTTGCGGAAGCGCTCGGAGATTCTCTCGGCGGGCGCCGGCGCCAAGCCGATCCAGTCGACCGAAGGTACGAGCAGTCGCCAAGGGGATCTGGCGGATCAGGCGACGGGCAACAACGAGGTCCACATCCAGCTCAAGCTGAAGCAGACCGACGCCAAGATCCTACAGGCGATCGAAGAGGCGCTGTGGCGGATCGAGCAGGGGACCTACGGTGTCTGCCGTGACTGCGGTGAGCCGGTGGCAGCAGCCCGGCTTAACGCCATCCCCTGGACGCGGGTTTGTATCACCTGCAAGGAGAAGCAGAGCGCTCGGTGACGCTTCTTTCGGACCTTCGTGGTCCCGACGTGACCCCGAGCGTGCTAGGTCATGGGCATGTCCCGCACGGCCGCCATCGCGCTTGGCAGCAATCTCGGTAACCGCGCCGCGCACCTCGCATACGCCGTGGCAAGGCTCAAATCCCTGCTGAGCGATGTTGCGGTCTCCACGTCCATCGAGAACCCGCCGGAGCACGGGGTACTGGGCCCGCCGTTTCTGAATGGCGTGCTGGTCGGCCGGACCGACCTGTCGGCCCGTGCCCTGCTCGCGATCCTGCTGGAGATCGAGAAGGAGCGAGGTCGTGAGCGTGGCGAGGTGGGAGCGCCACGCACCCTCGATCTAGACCTCGTGCTCTTGGGCGACCTAGTGCTCGACGAGCCGGGCCTGCAGGTCCCGCATCCCCGGTTTCGTACTCGGACCTTCGTGCTGGGACCGCTTGCCGAGGTCGCGCCGACGCTGACCGATCCGATGACTGGCGTTAGCATCGAGAGGCTGCTCGCGAAGCTATCGCGATAACATAGCGCAGGACCGGTAAGTTCGGACAAGAAAACCCGTTACTTGTCGTCAGAGAAATCGGAGGAGGACTGCATGGGTCGACAGACAGCGCTCGTATGCGGAATGTTTAGTCTGGCTATGGTCACGGTAATGGCGCAGACGCCGGACATTGCCGGCACCTGGAACATGGCCTTCAATAGCGACCAGGGCTCTCAGTCCGGAACTCTCACGATCCAACAGGATGGCGAGGCCTTCTCTGGCTCCATCAGTGGCGACCAGGGTGAGCTTCCGTTCGAGGGCGGCACCATCACCGGCAACGCGGTCGAGTGGGTGTTGGAGATTGATGTCGGCGGACAGTTTTTGGAGATCGAGGTACAGGGCACCGTTGACGGCGACGAGATGAGCGGCTCAATCGACTTCGGTGGCTACGGCGGCGGCGACTGGACGGCCACGCGGGGCGGCTGAGCCGCCCGCGGGGGACTATTCGAAGCGGAGCGACTCGATCGGGTCGAGCTGTGCGCCCTTCCAGGCAGGGTAGAAGCCGAACAGGATTCCGATTGCAGCCGCAAAGCTGACCGAGAGGGCCACCGCGTCTGGCGGTACGCTGGTGGGCCAGGCGAGAAACTGGGTCAGCCCTTCGGCGATGCCGAAGCCGAGCCCCACCCCGACGAGACCACCTACCAGGCTGAGCGCGATCGCTTCCACCAGGAACTGCCAGAGTACGTCCTGGCCTTTGGCGCCTACCGCCATCCGTAGTCCGATCTCGCGTGTCCGCTCGGTGACCGAGACGAGCATGATGTTCATGATGCCGATGCCGCCGACGATGAGCGAGACGATGGCGATGGCCAGCGTAAACATGGTCATCGTCTGGGTCGTGCTGGTCATCATGCTCATCATGTCGTCCTGGGTTCGGACCATGAAGTCGTTCTCCTGGCCAGGGATGAGTTCGTGCTCGGCACGAAGCACCGTTTCAATCTGTTCGGTGGTCTCCGCGATCCTGTCGGACGACCCGGCGGAGATGGTGATGCCGGAGATGTTGGTGCCGTCACGGCCTCTCAGTTTGCGCTGCACGGTGGTGTAAGGGGCCAGGATCGTGTCGTCTTGGTCCTCGCCGAAGGTGCCAGAGCCCTTCACTGCCATCACGCCGACGATTCGGAACGACTGGTTCCGGATCCGGATCTGCTGTCCAAGGGCATCGACACCATCGCCGAACAGGTTGTCCCGGACAATCGAGCCGATGACAGCCACCTTGGCTGCGCTGTTCACGTCCTGCGCCGTAAAGAACGTGCCTTCCGCCAGCTCCCAGTGCCGGATCAGCGGAAACTCGATGTCGACACCTTCGATTCGCGTGAACCAGTTTTCACCTCCCGCGACCACCTGATCTCTGGTGCTCACGCTGGCTGAGAGATACTGCGCGCCCGGGACCTGTTCCCGAAGTGCATCGACGTCGCTGTCCTTCAGTCGTGGCGAGGAGCCCATGCCGCTGCTGACGCCGCCGCGGCTCCAGTTGCCGGCGCGCACCATGATGAGGTTGGTGCCGCCGGCCCGCACTTGTTCCTCGATCTGCTGCTGCGCGCCGTTGCCAAGCGCCACCATGGTAATGACGGCGGCCACGCCGATGATCATGCCAAGCATGGTCAGCGCGGTGCGCATCTTGTTGCGGCCGAGCGCCTTGAGCGCTACGCGGAAGATCATCAACAGTGACATGGTCGGCTACTTTCGGCTGGAGACTGGCGATCGGTCGATGTCCAGGTCAATTTTGTCGAACGTTGACGGGCCGCCGGGCGGCGAAGCGGATGGGTTGGCCTCGTCGGCACCTTCCTCTTCCGCTGGCAGCGCCGCGAGTTCGTCGGCGGCCATCCGGCGTACAGCGTTTGGTTTGTCGTCCACGATCTTGCCGTCACGAAACACGATGATTCGGGTGCCGTACTCCGCGATGTCCTGCTCGTGGGTGATGAGGAGCACGGTGATCCCGCGTTCCGTATTCAGTCGCTGAAAGATATCCATCACCTCGACGCTGGTACGGCTATCGAGGTTGCCGGTGGGCTCATCGGCCAGAAGGATGGCCGGCTTATTGATAAGCGCGCGGGCGATCGCGACTCGTTGTTGCTGGCCGCCAGAAAGCTGGTTCGGATAGTGTCCCATCCGGTCGCCGAGACCGACGGACTCGAGTGCCTCCTGGGCCAGTCGATGCCGCTCCTTGCCGCGGATGCCGTCACCGTTGTAGAGCAGCGGGAGCTCAACGTTGTCCAGCGCGCTCGTACGGGCGAGCAGATTGAAGCCCTGGAACACGAACCCGATCTTCCGATTACGGACCTCCGCCAGAGCGTTCTTAGACAGCGTGGAGACGTCATGCCCGTCCAGTACGTAACTGCCGTCGGTGGGACGGTCGAGGCAGCCCAAGATGTGCATGAAGGTCGACTTCCCTGAGCCTGATGGGCCGATGACGGCCACAAACTCGCCCTTGGCGATACCCACCGAGACCCCGCGGAGTGCCCGTACCTGGATCTCGCCGAGGTCGTAGACCTTGGTTATATCCTGGACGGAGATGCTCGGCGTCATCGCTACTACCGCCGCCGGCCCCGGCCGAACTGTGGCATTAGAGGCGATCGCGCGCCTCCGCCGGGCCCCTCGACCGAGCCGCCTTCGGGGGTGGTGACACCGGTGACCAACTGCGAACCTTCACTGACGCCGTCGCTGGACGGTCGCGAGGGGGGAGCCTGTCTCGGTTGGTCAGCTTCCAGCTGCGCGACCAGCTGCGCGAGATTACGGCGGGTCTCACCGTCCTCAAGCGCCGTGATCTGTCCACGTAACTCGGCAATTTGTGGGTCCGGCTCAGGTTGAGTCGCTGCAAGTCGGTCCTCAGAGGCCCGGAGCAGCTCCGTCGCCGTCCCATCGGTGACGCCGAGTCGGACGTCGACCGCCTGGAGCTGGTCGCCTTGCATGACCCAGACGCGGCCGGTCGATTCGTTCACCTCAATCGGGGCGAAGAGAGCGTCGATCGTTGTGGCGCCTCGGTCGACTGCCGCGACAGCTGTCTCATTCATGTTCCCTCGTCGCCGTCCGCCGGCGCCCCGTCCACCGCGGCCACCCGGGCCGTTCCGGCCACCGCCACGTGCCGCGAAGAACTCGGCGCGCTGCTCGGGGCTCATGTTCTGCATCCGCTGACGAAAGGCCTGCCGCTCGGCGTCGCTCATGTCACCGAAGCCGCCCCGACCGCCGCCCCCCGCACCGCTACGGCCTCCTTCGCCCCGGACGCCGCCCCCCGCACCGCTACGGCCTCCTTCGCCTCGGCCGCCACTATTGCCGGCCCCGCCGCCACGCTGCAGGATGTCCGGTACCGGTTGATTCAGCGCGGCGAACATCTCGGGAGTGGGGCGGAAGCGCAGGGCGCTGTTAGGCACGCGTAGGACGTCTTCTCGGCGAGAGATCTCCAGGGTGACAGTCGCGGTCATCCCGGGTTTGAGCTTGAGTTCGTTGTTGGGTACGTCGATGACTGTAGCGTAGGTCACGACGTTCTGTACGACCACCGGTTCGAGGCGAATCTGTGACACTGTGCCGGTGAACTCCTCGGCGGCGTAGGCGTCGACAGTGAACGTGACATCCTGCCCGGGGCGGATCCGGCCGACGTCAGACTCGTCGATGTTGGCAATGACCTGCATCTTGGTCAAATCCGCGGCGATAATGAAGAGTTCTGGCGCGGACATGCTAGCGGCGACGGTTTGACCGACATCCACCTGTCGCGCAATAACGATGCCATCGATCGGAGCGGTAATGACGGTGTGTCCGAGGTTGACCTCGTTCTGATTCAGTGAGGCGCGTGACTGGGTTACGCTTGCCTCGGATGATTTGAGCTGGGCCGCGGCCGCTCTCACCGCCACCTGCGCCGCGTCGAGTTCGGAGTCCGCGATCAGGTCACGGCTTGCGAGATTTTCCGAGCGAGCAAGCTGGGTCTCGGCATCTTCGAGCGTCACCCGCAACCGCTCGACATCGGCCTCAGCCCGGGCCAGGTTCGCTTGAGCCTGCTCGATCTGCGTCTCGAACAATGAAGGCTCGAGCCTCGCGATGACGTCGCTCTCGCGGACGATTGAATTGAAGTCGGCATACAGCTCTTCGATGATGCCGGAGACCTGGCTGCCTACCTGAACCGTGGTCACGGCCTCGAGGGTGCCGGTGGCGCCGACTGTGTCAACCACGTCGCCGCGGTTCAGCAGTACGGTGCTGACTTCTGGCACGAATTCGGTGGTTCGAAATCCGAGATAGCCATAGGCGGTCAAGCCGGCGCCAACGAGCAGGACGAGCACAAGCAGTTTCTTCATGGGGTGCAACCCTCGCTAGATGGGTCGGAGGTTGGTGATGATCGCATCTACTGAATAATCTGAATCCCCGCCGAAGACAGCGACGTACGCTGCACCCGGTCGAGTTCCACGAGCGCCTTCTGTTGGTCCAGGATGGCCCTGAGCTCCGTATCTTGCGCCGTGGCGAGGTCCCGCTGCGCCTGTACCACGAAGAAATTCGTGGTCAGACCGGCGTCGAACCGGGTCTGTTCCGCCGCCAGCTGCTCCTCTGCCAGTTCACGTGCCGCGGTGGCGGCTTCGATGCGGCGCTCGATGGCCCGAATCTGGACCACCGCGTTGGTGACCTCGGTGGCCACCTGCAGCTGCAGCTGGCTCAACTGAGCCTGGACTTGCTGCGTCTGCAGCCGTGCCCTGGCATAGGCGGCGTCGGCCGCGCTCTGGCCCAGCGGATAGCTGACGTTCAGCTGCACGGTCCATGCCGGGAAGTCGGCATCGAACATCTGGTTGAATGCATCGCTGGGTCCGCCAGGGATCTCTGTCATGACCGCGCCACCGAGTCCCGTCCGCAAGAAACGAGTGCCGCCCTGTCCCTGTAGTTGATAGGACGCCGTGAGGTCCACCGCCGGAAGCCGGTTGTTACTCATGGCCGAAAGGTTGACCTCGTTGATGTCCAGCTGCCTGCGTGAGCGGGCGATGTCGGTGCGTTGGTCGATGGCCGCGCGAACTGCCTGCTCGAGGTCGATGGGTTCGGGTGATAGGTTGGGGAGGTCTACCGGATTGATGGTGGCCGTCCAGAACTCGTCTTGTGTGCTATCGACAACGAGCTGCTTCAGCGCCAGCTCAGCCACCGCAAGTGACTGTTCGGCCGCGGCCAGCGACTGACGACGTGCCGCGGCCTCCGAGCGCGCCTGCACCACGTCGATTGGGGCCAGGGTGCCGATCTCGACGCGGGCCTCGTTGTCGCGGATGAGCTCTTCGGCTAGATCTAGCGCCTGCTGCTGCACTGCAAGGTTCTGGGTCGCGTACACCAGGTCCCAGTAGGCGTTCCGTACCTCGGACACGGTGTTAGTGATTGCCTGCCTGAGGTCGATGTCGGCGATGTCACGGTTGATGCGGGTAACCTGAATTTGCTGGCGCGTGGGGTCGATCTTGAACCCTCGGAGCAATGGCTGGGTATACGACGCCTGGAACGACGAGCGATAACTGGGGTTGAAACTCGAGAAGAAGTTCGTTGAGGCACTGCGGTTGTTGTTGAAGTTGAGCGTGTAGTTGCCGCCCCCCCACTCGACCGCCTGGCTCATGCCGCCGTTGTAGACCGCGGTATCGCTCACGATAGACTCACCACCGTCTAGCTGGGTCGAGGACGGGTTGGTTCGGGAGGAGCTGCTCAGGTTTGAGTTGAGCGTCGGGAGATAAGCGGACCGCTGCTGAGCCAGGGTCAGGTCGAAGACCTGAGGGCTGAGGCGCTGGACCGCTAGATCGAGGTTGCGCTCGAGCGCCCGGGCGACCGCGTCGTCGAGAGTCAGGTCTACCTGTGGACCGGCGCCAGGGACCTGGACCGCCGCCAGTCGGGCCGTCGCCTGCGCGACGAGGCTTTCAATGGTCGGGTCAGGCTGCGGCTGGGCCGTGGCCGGCGTAGCGACCAACACGAGGGTAGTGAGACTCAGGACGGAACCATTACGAAGAAACCGCATCGACATTCGCTCCTAACACACTCGCTGCGCGCGGGCGGTCTCGGGAGAGTCGCACGCACCAACTACTGATGTAGACCCGCTGAATCGAGTCGCTATTCCAAAAGATACTTCGGAAAAGGATTGGGCCATCCGGCAGACTAGCACCGCCGTTGAGGACTCGGGTCGTCAGCCTTAGACATGCCCTCCCACCACTTCTTCAGCGTGGTGCGCTGGCTCGAGCTCAGGACGCGATACATGCGGAAGACCATGAGGGTTCGCGTCTTGCGAAGCTCGCTGCGCGCCGCTTCCACTCGATCGACCTGACGGGTCACGTCGAGCTCGGAGACAGTCATATCGGCAATCATCTTCGACAGCGACCGTTCTTCGGCGTTCAGTCGGCGCCAGGATTCACGCTGCTTGGGACGGCTCTGTCCGTAGATCTCTTCCAATTGGGCGGACTGGTCCTCGCGAAGCTCTAGCATCGCTTTGACCTCGTCCGATTTCCACCAGCGATGGGGGGAGCGTCGCTGCTCGGAGGCAACGGCCGTGGTGGCAAGCACAGTCCAGGCGCATAGTACGACCGTGGCGAGTCCGACGTATCGCATTCGTGTATCTCTTGGCGTTACAACAGGAGTTCCCACCCATTCTTGCAATACTGGCCGAAAACCGGAAACGTTTACTCCGAAGCGACTGATTCGGCGAATTGGCCCAGCCGCTCGATGACTTGTCCGACGACCGAGTCTGGAGTGGACGCTCCGGCGGTCAGGCCAACGGCCAGCGTACCGTCGGGAAGCCAGCCGGACGATAATGCTTCCTCGGCGCTGGGGCTGCTAGTGGGCGTGGTGCCGTCCACCGGACGGTGGCGAATCTCCCGGGCCGAGACCAGGCAGCTCGCATCAGCGATGTGGTAGGTCGTGACACGTTGACACGCTAGGCGGGCCAGGTTCTTCGTATTGCTGCTGTTGTAGCCGCCAATCACGATCATGAGGTCGAGATCGCGGCGTTCGAGTAGGGCCGTCACGGCATCTTGGCGGTCCTGGGTGGCGCTGCAGATGGTGTCGAAGGCCCGATAGTGCGCGTCGAGGTCGGCGCTCCCGTAGCGGTCGAGCATCGCCTGGCGAATCATGTCGCCGATCGCGAGGGACTCGGACATCAGCATGGTGGTCTGGTTGGCCAGACCGACCCGAGCGAGGTCACGCACCGGATCGAAATTCGGAGAGACGGCGCCCGAAAAGCGAGCCATGAATGCATTGGCGTCACCGCCTTTGCGGATGAAGTCGCACACCAAGTCGGCTTCTTCCCGGTCGAGCACGACGAGCGACCGTCCTTCGGCATACTGGAAGACCTGGGATGCGGTCGCTTGGGTTTCTTCGTGCCTCACCTTCCCGTGAATGATGGCGGTGTAACCATCACGGGCATACTGCAACACGTTTTTCCAGACGTTTAGCACCGATCCGCACGTGGTGTCCACCAGCGTGCACCCCTGCCGCTGCAGCTGCGCCAGCATCGAGATGGTCACGCCGAAGGCTGGCAGGATCACGACGTCGCCGGCGCCTAGTCCGTTGGCATCGGCATCTGGGTCGCTCAGGAAACGGATGCCCGCCGTGCGGAGCCGATGGTTGACCTGGGGATTGTGGATGATCTCGCCGGTTAGATAGATGGACCGGTCCGGAAATCGACGCCGGGTTTGATAGGCGTAGTCGACCGCCCGGTCAACTCCGTAGCAGAAGCCGAATTCGGTTGCGAGATGCAGCCGAAGCCGCCCGTGCCGCCACTGATAGTCGTCCGCCCGGACCTGGTCGATAAGGGCGCTGTGGTAGTCGGAGGCCAGCTGCTCGGCTACCTCGTGCTTGAGCGCCAGTCCCTTTCGATATATGGGTGCCGGGACGGCTGGAGCGGCGTCGGAGGAGGAGCGGGAGGTCACCGGGCGAAAGAGGAGGGGCCGACGTGCGGCGTCAAGGCGTCGATCGATTCTAACTCGGACACCAGGAAACTGGTCAACGCGAGGTCGTCTTTGATGAGAAAGGCCGTGTCGCCTATGAGCTCGTCGAACTCTCCTAGGGTTAGTGACGACCGTGCTTCCACCGAGTGCTGCAGTCTGTCGTCCGAGGGTGGGAGTTCGACCGTACCGGTCATATCGTAGACCGATGGGACGGTTTGGGCACTCTCGGTCACGGCGCCGCCGTCGCTGGAGGTCGGTTCGGCTGGCGCGGCATAGAAGTGCACCAGCTGGCTGGCGCTGACGCCAATGACGAGGCCGGCGGCACTCGCCACGGCCATCCAGTGGACCCTGCGTTCGGAAAGTTGGGGCAGTGGCCGACCGGAGAACGGGAAGCGGATAACTTTCCCCGGCGCTTCGGTACCCACCAGCGTGGCCAGCCGATGGCCGATTCTCCGTCGCTGCGCTTGGTGGCGTTCGGTGGTGTAGGCCTTGTCGAAGCTCGCCGTGGCCTCCTCCCGGAGCAGGTCGATCGCGTCTTCGGCGTGAACTAGCTTGGCCGCGCACCGCTGGCACTGGTCCAGGTGGGCCAAGGTCCCCTGCGCAACTGTCTCGCCGGTTGCGACTGCGGTCAACTCGTCGTCTGTCAGATGCAGGGCAGACCACGTCCACAGGCGAGACAAGGTTTCCGCAGTCGTGCGCATGAGCTCGGTCATGGGTACTGGTCGAGGGCTAGGCTTCACGTTCTGCTGTGTCCACGTGGCTTCGGGTAGCCCAGGACTCCCGCTTGAGGAATCCTCGAAGTTTCCGCATCGCGCGAAACAGATGCACGCGGACCGTGGACTCGTTCAGGCCCATGATCACACCGACTTCGCACGCCGGCCGTCCCTCGAAGTGGTTGAGGATGACGGCGGTGCGCTGTCTGGCTGGCAGCTGGTCGATCGCCGCCTCGAGCCGCGCCCGTCGTTCCTTGGCCAGCAGCAGGTCCTCGGGAGACGGGTCGCGGCTGGGAGGTCCCTCGGCGACCACGCCCTCTCGCGGGTCGGACGGCGCGAGCCATCTGGCGCGGCGTTTGCTTGCTTTTAGACGATCTAGACACGCGTTGACGAGAATCTTCGTAAACCACAGTTCGAAGAACAGAGCCTCACGAAACGAGGGCAAGTGCAGGAACGCCTTGACGAAGGCGTCTTGCACGACTTCATCGACTTCGGCCGGATCCCGAAGATAGTGATACGCGATCCTCGAGGCGCGGCGCTGTTGCCGGTCGACGATCGCCTCAAATCGCTCGGCGGCGAGCCCCCGCTGCCCGCGGGCCAGCAGTTGCTTGACCTCGGCGGCGAGCTTGGTCTCGACCGCCCGCTTGCGGTCAGTCGCCCTGGGGTTTTCGGCCCCTTGTTCTTTCAGACTCGTCGCAGCAGATTTCATTTACCCGCCAATGCGCACAACGATTGTAATACGGAGACCGGTCGGTGTCGTGTCTGTGGCGCGGCCGCGGCCCGAGACGATGATTCTCTCTGCCTCAGGGTACCCGTCTAACTCGTCAGAAGCGCGAGACTGCGCTTCGCAGTTCCGGACGGGCGTTCTTGCTGAAAGCGTTCGCCCAGGACGCCCCGTTCGGAAAGATCCGCGAAGTGCTCCGCCCTGAGCGCAGGCACTCCACCCCACAATGCCTGCTTCATGGTCAGGATGTCCCGCGCTCAACCGTCTGCAGTGTAGTTCCAGGATAGTAGTGGGCGAGAATGGCCTCCACGGTGTGCCCTCGGCGTGCTCGCGCGATGGCGCCTGTCTGGCAGAGTCCTACTCCATGCCCGAACCCGTCCCCCGTGAACTCGACCGTCGTGGCCGCGGCGATAATCTTGAACCGCGTGCTGCGGAATGACCGGGCGCCCAGTTGACGAGCCACAACGGCGCGGAACCGCTCCCCACGCACCACCGTGGTGCGTTCGCCGGCGATCTCGATCGATACGACGCGACCCGCCTGGTCGCGCTCGAGGACCCGAAGCCGGTCCAGGCGATTGCCCGGGCTCGTGTCCTCCGCGGTAGCGAGGATCCGGTGAAGATGACTGCGCTCTAGGCGCACCTTCCAGTCGTCTCTGGGAGTGATTGCACAGAACTGGTCTTTGACACCTCCGAGGTATGGTGGCGCCGGTCCACCCCAGACCGTGGTGGCCGAACTCGTGTGCCCGCCGCAGTCCGCGTGGAACAGGGCTTCAATTATCTCCTGGCCGTCACTGACGATCAGGCCGTGCGTACTTTCCACCGCGGCCGAGACCCGTGCCGCCACCGCCGACGTTTGTTCCTCGGCTGGACGGTAGACCTGGCAATGCGTGGTCGCACAGAGGTCGAAGCCGTCATGCTCGTGCCGCCCCAGGTTGGCCAGCGCATAGGTGCGGGCAAGGATGGCCTGAAGCCTGGCGAGTCGATCGGCGAGGGCGGGGTCCGGCTGGCCGACCGGCATCTCCGCGGGTACCGAGCCGCTTACGTATTCCTCGACCGGGAGATGGCGAATCTCGGCGAGGCCGTTGACGACTACCTTGACGCGCAGGAGGGGGACCTTGTCCGGGGGTGGGGAATCGGCGATCGACGGAAACGGTCTGGGCCCCTGACCCACTGGCGCCGGGGCCCGGGTGGAGCAGTGTGTCGAGGCGAGTGCGAGGGCAAGGATCCCTGCAGCAAGGACGTGGCGGAGCGGGCGGCGGTGCGGCGACGAGCGGAATCCAGTCACAGCATCTCTATCGGCCGATGGGTTGACCGACTGCACAGTGTTGCACACTGCTGCGCGTCTAGTAATGAATTTGACGTAACGACGATGGGATCGTTACGATGCGCCGACTCGGGCCCAGGATTAGCCGGGCCCATGCCTGCCAGGCGTCGAGGCGAGCGCTGAGATCGGCGCCTGATTGGACGTGGTCGGTGACCCATGGCAGCGGACGGAGCGTGAGCGGATACCGGACGGATGACTAGCGTGACGACAGATCAACGACTTGACTCCATCGGCATCGTCGACCCAGGGACGGTCTACTGGAACCTCTCGACAGCCGCCCTCTTTGAAGAAGCCGTCTCTCGCCGAGAGGGAACGATCGCGGCCGGCGGCCCACTGGTCTGCCGCACCGGTCAGCACACGGGTCGCTCGCCTAAGGATCGGTTCCTGGTGCACGAGCCGTCGAGCGCCGCTAACGTCGCCTGGGGCGCGATCAACCGCCCGATCGAGTCGGCGCAATTCGAGGCGGTCCAGCGCGCGGTCGCTGCACATCTCCAAGGGAAGGACCTGTTCGTTCAGGATTGCTACGCCGGCGCGGACCCGGAGTACCGGCTTCCAGTCCGAGTGGTCACCGAGCGGGCCTGGCACAGCTTGTTTGCCCGGCATATGTTCATCACTGAATCGGACCGGGAGCGGCTCGCCGTTCATCAGCCGGAGCTCACGGTGGTTGATGCGGCCGGCTGCCGGGCGATCCCCGAGCAACATGGCACCAACTCGGACGTGTTCATCCTGCTGGATTTCGCGAAGCGACTAGTCCTCATTGGAGGCACCGCCTACGCCGGCGAGATCAAGAAGTCGGTCTTCACCGTGATGAACTACCTCCTGCCGTTGCGCCGGGTCATGCCCATGCACTGTTCGGCTAACGTGGGTGCGAGTGGTGACGTGGCACTGTTCTTCGGCTTGTCCGGAACCGGCAAGACGACGCTGTCGAGCGACCCTGAGCGGCGGCTCATCGGAGACGACGAGCACGGGTGGAGTGATCGCGGCGTCTTCAACTTCGAGGGTGGATGCTACGCCAAGATGATCCGCCTCTCGCCCCAGGCCGAACCGCAGATCTACGCCACGACGCGGCGGTTCGGGACCTTGCTGGAGAACGTCTCGATTGACCCGGTTACCCGCGAACTCGACTTCGACGATGACTCGATCACCGAGAACACGCGTGGTGCATACCCGCTGTCGGCCATCGATTCGTTCGTTGAATCAGGCCAGGCGGGACATCCCAAGAACGTGGTGATGTTGACGGCTGATGCTTTCGGGGTGCTTCCGCCGATTGCGAGACTCAGTCCCGAGGCGGCGATGTATCACTTCCTGTCTGGCTACACCGCCAAGGTGGCCGGCACCGAGCGTGGCGTGACTGAGCCGACCGCAACCTTCAGCACCTGTTTCGGAGCGCCCTTTATGGTCTGGCCGCCCACCACGTATGCGTCGCTGCTCGGAGAGCGGTTGGCGGCGCATGGCGCCAACGCGTGGCTGGTGAACACCGGGTGGACGGGTGGCCCGTTCGGAGTTGGGCACCGGATGCCTATTGCCCACACCCGCGCGCTCATTGCTGCGGCATTGTCGGGCGCACTTGATGATGGGCCGTTCGAAACAGATCCGGTCTTCAACGTCGACGTGCCCCTGGCGTGTCCTGGTGTGCCCGCAGAGGTGTTACAGCCTCGCGGCACGTGGGCCAACCCGGCCGACTATGATGCGCAGGCGCGCAAGCTCGGGTCGATGTTTGCGGAGAACTTCGCGTCCTTCGAGGCGTCGCCCGCGGTGGCGGCGGCCGGTCCTCGGTAGCGCCTTCGCGCGATGATGCCCGACTCCGAGGCTTCCCGGTTCGAACCGGTCATCGGTCTCGAGATCCACGCCCACCTGCTCACCGAGTCGAAGATTTTCTGCGGCTGCCGGACGCGTTTCGGAGCAGCGCCGAATACCCACGTGTGCCCGATTTGCCTCGGGTTGCCCGGCGCGCTCCCGGTACTGAACCGGCGGGTCGTTGAACTCGCCATACGGGCGGGACTGGCTCTTGGCTGTACGGTCCAGCGGTGCTCCATTTTCGCTCGGAAGAATTACTTCTACCCGGATCTCCCGAAGGGCTATCAAATTTCGCAGTATGAGCAGCCGCTGGCGTCCGATGGCGTGCTGAGCTACGAGACCGAGGAGGGCCAGCGTACGGTACGGATCACGCGGGTCCACCTCGAGGAGGATGCCGGTAAGTCGCTACATGCTGGGGAGGCGCAGAGTCGACACACCTCGCTGGACTACAACCGGAGCGGGGTGCCGTTGATCGAGATCGTCACCGAGCCAGATCTCCGCGCGCCAGCGACCGCCGGCGATTTTTTTGCCCGCCTGCGTGCGGTGCTGATGGCTATCGGAGTCAATGACGGGAACATGGAGGAGGGGAGCCTCCGGTGCGACGCTAACGTTTCGCTCCGTCCTCGGGGAGAGACCGCGCTCGGAGTCAAGGTGGAGGTGAAGAATCTGAACTCGTTCCGGTTTCTCCAACGAGCCCTTGAGCACGAGATCATTCGACAGGCCGATTGCCTCGAGATGGGGGAAACGGTTGTCCAGGAGACCCGGTTGTGGAACGAGGCCCGCGGGCGTACCGAGTCGATGCGGAGCAAGGAGGAGGCGCACGACTATCGGTACTTTCCGGAGCCAGATCTGCCTCCGATCGAGGTATCGGACGAGTGGATTTCCGAGGTGCGGGCGTCACTTCCGGAGTTGCCGGAAACTCGAAAGCAACGCTATCTCCGCGAGTTTGGTCTCTCGGCCACCGAAGCTGGTCAGTTGGCCGAACAGGCGGACCTCGCGCAGTTTTTCGAAGATACCGCGAAGGTAGCTGGGAACGCCAAGACGGCCGCTCACTGGGTGATGGGGGAAGTGACTCGACACCTAAAGACCGACGGGGTCGGTATCGGCCAGGTGGGAGTGACGGCAGACGCGCTTGGCCGGTTGGTGGGTCTGGTCGACAGTGGGGTTATAAGCAGCAGTGCCGGCAAGACGGTGTTCGAGAAGATGTACGGGACCGGTCTAGAAGCCCAAGTGATCGTCGAGCGCGAGAACCTGGTCCAGATCGGGGATCGGAACGAACTGGAGGCGCTGGTCACGCGGGTCATCAGTGAGCAGCCCGACGCGGTCGCACGCGTTCGGGGCGGTCACGAGGGCACCCTAGGATTCCTCGTCGGCCAGGTGATGAAGGCGTCACGGGGTCGGGCTAACCCCAAGCTGGCGGGCGAACTGCTCCGGCAGCAGTTGCGCGATCCTGGCACGAGATAACGCCTGAGATGCGGTGCGAGGTGGTCTGAGCCTCCCCGGACGCGGTGGTATTCCCGAACAACCGCAGCACGAGTTGACCGCCCCAGATCTTCGGCGTAATCCGTGATCGCGCCTGAGAAACTCTCGTGGGCCTGCGGGCCTGACGTCCCTGTACTGCGGGCCTTTCTCTCTTCATCGAGAAGGGTGAGTTCGTGTTCCTGGTCGGTTTCAGCGGGACGGAAGGCGGCGTTACTGCGTCTGCTTCTGTGTCAGGATCGGTCCACTGGAGACCACGTGCGTGCGCCTGCTCGTGGACGGTGAGGATATGTCGCTGATGGGCGCGATTGAGACTCAGGCCAACCACAGACACCTGAGGTTCGTCTCCCAAGACTTTAAGTTGGTCGAGTGCACGACCGTGTTCGAGAACACGGTGTTTATGCCGCGCGTCATGTGCGCGGGCCCCACCGTCCAGCGTCGGCTGTCGTGTCTGGTTCTCGGCGGGGTGGTCGTTGGTGGCGACCGCCGTTGACAGTCACGAAACGACCCGCATAGACTGCATACTCGTATCCCATGTCGCAGTCACATCGCTCGCTTACCCGCTTGCTGGTCGACGCGCGCCCAGCCTCGTCTGCTGGTTTCGACACAGTTCGCACGGAGTTCTACCGGGAAGAGTTCGTCAAACACCGAGAGTGCTTGCTTCGGCAGCGCGAGGCGTACTCCGAGTGCACCATCTCCGAGATGGAGGCTGCGCTCAGACGCGTTATGGCGCGGATTGACGAACTCTGTGCCCAAGGGAACGTCGACGTCGACCTTATGGTGAGTCAGTTGCTGCAGAGTTTCGACGGTGTCACCAAGCTTTCTGCGTGGACGGATCCGACCAGGATCCACTGATTCTTCTGTCCCTGTCACCTTCCTCGCTCACCGTTCTTCGCCAGCATAGCCTCGAGATTGTTCACGCCGCGCTGGTCGCAGTGTCACCAGGGGTGCTGGTACGCCGTGCCCTCGACACTGCCCGTATCGCCAACTTTCTGGAGGGACGCCGTCTGCGTGTTATCGCCGCAGGCAAGGCCTCAGTCGGCATGCTGCGTGCCTTCAGGAGCTGTGTGTCGGAGGGCATCGTCGAGGGGGTGGCGGTCGGACCAACGACTGAGGCAGTGACCGCGTTTGGTCCCGTGCATTGGATCACGGGAGGGCACCCGGTGCCCGACGATGGAAGTCAGGCGGCAGGGCAGGCGGCGTTGGCGTGCGCGCGTTCCGTCACCCAGGATGAGGCGCTAGTCGTCCTGCTGTCAGGAGGCGCCTCGGCGTTGCTTTCAGCTCCCCTTGCCGGGGTGACGCTGGAGGAGAAGGTCCAGGCGACCGATGCACTCCTTGCGGCGGGCGTCCCGATTCATGAGCTCAACTGCGTCCGAAAGAAGCTGTCACTCGTAAAGGGAGGTCGATTGGCGGCTGCATCGGTGGGACCGGTGCTAACTCTGGCGATCTCAGACGTGGTTGGGCCCGTCGAGGACGATCCGTCCGTGATCGGGTCGGGACCGACGGCGGTCGATCGGACGACCGCGGCGGACGCCCTCCGGGTGGTAGAGCCTTTGGCAGAACAGATGCCGCCGTCGGTGATGCGAGCGCTGACGAGAGGAGCGTCCGAAGAGGCGGCAGGTGAAGACTGGTCCCGTGAAGACGACCTTTATCGGGTTGTCGGAGGTCGAGCCGACGCGATGCGAGGTGCGGCCGACGCAGCCGAGCGCCTCGGTTATCAGGTCGTGACGGTCGAAGAGGCGGTGACCGGCGTGGCGTGGGAGGTCGGTCGGCGGCATCCGGCCATGGCGCGCCGGACTGCCGGGCGACGGGTAAGTCCAGTCTGCGTGGTCTCCTCGGGGGAAACGACCGTCGAGGTAGTCGGTCAGGGGCGCGGTGGACGCAATCAGGAATTGGCGCTCGCTGCGGTACCCGCGATGGCCGACTGGGGCGGCTCGGCCGTGCTGGCCAGTGTGGGAACCGACGGGGTCGACGGGCCGACCGACGCTGCAGGTGCCCTGGTCGATACCGCGTCGGCTGCGCGCGCGAGCGCCCAGGGCCTCGACGTGGAACGATCCCTGGCCGATAACGACGCCTATACCTTTTTCGATGGGCTTGGAGATCTGGTGCGGACGGGACCGTCCGGCACGAATGTGGGTGACCTGCAGGTGTTACTGAGCAGCGGTGCAGATGATGAGTAAGGACGACGCCGATGCGCTGAGTGTGAAGCAGTTGCTCTCGCGTATTCGGGAGCGAGTTTCGCATCCGGCGACCGTGCGGGAGCTGATGCAGGCGCTGAGGCTGCCGCGCGGGGAGCGGACGACGCTCCTGCGGCGACTCACTCAGTTGGTCAAGGCGGGCGAGCTCGTCCAGGTTCGGGGCAATCGCTATGGCCTCGCCGATCGGATGCATCTGATTGTCGGACGCCTAGTGGCCAACCCCAGGGGATTCGGCTTCGTCACGCCGGAGGCCTCAGAGCGGTCTACCCAGGACGTGTATGTCTCAGGAGGCAACCTTGGCGGCGCCATGCACGGCGACCGTGTCACGGTGCGGGTTGAGCGCGTGGCAAGTCGGCAAGAAGGCCGGATCATCCGCGTGTTGGAGCGGGCGGCCGAGAGCCTACCCGGGCGCTACGAGACCGATGGCGGTGGCCTAGGCTATGTAGTGGCGTTCGACCCGAGGGTGACGATGGACCTGCAGGTGCCGGCTGGTGCCGACGGCGGCGCGCAGTCTGGCGAAATTGTTATTGTCCGGATCGAACGGTGGCCCACGCCGACTCGGAATCCGGTCGGGCGCGTCGTCGAGGTGCTCGGGCGGTTGGACGATCCCGGTGTCGATACGCAGCTTGTCATCAGGAAGTATGACCTAGAGGACGAGGATGACCAGGGCGCGGTCGAGGAGGCCGCACGCCTGGGAGGGCGCCTGCGGCCCCGTGACCGGCGGGGGCGAGTCGACCTGCGGCAGATACTGACGGTTACCATAGACGGCGAAGCGGCGCGGGACTTCGACGACGCGCTCACGATCGAACGGCTAGAGAATGGACACCACTGGCTGGGCGTTCACATCGCCGATGTGAGCCACTATGTCCGTCCTGGCAGTGCGCTCGACACCGCGGCCTATCGACGCGCAACGTCGGTGTACTTCCCGGAGCGAGCACTTCACATGTTTCCGGCGTCGTTGGCCACGGGGCTCTGTAGCCTGAACCCCGGTGTGGATCGACTCGCGCACTCCTGCTTCATGGAGGTCGACGCGCGGGGACGGATCGTGCGCTCCGAGATACATGACACGGTGATTCACTCGGACCACCGACTGACCTATACCCAGGTGGACGCGATGTTGACGGCGCGCGATGATTCCACGGGCCGTCGGTACAAGAAGGTCGTGCCACTCCTTGAGATGCTTCATGTGGTTGGGCGGCGTCTGCATGCGAATCGGACCAGACGGGGCTCGATCGAGTTCGATCTGAAGGCGACCCGCCTGGTACTCGATGACGCCGGCATGGTGCAGGACATCGTCGCGGCGGATCGGAACGTCGCGCACCGGATTGTCGAATCCTGCATGCTGGCGGCCAACGAAACGGTCGCCCGGACTCTCGAAGCGTCTGGCGTTACCGCGCTGTATCGCGTGCACGACGCACCGGATCCGGCGAAGGTGCGCGAGTTCGAGACGTTCGTGAGCAGCCTCGGGTATGGGCTTGCGGCGCAAGCCGACCGCGTCCGCCCACGTCACTTTCAGCAGCTCGTACGCGCACTACGAGGTGCCAAGGCCGAACGCGCGGTTGCACTGTTGATGCTCCGCACGATGCAGAAGGCACGATACGAAACAATCAACAGTGGGCACTTCGGGCTGGCCTCGAAGGCCTACACCCACTTCACCTCGCCTATTCGCCGTTATCCCGATCTGGTAGTCCATCGACTCCTCCGCGAAGTGCGGCGAGGCGCGCCCGGTCCAGAGCGGGTCGAAGTTCTGGCCGACATATTGCCCAAGGTCGGGCGACATAGCTCCGAGATGGAGCGGAAGGCTGAGGAGGCGGAACGGGAACTCGTGCACTGGAAGAAGGTCCGTTTCATGGTTGACCGGGTGGGCGAGACCTTTTCCGGATATGTCATTGCCGCCACCGGATTCGGTCTATTTGTGGAGCTCTTTGAACCAATCGTCGAGGGGCTCG